>Ga0081539_10004396_pt1 | contig 15625 bp, 16 predicted proteins | sample TabmetS4T2R2_FD_71023 | JGI IMG/M metagenome (GOLD analysis project Ga0081539, IMG submission 71023) | Tabebuia heterophylla rhizosphere microbial communities from the University of Puerto Rico - S4T2R2 | ecosystem: Host-associated > Plants > Roots > Rhizosphere ...
CAGGCTCCTGCAAAACACGGAGCCTCCTTCAGAATCCATTTCCCCAAACCGCGCAATGACTTACAGAAAGTCACATGCGATTCCCCTGGTCATACGGGGGAGGAAAGAGCGATGAGCGCGAAGCCACACCATCGCTTCACCGGCGACGCCATCATGTTCGGCACGGCGATGCTCCTCGGCTCGAGCTATCCCTTCGCCAAGGACGTGCTCGCCGTCATGAGTCCGCTGCTCTAAAGCACCTCGCGCTACCTCGTGGCCGGCCTCTTCCTGTTCGCCGTGGTGGCGCTGATGCGCAGGCCCATCGCACTCTCACGCCGCGACTGGCTGCCGATGATCCTGCTGTCGCTGACCGGCGTCGCGTTGTTCCAGGCCTCCTGGGGCCTGGCGATGGCCCGCACGCCGCCGTCGGTCGGCTCGATCGTCATGACCACCACGACGGCCTTCTCGGCGATCCTCGCCTGGTTCGGCGGCCGCCGCCTGCCGGCGCTCGGGTGGACCGGCATCGTCGTCGCCTTCGCGGGCGTCGTGGTCGTGGTCAACAATTCGCTGACGCGTTTCACCATCGCGTTCGGCAGCCTGGATGGCACCCTGATCTGGATGCTGGCGGCCTTCGCCTGGGCGCTCTATGTCGAGCGCAGCGCGCCCTACAATTTGCGGCTGGGCGCTCTCACCGTCGTCGCCTGGACCACCCTGATCGGCGCGCTGATCCTGCTGCCCATCGCCCTGATCTTCGATTCCCTGGGCGAGTTCGCCCGCCTCGACGACCGCCTGCTGGGCTACTGGCTCTACACCGCGATCTTCCCCGTGGGTGTGGCCTTCCTTGGCCTGACGGCCGGCCTGGAGCGGCTCGGGGTGAGCCGGGTCATGGTCTACATGTACCTGATCCCGGTGGCCGGCGTGGGCCTGTCGGCGGCGTTTTTCGGCGATCCGCTGACGGTGCCCCGCGTGCTGGGCGGCCTTATCGTGCTTTTGGGCGTCATTCTGACGCGCGTTGCCCTCGACCGCGCGGCGCGGCTTCCTGTATGAACGGGCTGCCAACTTAGAGGAATTCCAATGGCCCGCCAGGCCAGTAGCTCGCCCGCCAAGAAGAAGGCTGCTCCCAAGGGAGCGACCGTGACCCAGATGCTCACCACCCCCGGCTCGGGCGGTCGGCGGGCCTTCGTCACGCGCGCCACCAAGGAGACGCGCATCGCCGCCGCCATCAACCTCGACGGCACCGGCAAATACGACATCAAGACCGGCATCGGCTTCCTCGACCACATGCTGGAGCAGCTCTCCCGCCACAGCCTCATGGACATCACGCTGCGCGCCGAGGGCGACCTGCACATCGACTATCACCACACCACCGAGGATTCGGGCATCGTGCTGGGCGAGTGCCTGACCAAGGCGCTGGGCGACCGCGCCGGCATCCGCCGCTATGGCGCGGCCCACATCCCGATGGACGAGACGCTGACCGAGGTGGCGCTCGACGCTTCGAACCGGCCCTACCTGATCTGGAAGGTGAACTTCTCCAAGCCCAAGCTCGGCACCATGGACACCGAGCTGTTCAAGGAGTGGTTCCAGGCCTTCGCCCAGCTCGGCGGGCTGACCTTGCACGTCTGGAATCACTACGGCGACAACAACCACCACATCGTCGAGAGCTGCTTCAAGGGGCTGGCCCGTGCGCTGCGGGTCGCCGTCGAGATCGACCCGCGCCAGACCTCGGCCGTTCCCAGCACCAAGGGCGTTCTCTGAACGCAATTCGATGACCGTCGCCATCGTCGATTACGGATCGGGCAACCTCCGCTCCGCCGCGAAAGCCATCGAGCGCGCCGCGCGCGAGACCGGCGGGGACGACCGCGTTCTTGTGACCTCCAATCCGCGCGAGGTGGCCGACGCCGACCGCATCGTGCTGCCGGGCGTCGGCGCTTTCGCCGACTGCCGCGCCGGCCTCTACGGCGTGCCCGGCATGGTCGACACCCTGCAGCGCGCCGTGATCGAGCAGGGCAAGCCCTTCCTCGGCATCTGCGTCGGCATGCAGCTAATGGCCACGCGCGGCGTCGAATACGGCATCCATGCCGGCCTCGACTGGATCCAGGGCGACGTCGTGCGCATCGATCCGGGCAAGGATCATCTGAAGATCCCGCACATGGGCTGGAACGAGCTCGGCGCGCTGAAATCGCACGCCCTGCTCGACGGCATCGCGGCGCGTGACCACGCCTATTTCGTGCACTCCTTCCAGCTCAAGGCGAGCCGGCCGGAGACGGTGCTGGCCCTGACCGACTACGGCGGGCCGATCACCGCCGTCGTCGGTCGCGACAACCTCGCGGGCACGCAATTCCATCCCGAGAAGAGCCAGGCGACGGGATTGAAGCTGATCGCCAACTTCCTGCGCTGGATGCCCTGAGCGCCGGAAACTCGCGGGCTGCGTTCGGCGTTGGGCCGCAGTGCCCTCTTCCCGCGCCGTCACCATCGCCTTTTTCGTGGCCCTCCTGGCTTCGGCACTGATGCTCGGTCCGGCCTTGGCGCATCTCTTGGAGTTGCCCAACAAGATCGACCTGCCGCGCGAAGAGTATTTCATCGTCCAGAAGGCCTATCGCGGCTGGAACCAGATCGCCTGGGTGCTTGCTGTGCAGGTGACCGCCCTGGCAGGCGCCGCCATCCTGGTGCGGGCGGAGCGGCGCGTGATGGTGCTGGTCGTCCTCGGCCTGGCCTCGGTCCTGGCAGCGCAAGGCGTGTTCTGGACCTTCACCTACCCCGCCAATGTCGCGACGAACTTCTGGACCATCGCGCCGGACAACTGGGACAGCCTGCGCCGGCGATGGGAATATTCACATGCCGCCGGGGCCGTTTTTCAGCTGCTGGGCTTCTGCCTGCTGATCGGCGCCGTCCTGTCGCGCGGCCGACGGTAACCAATCGTCCGGGAAAGACGTTCATGCCGTATTCCCCACAGGAGAGAACGGCATGCGCGTGCGCGAGATGTTGTCCAGCCATCCCCAAGCAGGCGGCGGCGTCAATGATGCTCTCGCGCAGTGCATAGAAGCCTGTTTCGACTGTGCGCAGGTCTGCATGTCGTGCGCCGATGCCTGCCTTGCCGAGGACCGTTCCTCGGAGCTCACCCGCTGCATCCGCCTCGATCTCGATTGCGCCGACGCCTGCGCCACGACCGGATCGGTCCTGACGCGACGGACCGCCGCCACCTCGGCGCTGATGGTGCAGATGCTGGAGACATGCGCCGACTTCTGCCGCCTGTGCGCCGACGAGTGCGAAAGGCACGCCGGCCACCACGAGCATTGCCGCCTGTGTGCCGAGACCTGCCGGCAATGCGAGCGCGCCTGTCACCAAGCGGCAAGCGCCAGCGGCCTCACCGGGCCTTAGCCGCGTTGCGGCAAGGTGAAGCCGACGTTCAGCAGCTTGCGCTCGAGGATGGGGATCGCTGCCGCGGCATCGCCTTCACGGCACTTGGCAAGCGCCACCCCGCCGTTGACGTCAGGCCTGACGGGCGCACTGGGCCCATGCTCGGACCGTCCGACATAGCGGATATAGAGCTCGCTGAGCTGGGCGCAGTAACGCAGGTCGGCGGCCCGGGTGGCTGGCTGGGCATGCGCGGTCGGCGGCAGGAAGATCGCGGCAGTCAGAATCGAGAGAGCAAGCGCTTTCGGCATGCAAAGCCTGGTGAAAAACAGTCTACAACGTAGGCTGCAAACTGGGCGTAAAAGCGGCGGGGCTCTCTGGCGGAAGATGGGGAAGACGAAATCACCCAGGCCCGGACGGCAGCGCGCGGTGCTCGATCTCGAGCGCTACGTGCCGGCCTTGCTGGTCTTTCTCGCCAACAAGCTGACCAGCGGCGCCTCGGCGGTCCTGCGCCGGCACTTCGGCGTCGGCACCACCGAATGGCGCATCATGGCCATGCTGGCGGTCGAGCCGTGGATCGCCGCCGGGCGCGTGTGCAAGGTGATCGGCTTCGACAAGGCCGCCGTCAGCCGGACCCTGGTCATGCTGCTGGACAAGGGGCTGATCCGCGCCCACTCCCATCATTCCGACGGCCGCAGCCTGGTCTATGCGCTGAGCGACAAGGGCTGGCGCCTGCATGGCCGGATCCTGAAGATCTCGCTGGAGCGCGAGCAGCGCCTGCTGGGCGGCCTGTCCGCGGCCGAGCGCGAGACCCTGATCGGTCTCCTGAACCGGCTGCACCGGCGCATCCCGGACATGAACGCGCCGATCGACATTCCGCCGGAACGTTGACAAGTCAACAAACGAGTCGCAGGCTTCTCCCGTACCTGATCGGGAGGAAACCATGTTCATCAAGAACACCTGGTACGTCGCCGGATGGAGCAACGAGGTGCCGCACGACGGCTTCCTGGCGCGGACGATCATCGGGCTGCCGCTGGCGCTGTGGCGCGACCGGGCGGGCCAGGTCGTAGCCTTCGAGGACATGTGCTGCCATCGCGGCGCGCCCTTGTCGCGTGGCCGGCGCGAAGGCGACGCGGTGCGCTGCCTCTATCATGGCCTGCTGTTCGACCGCGCCGGCAAGTGCATCGAGGTGCCGTCGCAGGACACAGTACCGGCCAATGCCTGCGTGCGCACCTTCCCGGTGGTCGAGCGCCATCGCTGGATCTGGATCTGGATGGGCGATGCGACCAAGGCCGACCCTGCGCTGATCCCCGACACGCACTGGCTCGACGATCCGGCCTGGCGCAGCCTCTCCGGCTACACCCACTACGACACGAACTACCTGCTGATCTGCGACAACCTGCTCGATCTCGCGCACCTGCCCTACGTCCATCCGACGACGCTTGGCGGCTCGGAGGACTACGCGCGCAACCCTGCCACCATCGAGATGCTGGAGCGCGGCCTGAAGGTGACCCGCTGGGCGCTCAACACCGCGCCGCCGCCCTTCATCCAGAAGGTGCGGCCCTTCGATGGTCTCGTCGACCGTTGGAACATCTATGATTTCCTGATCCCCGGTCTCTTCCTGATGGACTCGGGCATCAAGCCGGCGGGCACCGGCGCCCAGCAGGGCAATCGCGAGAACGCCGCCCAGTTCCACAGTTGCCAGGCGTTGACGCCCGAGAGCGAGAGTTCCACCCACTACTTCTTCGGCCAGCCGCACAATTTCGCGGTCGACCGGCCCGAGGTCACGGCATCGATCCATCAGAGCATCGTTCAGGCCTTCGATGAGGATCGCGCCATGATAACGGCGCAGGCCCAGAACCTCGCCAAGCGGCCGGACTTCCGGATGACGGCAATCCGTGCCGACCTGGCGCTGAGCCGCTACCGCTGGCTGGTCGAGCGCGTGCTGGCCGACGAGGCCAAGGCTGACGCGGCGCTGCTGGCCGCAGCCGCCGAATAGGCCGGCGCCGATCCCAGGAAGGCGCCGAGGGACCGTTCGACCAGGCCACGGTCCAGGCCGTCGACGATGAAGACCAGCCGCGAGCGGCGGTCGTCGTCCGGCCAGGCCGCCATGTGGACGGGCGGATGGACCAGACGCTGCACGCCGTGGATGGCGACCGGCGCACCGGCTTCGGCGACGTTCAGGATGCCCTTTACCCGCAACACCCGGTCGCCGTGGCGATTGAGCAGCATGCTGAGCCACAGGCCGAACAGCGTCCAATCGACGGGGCCGTCGAACGACAGCGCGAAGGCGTGGATGGTCTCGTCATGCCGGTTGCGGTCGACCGCTGCGGCGGAATCGCTGGCCGCAAGCTCCGTGGCGAACCAACGGCGCGCCGCCTCGCTGCGACCGGCTGTCGCGAACAGGTCATGCGACAGGAGAGCCGCGGCATCGAGCGCCGCCTCGGCAGAACGCCATAGCGGCGCCGAGGGATTGATGCGGCTCAGCCGCTCGACGAGGGCATCGGCCTGCTCGGCCCCGGCGAGGTCGGTCTTGGTCAGGACAAGGCGATCGGCGACGGCGATCTGCTTGGTGCATTCGACCTGGCGCGCGAGCTGAGCGATCCCGTTCACGGCATCGACCGTGGTGATGACGTTGCCCAGGCGGAAGTGATGGCGCAGCACGGGATCGGCCTGCACCGTCGACAGGATGGGGAACGGATCGGCGAGCCCCGTGCTTTCGATCACCAGCCGTCGGAAGCGCGGCACCGTTCCGCGTTCGCGCTTGGAATGGAGGTCGCGGATCGCCGCCGACAGCTCGCCGCGGATGGTGCAGCACAGGCAGCCCGACTGCAGCAGCACCATGGTGTCGTCGATGCGCTCGAGCAGATGATGATCGAGCCCGACCTCTCCGAACTCGTTGATCAGCACGGCGGTGTCGCCGAGCGCCGGATCGGCGAGCAGGCGCTGCAACAGCGTGGTCTTGCCCGAGCCCAGGAAGCCCGTGATCAGGTTGACCGGCGTGAAGACGGGTTCAGTCATTCGAACCCTCCAGCCTGACGATGAGGTCGGGATCGAGCGGGTCGCAGGGCCTGCCCAAAAGCTTCTCGGCGGCTGCCCACAGATGGCCGAGGTCCTCGACGAGCTCGGTCTTGCCGGTCGCCGTCGACAGCACGAACGAGCTTGCCTGCCAATCGCTGAGCGTCAGCCCATAATAGGCCAGCACCCGGCTGGCGCAGGCGATGCGATGCGCCCGCTCGCGCCGGTGCTGCAGGGGATCGATGTTGCGGGTGAAGACGCCGGGGCGTGCGGCGGCATCGGTCCAGTGACCGCTGCCGCCGAGGACGCCGCAAAGGGAGCACATGACGACCTACCCGCCAGCGTGTTGCATCACTTCTTCCTCGGCGAGCGCCGGGCGAAGTCGTCGGCCATCTCGTTCATGGTCACGAACCGCACGCCGGGATGGCCGATCATGTGCTGGTACAGCCGCTCCAGCATCATCAGCACATGCGGCCGGCCCGAGACGTCGGGATGGATGGTCATGGGGAACACCGCATAGTCGTATTCGCGATAGACCCAGTCGAACTGGTCGCGCCACATCTGCTCGATGTCGCGCGGATTGACGAAGCCGTGGCTGTTCGGCGACTTCTTGATGAACATCATGGGCGGCAGGTCGTCGAGGTACCAGCTCGCCGGAATCTCGATCAGGTCGGTTTCCTGGCCGCGCTTCAGGGGAACCATCCAATCGCGCGGTTTCTTGGCATAGTCGATCTTGGTCCAGCTGTCGCCGACCCGCACATAGTAGGGCTGGTGGTCGTTGTGCATCAGTGAATGGTCGTACTTGATGCCGCGCTCGAGCAGCAGCTCGTTGGTGACGGGCGAGAACTCCCACCACGGCGCCACGTAGCCGGTCGGCCGCTTGCCTGACAGTTTGGTTACAAGCTCGATGCACTTGTCGAGAATCTCGGTCTCCTGCTCGCGCGTCATGGCGATCGGGTTCTCGTGACTGTAGCCATGGATGCCGATCTCGTGGCCGGCGTCGGCCACGGCCTTCATCTCGTTGGGAAAAGTCTCGATGGAATGGCCGGGAATGAACCACGTGGTCTTGATGCCCAGCCGCTCGAACATCTTCAGCAGACGAGGGCTGCCGACCTCGCCCGCGAACAGGCCGCGCGAGATGTCATCGGGCGAGTCCTCGCCGCCGTAGCTGCCCAGCCAGCCGGCGACGGCATCGACGTCGATGCCGAAGCCACACAGGATCTCCTTGGCCATCGTCCGACACTCCCTTCTGGTTCAGTGAGGACGCTGGAGCAAAAAGTGTTCCGTGAGCAGCGTGCATTGACGCATAGCGCGTGCCGCACAAATGCTGTCATGTCGAGCGCAAACGAACCACCTCACCCTGAGGAGCACCGCGAAGCGGTGCGTCTCGAAGGGTGGGCTACAGTCTTGGTGTTGCTTGGCCCTCTCCGCGGACGGGTGGCCGCCTTGCCGGCCCGTCCCGAACCTACGAGGACGAAGGCGACGGTCCAAGAGCAGCGCCGCCCAGACGTTGCGCCGGCGTGCGATGCGGGTTGCGGCCGGCGGCATCCCACATCAGCCGCGGATCGAACGTCTCGGCGGCGAAGATGGTGATGAAGACCACGGCGCAGAAGGCGAGCGCGCCGACGCCGGGCTCGATGGTGACGGCGCGGCCGAACTGCACCAGCGCCCCCAGAAGCGATTCCATGAAGATGTCGACCATCGACCAGCGGCCGATCCAGGCGACGATGTGATAGAGCATCGTGCGCTCGCGGATCAGCATGGCAGCGCCCGCGCCGGGACGCCCGAGCTGGGTCGCCGTCAGCATGCTGGCGAGCCCCAGAAGCTTGAAGAGCGGCACCATGATGCTGGCGAAGAACACCAGGGCGGCCAGCGGATACATCTGGGAATCGAGCAGCTCCTCGACGCCGCCCATGATGGTGCTGGGCATGCCGGCGCCGAGCTGGATCACGGTCAGCACCGGGTAGACGTTGGCCGGGACGTAAAGGACGATGGCCGCCAGCACCAGCGCCCAGGTGCGCGACACGCTGTTGGGCTTGCGCTCATGCACGAACGAGCCGCAGCGCGGGCAGTGGCCTTCCGTCTCCGCCGGCACGCAGACGAGACCGCAGCCTTCGCAACCCATGGCGCCTGGCTGCCAGGCAATCAGCGGCTCGGGCGGCGCCTCGGCGGGCATGGGCGCGTGCGTGAGGCCGCGCCGTTCGATCTCTTCCCAAACGGCCTGCGGATCGAGCGCCACCTCGGCCCACACCCAGACGACGGTGAGCAGGCCCAGCGCGTAGACGGCAGGGCCGAGCTCGATCGTCACCAGGTCGCCGAGCTTGGTGTAGGCGACGAAGACGCCGAGCAGCAGCACTTCCAGCATGCACCAGGTGTTGAGCCGGCGAGACAGCAGGAAGGCGTCGCGGATCAGGGGCGGCGGGCGCCGCAGCTTGAGCCCGATCAGCACGTAGAGCGTGGCCAGGAACTTGCCGAGTGGGGCATAGGCCGTCGTGAAGGCGACTGCGATGGCGATCGGCCACAGGCCGCGCGCAACCAGCTCGCGCGGTCCTGACTCCAGGATGGTTTCGCGCACGATGCCGAAGGCAGAGACCTTCATCAGCATGCCTTCCCACACGACCACGAACAGCACCATGGCGGCGAAGGTGAGCGCGAGATGGCGGTTCAGCGGATCGACGCGGGTGATGCGCAGCACGGTGCCGCAGCGCGTGCAGTTGCTGCGCAACCCGGGCGCCATTGCCGGAACGATCTGGAACAGCCCGCAGCCCGGACATTCCCGCAGCTGCGGTCTTGTCATCAGGACCGCGGGCGTCCCGCCCGCCTCATGAATATGATGCGGGCGAGACGCCCGCGGTCCGAATACGAAAGTCACTGCAGGAGCGTGGCGATGCCGTCGGCCAGTTCGCCGAGCGCGTCGCTGATCGCTGCCACCAGACCCGGCGTGTCGGGGGTGGCGAGCGGCTTGATGATGGTGAAGGTGCGCGCCGCCGTGCGCCGCGGCCGGTTGAACTCGGCGGCGACCTGGGCGACCAGGATCAGCGAGCCCGCCTTGTCGGCGTCGAGCCGCTGGATGTTGACGCCGACGATGCAATTGTGGTCGGCGGTGATGGCGCCGCTTTCGGCATAGACCGTGCTGCCGGGCAGGCGCTGCGACAGCTCGACCACCAGCACGCGCCCGATCAGGCCGGCCAGCGGCTCGCCCCACCAGTCGTTGGCGCGGATGTCGAGCTTGTAGCTTTCCGACGAGCGCACGATCTCACGGCGGTCGAGATAGCTCGCGAGCCCGATGTCCTTCAGCAGCACCACCTTCGGCCCGCGCGACAGGGTCGGGCCGGTACGCGACACGATGGTGTAGTAGTTGGGTTCGGGCGAGGCGCCGCAGGCCGCGGCAACCAGCGGCAGAGCGAGGGCGAAGCGGCGGCGGCCGAGAGAGAAGTCGTTCATTCCCTGCCCGTATTGGTGCGGCCCTTGATCAGGGCCTCGGGATGGCGTGACAAGAGATCGCTGAGCGCGCGGAGCGAGCGCGCCGCGTCGGTGAGCTGCGGGATCAGGCGATCGAGATCTCGGCGGAAGCGCGAATCATCGCCATAGCCTGCATTGAACGAGCCGAACAGGCGGTTGGCCGAGGTGAGCGAGTCCTGCAGCTGCTGGGCGATTGCCGGCAGCCGCTTCAGCGCCGGCGTGCCCTCGGTGTCGAGCTTCCTCGCGATGTCCTGGACGTCGATCATCGCCTTTTCCAGCGCCGCCAAGGTTCGCTTGGTCTGCGCGCCGTTGATGGTGGTATCGAGACCCGCCGCGGCGTTCTCGATGCTCCTGCCGATCTTGTCGTACTCGATGCGGTTGAGCTTGGTCAGAAGCTCGGCCGCCGAGCGCGTGATGGCATCGAAGCCGCCGACTTCCGAGCTCGGGATGACGTAGACGTCGCCTCTCTTTTCCAGTGTCGCGGGTGGTGCGTTGTCAATGTGCTCGAGAGCGATCTCCTTCGAGCCGGTGATGATGCTGGTCGATTGCAGGGTGGCGCGCATGCCGCGCTTGATCATCTCCTCGGCAAGCTTTTCCGGGTTGGTCTGCTCGGCCGATGCGATGTTGGCGATGCGGCCGGCTTCGACCCGGTAGTGGACCGGGACGACGACGCGGTCGAGCTTGGGATCGTAGACCAGGTCGACATCCGTCACCTCGCCGATCCTGAGGCCATGGAGGGTGACGTGGGCCCCCGGCTCCAGTCCCGCGACCGATCCCGGGAAGTACGACAGCAGGCGGATCTGCCGGCCGAAGCCCGCGGCCCGCGCATCCTCGAAGTTGCGATACAGCGCAAACGACTGGTTGTTGGCGGCGAGCGGCTGCTTGCTGTCCGGCGGCGTCTCGAAGGCAATGCCGCCCAGCAGCACGGCGCGCAGCGATTCCATGCGGAACTGCACGCCGTCCGATCCCATCTTTATCGACACGCCGGAAGCATTCCAGAACGACGAATCGGCGTGCACGTACTGGTCGTAGGGCGCGCGCACGAAGGCGTGGATGGTGACCCGGCTGGCAAGATCGCCGATGTCCCAGCCCAGCACCGTGCCGACCTCGAGATCGCGGAAGAAGATCGGCGAGCCGAGGCTGATCGAGCCCAGCCGCTTGCTGTCGAGCATGAAGGTCGTGCCCTTGGTCCAGGCCTGCAGCACCGGCGGGTCGGTCTTGCCGACGAAGTCGCGCTGGGGGACGCCTGGCTCGGCCGAGGGCCGCATGCCGATGTAGGAACCCGAGATCAGGGTCTCGAGGCCGGTGATGCTGCCGGCAAACAGCTCCGGCTTGACCACCCAGAAGATCGTCTTGTCGGTGAGCAGCGGTTCGGCCTCGCGCACCGTCTCGATCGACACCAGCACCTTGGTAAGGTCGGGCGACACGCCGATCGACTTCACCGTGCCCATGACGACGTTCTTGTATTTCAGCTGCGACTGCCCAGCGGTGAGGCCGGCGGCGGTATCGAAAGAGACCGTGATGGTCGGGCCCTTCTTGGACAGGGTGTCCCAGGCGAGCCAGGCGGCGATCAGGGCGGTGAGGATCGGCACGATCCATACCAGCGGGATGCGGCGGCGGCGATGCACGCCCGCTGTCGGCAGTTCTACCGGACCTCCCCTGTCGGTCATCCTACGCTCAACCTGCTCTGTCCCCGGTCCGCAAGGTAGCTCAAATCGTCGCCGCTGCCATCTATGCTGGCTGCAACTCTTCCCTCCCCGTCATCGGGGGAGGGTTTGGGAGGGGGAAAGCGACAATCTCGATCTGAATGATTTCAGATCTGCAATTTCTTGGCGCCGGATGTGAGGCTCTCCCCTCCCCAACCCTCCCCCGTATGACGGGGGCGGGGGTCATGAGCGATCGTCGATGTCTCGCGCCAGGACCTCGCGCTTGCCGACGTGGTTGGCCGGGCTGACGACGCCCTCGCGCTCCATGCGCTCGACGATGCGGGCGGCGCGGTTGTAGCCGATCTGCAGATAGCGCTGGATGAAGCTTGTGCTGCACTTGCGCTCGCGCGCCACCAGGGCGATCGCCTGGTCGTAGAGCTGGTCGCTCTCGCCTTCCTCGCCGCCCTCGCCCGGCAGGCCGAGCCCGCCTTCCTCGGCGTCGGGGTCGTTGGTGACGGATTCGATGTAGGACGGCGCACCCTGGGCCCTGAGGTGCCGCACCACCTCCTCGACCTCGGTATCGGACACGAACGGCCCGTGCACGCGCGCGATCTTGCCGCCGCCGGCCATGTAGAGCATGTCGCCCTGGCCTAAAAGCTGCTCGCCGCCCTGCTCGCCCAGGATGGTGCGGCTGTCGATCTTGGACGTGACCTGGAAGGAGATGCGGGTCGGGAAGTTGGCCTTGATGGTGCCGGTGATGACGTCGACCGACGGCCGCTGCGTCGCCATGATGACATGGATGCCGGCGGCGCGTGCCATCTGCGCGAGACGCTGGACGGCGGCCTCGATCTCCTTGCCGGCGACCAGCATCAGGTCGGCCATCTCGTCGATGATGACGACGATGAAGGGCAGCGGGTTGAGGTCGATCTCCTCTTCCTCGAACACCGGGCGGCGCGTCTCGGGATCGATGCCGGTCTGGACCTGGCGGGTCAGCGCCTGGCCCTTGCGCCGGGCGTCGCCGAGCTTCTCGTTGTAGCCCGCGATGTTGCGCACGCCGAGCGCGCTCATGGCGCGATAGCGATCCTCCATCTCGCGCACCACCCACTTCAGCGCCACGATCGCCTTGCGCGGCTCGGTGACGACGGGCGTGAGCAGATGCGGGATGTCCTGGTAGACGCTGAGCTCCAGCATCTTGGGATCGATCATGATGAACCGGCAGCGATCCGGCGGCAGCCTGTAGAGCAGCGACAGGATCATGGTGTTGACCGCCACCGACTTGCCCGAGCCGGTGGTGCCGCCGATCAGGAGATGCGGCATGCGCGCGAGGTCGGCAATCACGGGGTCGCCGCCGATGTCCTTGCCCAGCGCCAGCGGCAGGCCGAGCCGCGTGTCCTCGTAGTGGCGGGTCGACAAAAGCTCACGCAGGAACACCGTCTCGCGCCGCGCATTGGGCAGCTCGATGCCGATGACGTTGCGGCCCGGCACGGTGGCGACGCGCGCCGACACCGCGCTCATCGAGCGGGCGATGTCGTCGGCCAGACCGATGACGCGGCTCGACTTGGTGCCGGGCGCGGGCTCCAGCTCGTAGAGCGTGACCACGGGGCCCGGCCGCACCTTCACGATCTGGCCCTTTACGCCGAAATCGTCGAGCACGGTCTCGAGCAGGCGGGCGTTCTGCTCCAGCGCCTCCTCGTCGATCTTGGTCTCGGTCGAGACTCGCGAGGGCAGCGACAGGATGTCGAGCGGCGGCAGCTTGTATTCGCCGGTCGCGAGGTCGAGTTCGCGCTGGCCGGCCTTGGCGGCGCGCTTGCCCTGGGCCGCGGCCGACTTGCGCGGCACGATGGTGACACCGCTCGCCGCGGCGGCCGGCTGCGGATCGGCCAGCGCGTCGTCGGGCCTGAACGGATTGTCGTCGTCCGCCTCGGCCTCTGGCGCCGCCGCTTGCGGCTGAGGGACCGGCGCGGTGGGCATCGGCGCCACCGGCTCGACACGCTCGGCGGGTGCAGCCGGCCGCAGGCGCCCCAGGATCGGCTCGATGCGCAGTCCGGCCACGCGGTCGAACAGGGTGCGCTCCTGCACCGATTCGGCGGCGGTCGGCGCCTGCATAGGCTGATGGCCCGGCGGCATCTCGGGAATCTCGTCGGCCGGCCGCTCGATCGGCGCATAGGGCGCATCGACCATCAGCGACTCGCGCGCCGGCAAAGGGGCGCCCTCCTCGGGGATCTGCTCGAAGCGCGGCGGGAAATGCGCCGGATCGTACTGGCTGGCGTCGATCTCGCCCGGGATCTCGGCATAGCCGATGGGCGGCGCCGGCATGTCGGGCTCCTCGTCGAGGGACTGCGGCTTGCCGCGCCACAGGCTGATCCCCGCCCGCACCAGCCACGTGCACCCCAGGAAGGGCGCGCGCAGGATGCGGAAGATCAGCGGCAGGTCGGTGCGATTCATGCCGAGCGCCGGCGCCATGGCGATGAAGGCGAGCGCGGCACAGGCCGGCTCGATCAGCGCCAGGCTGCCGCCGCTCGAATGGGTCAGCACCAGCTCGCGGAAGCGGCCGACCAGGGCGAGACCGACCAGGCCACCCGGTCCGGCATGCGTCGCCGCGGCGCCGACATCGCCCAGCCCGACGCAGGCCACGCTCATCATCAGGAGAGCCAGCAGCAGCAGCGAGAGCCTGAGGCCAAAGAAGCCGAGATAGTGAGTGCGCACCATGCGCACGCCCCAGGTGATCAACGCCACCGGCACCAGGACGATGGCGAGCCCAAAGGTCTGCAGCAGCAGGTCTGAGATGTAGGCGCCGGGCACGCCCATGGTGTTGTGCGGCGCGCGACCCGTCGCATGGTTGAGCGAGGGATCGCCCGGGCTGTAGGTGAACAGCGCCAGCAGCAGCACGACGCCGAGGCCCGCGACGGCGACGCCGACCAGCTCCATCATGCGCCGCCGCAGGAAGTCGCGCCCGCCTTCCGGCAGGATGGCGGTCTTGCGGGGAGCGATGGAGGCGGCGCCGATGATGGCCATCAGACCTCCCTGGCTCCTTCCTCCTCCCCCGTCATACGGGGGAGGGCAGGGAGGGGGCGAGCCACACAAACGATCTCGACCATTTCAGGTCTGAAACTTGCAGCATCTCGGATGGGGCTTGCCCCCTCCTGTATCCACCCCCGTATGACGGGTGAGGAGCATGAGAGCTCGCACCTCATCACAGCACCTGGGCGAGGCGCGTCATGCCCTCGCGCGTTGTCTGCTCGTCATGCACCAGGGCGACGCGGATGTAGCGTTCGGCGGTGTTGATGCCGTCGGTTTCGCGACAGACATAGGCGCCGGGCAGCACCTTGACGTGCGCCTCGCGCCACAGCTTGCGCGTCGCCTCCTCGCCGTCGCCGACATCGAGCCACAGGAAGAAGCCGCCGCCCGGCGTGTAGTAGGCGAAGCGGTTGTGCAGGATCTGCTCGGCGACCCGGAAATTCTTGGCGTACCACTCGCGCGTCTCGAGGGGATGCGTCTCCTCGCGCCACAGCGCCGCCGACGCCTTCTGCACGGCAAAGGGAATCTGCGGGCCGCCATAGGTGCGCCAGCGCAGCGTCATCGCCACCAAGCGCGGATCGCCGGCCATGAAGCCCGAGCGCAGGCCGGCGGCATTCGACCGCTTGGAGAGCGAATGAAAGACAGCGAGGTTCTTGAACGGGTCCTTGCCGTCGGTCGTGTCCATGGCCAGCGCCGCCTCGAGCGCGCCGGGTGGCGGCTCGCGGGTGTAGATCTCGGCGTAGCACTCATCGACCGCCAGCACAGCGTCGTGCTCGCGGCACTTGGCCAGAAGCTTCTGCAGGTAGTCGATGCCGGCGATCGCGCCCTGCGGATTGGCGGGCGAGCAGAGATAGACCACCGACATCCGCTGCCACGTCGCCTCGGCGAGGCCAAGGAAGTCAGGCAGGAAGCCGTTGTCGGCGTTGGCGTTGACAAGCAATGGCTCGGCACCCGACAGCACCGCGCCGCCGAGATAGGCCTGATAGAACGGGTTGGGCAGCGCCACGATCGGCTTGGCGCCCGCCTTTTGCTGCGGCGTCGCCACGGTCGAGATGATGTAGACGCCTTCCTTGCTGCCGGCGGTCGGGATGACATGCTGCGCCGGATCGAGCAGGCCCGCCGGCAGGCGGTAGCGCCGGCCGAGCCAT
>Ga0081539_10004397_pt1 | contig 15621 bp, 14 predicted proteins | sample TabmetS4T2R2_FD_71023 | JGI IMG/M metagenome (GOLD analysis project Ga0081539, IMG submission 71023) | Tabebuia heterophylla rhizosphere microbial communities from the University of Puerto Rico - S4T2R2 | ecosystem: Host-associated > Plants > Roots > Rhizosphere ...
GCCCGTCGAAAGAGGGGCGTGAACGCCCTTTTCCGGGGGAGGGCTGCTCGGAGGTTCAGCGAGGAAGGAGGGGAGGGGGTCCTTCCGCGAGCCTATCGAGGGGCCCCCACCCGACCGAGCCCGTTGAGCTGCCTGCGATGCCCTCCCCCGCAAGCGGGAGAGGGCGCAATAACCGATGCCGCGCTCACAGCACTGAGTTGTGACGCAGTGGACTAATCCGCCCTACAGACTACCCACTGAACCGCCCGTGGCCGGCTTCCGCGGTGAGTTTCGCGAATTGCGCGTAGCTCAGGCGGATCAGCGTCGCGTGATCGCCGGCCTCGAGATAGACATCGCCCTTGTCGTCGATGCTCTCATCGATGATCCAGTCGAGATCATAGCAATCGCCGACCGGCGGAACCGCGCCATGCTGGCAATCCCCGAACAGGCGATCGATCTCGCCTTCGGTCGCGAGATCGACATCCTCGCCGAGCAGCGTGGCCAAGTCGGAGAGGCGGACATGCCGCGACGCCGGCAGCACGGCGAGCATGAAGCTGCCGTCATGGCGACGGAGCACCACCGCCTTGGCCAGTTGCTTGCCCGAGATGTGACAAGCCTGTGCGGTGCGCATCGACGACATCGTCGGCTCATGCTGAACGATGTCGTAGGTGACATACCGGTCGAGATATTTCTGGAGCGTCGGGGCGATGCCCATGTTGGCCCTCCATGCGGCTACCGTCGCATGCCGGCGAGGGCTCTCCTGCAGAGCTCGCGCGGGCTGCAGGCGTTGAGGGCATCATAGGCCCGCCGCGCCGCGCCGACAATCGCATGCGGCGGGCCGCCGGGCGAGGGAGGGACTGGTTAAATCGAAAAGCTGGTCCCGCAGCCGCAGCTCGCGGTCGCCTGCGGGTTCTTGATCTTGAACGATTGACCCATCAGGTCGTCGACGAAATCGATCTCCGAGCCCACCATGTAATTCACCGACACGGGGTCGATCAGCACCACGGCGGCATCGCGCGTGAGCACGAGGTCGTCCTGCGCCTTGGCGCGCTCGATGTCGAACTTGTACTGGAAGCCGGAGCAGCCGCCGCCCTCGACCGAGACGCGCAGCATCGCGCCTTCCGGTTCGCTCTTGAGGATCTCGCCGATTCGCCGCGCCGCACTGTCCGAAATCGTGACTTGGCCCATTGTTTCTTTAAACCCTGCCGTTGTCAGGCGTGCTGCCAGATAGTTATGTAGCCGCAAGCCTCGGGTCAATTGCGAGAATCGCCCATGCACGTGCCGCGCGCGCCCTATGCGGAGGACGGCGCCCGCTCGCGCGGCCGCCTGTTTTCCGAGCCGGAAAGCGCGACCCGCTCGCCGTTCCGGCGTGATGCCGACCGCATCATCCATTCGACCGCGTTCCGCCGGCTCAAGCACAAGACCCAGGTCTTCGTGTTCCACGAGGGCGACCATTACCGCACCCGCCTGACCCATACCCTGGAGGTCACCCAGATCGGCCGGGCGCTCGCGCGCACCCTCGGGCTCGACGAGGACCTCGCCGAGGCGCTCGCACTGGCGCACGATCTCGGCCATCCGCCATTCGGTCATGCCGGCGAGCGCGCGCTCGATGAGTGCCTCGCGGACTTCGGCGGCTTCGATCACAACGCCCAGACGCTGCGCGTCGTCACTGCGATCGAGCGACGCTATCCGCAGTTCGACGGGCTCAATCTCACCTGGGAGACGCTCGAAGGCATCGTGAAGCATAACGGCCCGCTCACCGACATCGAGGGCAATCCGGTTGGCAAGTACCATGACCTCGGCGTGCCGCAGGGCATCCGCGATTACACCGAGCGGCACGACCTCGCGCTCTGGAGCCATGCCGGCGCCGAGGCGCAGGTCGCCGCGATCGCCGACGACATCGCCTATGACGCGCATGATCTCGATGACGGGCTGCGCGCCGACCTGTTCGCGCTCACCGACCTCAATGGCTTGCCGGTAATCGGCGGGCTCTTGCGCGAGGTGCGCGATCAGTATCCCGGTATCGATCCGGCGCGGCTGACGCACGAGCTGGTGCGTCGCCTGATCGGCCGGCTGATCGAGGACGTGGTCGCCGAAAGCACCCGCCGCTTCGGCGTCGCGGCGCCGACCTCCTCCGACGAGGTGCGCGCCGCCGGCAACGCGATGATCGGCTTCTCGCCGATGATGGCGTCGGCTGACCGCGCCATCAAGGAGTTCCTCTGGACCCACATGTATCGCCATCCGCGCGTGATCAGCGTGATGAACGGCGCCGGGGAGGTGGTACGCCAACTGTTCGCGCACTACTTCGTGCAGCCGCAGGACATGCCGCCCGAATGGGCGCAGGGGCTCGAGGACGCGGATGCGCCGACCCGTGCGCGCCGCGTCGCCGACTTCATCGCCGGGATGACCGACGGCTTCGCGTTGAACGAGCATGCCCGGCTGTTTCCGAAGGACGAGGTGACGGCGGAAGCCTAGCCAGGGACACCGTTTCGGCCCAAATGCGCCTTTTGACTTGACTGCCGGATTTTGCGATAGCGCGCGCTTCTCAAGCCCGAAAAACCCGACATGTCGACCGATTTTCCCAACATCTTCGCCACCGTGCTCGCGCGCGTCATCGCGGCCAATCAGGCGCTGATACAGGAGGGCGCCCTGCCGGCGCTCGACCTCTCGCGCGTGCTGGTCGAGCCGCCGCGCGATGCCACGCATGGCGACATGGCGACCAATGCCGCCATGGTGCTGGCGAAGGACGCGAAGAAAAAGCCGCGCGAGCTCGCCGAGCTGATTGCCGAAAAGCTGCGCGCCGACGAGCTGATCGAGCAGGTCGATGTCGCGGGCCCGGGCTTCATCAACCTGACGCTGAAGCCGCACGTGTGGACGAACGCGCTGCGCACCGCCATCGAGATGGGTGGTGACTTCGGCCGCGGCGCGCCGCAGGGCGGGGCGGTCAATGTCGAATACGTCTCGGCCAATCCGACCGGCCCGATGCATGTCGGGCATTGCCGCGGCGCCGTGTTCGGCGATGCGCTCGCGAACCTGCTCGAATTTTCCGGCCGTCCGGTGACGCGCGAATACTACATCAATGACGCGGGCGCGCAGGTGGATGTGCTCGCGCGCTCGGCGTTCCTGCGCTACCGCGAGGCGCTCGGCGAGGACATCGGCGACGTTCCCGAGGGGCTTTATCCCGGCGACTACCTCAAGCCCGTCGGCGCTGCGCTTGCGGCCAAGCATGGACGCGCGCTGAACCAGATGCCGGAAGAGAAGTGGCTGCCGATCGTACGCGAGAAGGCGATCGACATGATGATGGCGACGATCCGCGAGGATCTCGCCGCGCTCAATGTCACGCACGCGGTGTTCTTTTCCGAGCGCTCGCTCACGACCGGCAAGGACGAGGTCGCCGCCACCATCGCCAAGCTGCGTGCCGATGGCGACATTTATGAAGGACGGCTGCCGCCGCCGAAGGGCGCGCCGATCGAGGATTGGGAGGATCGCGAGCAGACGCTGTTTCGCGCCACCAAGTTCAGCGACGATGTCGATCGCCCGCTGATGAAATCGGACGGCAGCTACACCTATTTCGCCGCCGACATCGCGTATCACAAATCCAAATTCGATCGCGGCTTCCGCGAGATGATCGACGTGTGGGGTGCCGATCACGGCGGCTACATCAAGCGCATGCAGGCGGCCGTGAAGGCGGTCACCGGCGGCAAGGGCGAGCTCGACGTGAAGGTCGTCCAACTGGTGCGGCTGTTGCGCGCCGGCGAGCCGGTCAAAATGTCGAAGCGGGCCGGGGAATTCGTGACCTTGCGCGAGGTGGTGGACGAGGTCGGGCGCGATGCCGTCCGCTTCATGATGCTGTACCGCAAGAACGACGCGGTCCTTGATTTTGATCTCGCCAAGGTCATCGAGCAGTCGCGGGATAATCCGGTTTTCTACGTACAATACGGTCACGCCCGCGCGCACTCGATTTTCCGCAATGCGCGCGAGGCGGGATTTTCGGTCCCGGCGGACACCAAGGCGCGCGTCGCGTGGCTATCGGACGCACCGCTCGAGGCGCTCAGCGATGCCGCGGAGCTCGCTTTAATGAAGAAAATTGCGCTTTTCCCGCGTTTGGTCGAAGCCGCGGCGGCGGCCCATGAGCCGCACCGGGTGGCGTTCTATCTCTATGAACTGGCTAGCGAATTTCACGTACAATGGACGCGGGGCAAAGACTCGCCACATTTACGGTTCATTATCCAAACTGATCCAACACTGACAGCGGCGCGCCTTGCGTTGGTTCAAGGGGTCGCCACCGTCCTTTACTCCGGGCTCGCGCTGCTTGGAGTTGGGGCGCCTGAGGAGATGCGGTAATCTCGCTCGGTGCCATTGGAGGCCAGCCGACACGGATTGGCGAGGGGGTCCACCGAGGGGATGGCGTGCGGTGCGGCTGATGTCGGACCGGGCGCCGGTTTTAAGCTTGGGCGCGCGGACGGGATGCGGGGCGGAGCATCGATGCGCGCCATAGGGGACCAGTGACCGTATGAGTATGGCCGAGAACAGACGCAATCGTCCGGAGTATTCGGACGATGCCCATGCGCCGCAGCAGCACGAGCCGAGCGATCCGCTCACCGAGCTCGCGCGCCTGATCGGCCAAAGTGACCCGTTCACAGATACAAGTCGCAGCGCGCGCAAGCCGGCTGACGGATTGCGCGCCGATGATCGCCCCGCGCCTGATTTTCGCGCGACGCCGGATAAGCGCGCAGCGTCTGATATGCGTGGAGCGCCGGAATGGCTGTCGCGCCCAAGCGCCGCACCGGCGCGCGAGAATTACGATCCACCCCCTGCGCTGCGCTATGCTGATGAGCAGCGCTATCACGACGATCCGCACGATGACGCGGCGGCGCATCAGGATGATCAGGCCTACGCGGCGGATTATCCCGACGAGCACGCCGACGCGCAGGACTACCGCCACGACGATCGCTATCGCGTCGCGCCACCTCCGCCGGTCGATTACGACAATGACGGCTACTACGAGGACGGTCATATGCCGCCCGAGGGGGAGGAGAACCATGCTCCGCCCCGACGCCGCGGCGGCCTGATGACCATCGTGGCAGTGCTTGGTCTCGCGGTCGTCGGTACCGCCGGCGCCTTCGCGTATCGCTCGTTCACGGGCGGCTCGGCTGCCCCGGTCAACCCGCCGGTGATCAAGGCGGATCCTTCGCCCGCGAAGGTCGTCCCGCCGAGCGCGACGGCGGCGGCCGACGCGCAGAACAAGCCGTTCCAGGACCGCATCGGCGGCGCCGCGCCTGAGCGCGTCGTGCCGCGCGAGGAGCAGCCGGTGTCGCTGCCGGTTCCGCCGCGACCGACCGTCGCCAACCCGCAGACCGCGTTCGCGCCCTCATCCGGTGCGTCGAGTGCGGCGCCGATGGTTGCTCCGCCGGCCGCGATGAATCCCTCGACCAACGAGCCGCGGCGCGTGCGCACGCAAGTGATCCGACCGACGGATCTCGCGACCGCCGATCCGGCGCCGCAGCAGCAACAGCCTCCCGCCGCAGCTCCGACGCGCTCGGTCGTGCCGCCCGCCGCACCGGCGCCGGCTGCACCCGCGCCGTCAGCGAAGCAGCCATCCGGCCCGATGGCGATCGCGCCCCAGTCGGAAGCGCCTTCGTCCTCGCGTACCAAGGTCGCGGCGCGCACCCCGCCGGCGCAGGCCGCGGGCGGCGGCTATTGGGTGCAGGTGTCGGCGCAGAAGACCGAGGAGGAGGCTGGCGCCTCCTACCAGGCGCTGCAGCAGAAATATCCGAACGTGCTCGGCGGGCGCGAGGCCGCGATCCGCCGCGCCGATCTCGGCGACAAGGGCATCTACTATCGCGCCCAGGTCGGTCCGTTCGCGAGCTCCGAAGCCGCCACTTCGTTCTGCAGCAACCTGAAGAACGCCGGCGGCCAGTGCATCGTGCAGAAGAACTGAGCGGCAAAAACGAAGCGGCCCCGGATGCTCATCCGGGGCTTCTTCGCTCCGCATCGCCGCAAGGATGCGATGCGGATCAGTGCGTCTGCGGCGAGATGTAGACGGCACGCTTGTCGTCAAGCACTTCCTGGACGCGCGCCATCACGACATACGCCTCCTCGATTGCCTGCATCACAGCGCGCCGCGCGTCACCGCAGCCTTCGGCCGTCTCTCTGGCCTGACGCGCCAGTCGCAAATACTCGGACGCTTCTTCGGACATCGAACTCGTACGCCTTGTTGCCCGCACGCGACGACCCCACGACGAAGGCTATGCCCCGCTCGGCGTCGCTGTCTTTCACCTGGGTTAGGGCCGTGAGCGAGTTCCGCCGCGCGGCGCGCAAAGGCGCCGTGCGGCACGCCCGCTCGCGTTGATCAGATCCGGCTCATCGATCCGGCGTTCTCGATGAGCCCGGCGTCGAACTGGTGCGGCTGCGCCGTGTCGTGTCACACTTTGCGGCACGGACATCACACCGCGGTCGATCGAGCCGCGCGCCAGAACGGGAGGACGCCGTGCCAGGCCGGCTTGCTGACAGAGTTGCGATCATTACCGGCGGGGCCGGCGGCATCGGCGCGGCGACCGGTCTGCTGTTCGCCGAGGAGGGCGCGCGCGTTGCACTGATCGACAGCGACGCGGAGGCGATGCGCGCAACACTCGCTGATCTGCGCGCCGCGGTGCCAGGCGCGCGCGTCGCCGACGTGGTGACGGATGTCAGCCGGGAGGACGCCGCGATGGCGGCGGTCGATGCGGCGCGCAAGGCGCTCGGGCCGATCGACATCCTGGTCAATCTCGCCGGCATTCGCGCCTACGAGCCGCTGGCCGAGAGCCGGCGCGAGACTTGGGAGCGCATCCTTGCGGTCAATCTCCTGAGCTATGTGTGGTTCACCAAGGCGGCAATCGCAGACCTGCGCGCGTGCGGACGCGGCAGCGTCGTGAACGTGTCGTCGACGCACGGCGTCAATCCGCGCGGCGGCACCGGACAGTATGACGCCACCAAGGCCGCGATCATCTCGCTGACCAAGACGCTCGCCTTCGAGGAGGCAAAGCACGGTGTTCGCGCCAACGCGCTCTGTCCTGGGGCGACGCTCACGCCGTTTCACGAGCGCCGCTTCGCGGCCGCCGGCCGCGCCCGCGCGAGCATCGAGCAAGAAGGCCGCGATGGCTGTTTGCTTGCCCGCTGGGCGAGCCCGCGCGAGGTGGCGTATCCGATCCTGTGGCTCGCCTCCGACGAAGCCTCTTACGTGACCGGCTCCGTGCTGATGGCCGACGGTGGGCGATATGTGAAATGAACTTGCCCACCGAAAACCCGCCCCCGCTTTCGCGGGAACGGGTGCGGTTCACGGCCGATGTATTGTGCTATCGCAGGAGCGCGGTGTTGCTGTCCTCGCGGCCGCCGCGATGACTACGCGCTACGCCCCGATGTTTGCGGCTCTGCGTGTCCAATCTGACGTTCGAACTGCGCAGGCTATCGACCGACGACCGGGTGCGCATGTCGACCGGCGGATTGACCATACCGCCGAGCGGATCATTCTTTTCCGCGCCGCTCGGTGTCGACTGGAACAATGCGCCCGGCGGATGTGGGTCGGACGGACTCGGCCCGAAGGCGAGCGCCGGCGTCATGCTGGCGCATGTCGCGACCGTCGCAAGAATGACGAGTTTCTTCATACGTGTTCCCTTTGTTGCCAAATCTTGTCGCCTCGCGCAGAGAACGTGCGCGGCGCCGCGCCCGTTCCGTGAAGTCCTTGTGACATGCGCATGCGGGCACGCTGATCTGCACACTCTTGACAAGCTCGAAGAACAATTTGCTGCGAAAGTGAATGGCTCGTGTGAAGGTTGCATCGTGAGTAGTCGAGGAATTCTCAACGCATCACTCACATTCACCGCGCATATCAATTCACTTTGATCCCGGCGTCGCGGATCACCGGCGCCCAGCGCGCGAGGTCGGCGTCGATCTGCGCCTTGAATTGCGCCGGCGTGTTGCCGACCGGCTCCATGATCTGCGTCGCGAACTTCGCCTTCAGCTCTGGCGTGTTGATCGCGTTGGCGACCTCGCGCTGGATCGTGTTGAGGATCGGCTGCGGCGTGCCGGCGGGTGCGATCAGGCCGTTCCAGGCATCGGCCTCCAGGTCGATGCCGGCCTCCTTCAGCGTCGGCACATCCGGCAATAGCGCGGAGCGCTTCGCGGTCGTCACCGCGAGCATCTGCACGGCGCCTGACTGCGCGTGCGGCAGCACCGAGATCGCGGGCATCACCACCATGTGCACGTCGCCGCGGATCACGGCGGTCATCGCCTGCGGCGAGGACGCATAGGGAATGTGCACGAGCTTGACGCCGCCCTTGATCGCGAGCGCCTCCATCGCAAGGTGCGAGAGCGAGCCGTTGCCGATCGAGCCGAAATTGTACTTGGCGGGATTCTGCTTGATCAGCGCGATCAGCTCGGCGACGTCCTTGACGTTGAGATTGGCCGGGACGGTCAGCACGCTCGGCTGCGTGGTGAGCACCGTGATCAGCGCGATGTCCCTCGCGGGATCGTACGGCATCTTGGAGAACAGCAGCGTGTTGATCGCGAGCGGCCCGCCGATCGAGATGCCGATGGTGTAGCCGTCGGGCTCCGCCTTGGCGACCGCGTCGGTGCCGGTCATGCCGCTCGCGCCCGGCCTGTTCTCGACGATGAAATTCTGGTTCAGCGTCTGCTGCAGCTTTTCGGCGATCATGCGCGCGATGATGTCCGGCGTCGCGCCGGCGCCGAACGGCACGATGATCTTGACGGTGCGGCTCGGCCAATCCTCGGCGGCGGCCGGACGGATCAGCAGCGCGCAGAGTGCGAGCGCAAGGACGAGAAAGCGGGCCAAGAAAAAGCGGGCCAAGAAAAAGCGTGCCGAGAGAAAACGGACCAGAGAGTGGGGCAAGAGTTCCTCCGTGTTTTTGGCCGCCCAGCGGCGGCGCTGCCATATGTCGATCATGGTGCTGAGCGGTCAAGCGAAGGGCGCCGGTGGCACGGGCATTTGACCGCGGCCCCGGTGGCTATGCGGCCGGCGCTTTTGCCTTGCGCTCGCCATACCGCTAGTTTACGCCGCGGTTTCGCAGGGGATCGGACGAGCCGCATCTCGAAAATTGCTTTCGAATCGGCCCGGAGAGCATTGAATTGTCTGATATTTTCCGAGAAGTTGACGAGGAAGTCCGGCGCGAGAAGCTGCAACAGCTTTGGGACCGCCATTCGAATCTCATCATCGCGCTGGCGCTACTCGTGGTGCTCGGCGTCGCCGGCTGGCGCGGCTATGACTGGTGGGAGAACCAGGAGGCCGCCAAGGCCGGCGCGGCCTTCGAGGCGGCCGTCGCGCTCGGCGAAAGCAACAAGTCTGCCGAGGCGCAGGCTGCCTTCGCCAAGCTCGCCAAGGAAGGGACCTCCGGCTACCGCACGCTCGCGCGCTTTCGCGAGGCCGCCGAGCTCGCGAAGTCCGATGCTGCCGCCGCGGTAAAAGCCTACGACGCACTCGTGGCGGATTCCTCGGTCGGCCGCACGTTGCAGGACGCCGCCGCCGCGCGCGCCGGGCTGCTGCTCGTCGACACCGCGCCGCTTGCCGAGCTGACGCAACGGCTCGAGCCGCTGACCGCCGCTGACCGCCCGTTCCGCCACATCGCCCGCGAGCTGCTCGCGCTCGGCGCCTTTCGGGCCGGCGATACCGCAGCGGCGCAGAAGTGGTTCGATGTGATCGCGACCGACTCCGATACGCCCTCGGGAACGCGCCAGCGGGTCGAGGTGCTGATGACGTTGACCGGCGCCAAGGCGAAGACGTGAGACCCATGCGCATCATTCCGTTCGCCGCGCTCGCGTTTGCGCTCGCCCTTGCGGGTTGCGACTCGTTTGATCCGCTCGACAAGTTCCAGGACTGGGACATCATGAGTCCGAGCAAGACGCCGCTGAAGGGCGAGCGGCGCGAGGTGTTTCCGCAGGGGGTGCCGGGCGTGCCGCAAGGCGTGCCGCCCGACATGGTGAAGGGCTATCAGCCCCCGCCCGAGGAGCCGCCGCCGGTCGTGCAGGCGAAGCCCGAGAAGAAGGCGAAGAAGAAGACCAGCGCCGCGCCGTCGCCGCGCCGGCAGGCACGCCAGAAGCAGGAGCCACAGGACGACGCCGAGCCGGAGCAGCCGATGCGTCAGGCGCCTGCGGCGCGAACGACGACGCAACCGGTGCAGTCGCAGGGCAGCTACCAGACCATGCCCGGCGCGCAGCCGACCTGGCCGAGCAACGCGCAGCCTGGGCCGACAAGGTAGAGTTGATTCAGCGGCGCTGAAACATACTCCGCTCATTCCCGCGAAAGCGGGAATCCAGGGCCCAGAACCGGGCCAAAGAACTGGGTCCCCGCTTCCATAAGGGCGTTTACGCCCGTCTTTGACGGGCTATAGAGACGAGCGGGAATTAACACTGTTTTCCCCATGAGCTTCACTCTCGCCATTGTCGGACGGCCGAATGTCGGCAAGTCGACACTGTTCAATCGCCTGGTCGGCAAGCGCCTCGCGCTGGTCGACGATCGGCCCGGCGTGACGCGCGACCGGCGCGAAGGCGATGCGCGGCTCGGCGATCTGAAGTTCAGCGTGATCGACACCGCCGGCTTCGACGAAGCGGCGCCGGACAGCCTGACCGGCCGCATGATGGCGCAGACCTCCGCGGCGATCGAAAGCGCGGACGCAGTCCTGTTCCTGATCGACGCGCGCGCGGGCTTGACCCCGATTGATCGCGCCTTCGCCGACCTGGTTCGCCGCGCCGACAAGCCGGTGATCGTTGTCGCCAACAAGAGCGAGGGCAAGGCCGGCGGCGCCGGCGCGCTCGAAGCGTACGAACTCGGCCTCGGCGATCCGGTGCCGCTCTCGGCCGAGCATGGCGAGGGCCTCTCCGATCTCTACGACGCGATCCGCGCCGCGCTCCCCGAGCACACGGCCGCGCCGGCCGAGGATGGAGACGAAGCGGGCGCGCCCGACCGCCCGATCAAGGTCGCGGTGGTCGGCCGCCCGAATGCCGGCAAGTCGACGCTGATCAATCGCCTGCTCGGCGAGGAGCGCCTGCTCACCGGGCCGGAAGCCGGCATCACGCGCGATGCCATCGCGGTCGAATATGCCTGGAAGGACCGCGCGTTTCGCCTCTACGACACCGCGGGCCTGCGCAAGCGCGCGCGCATCGAGGAGAAGCTCGAGAAGCTCTCGGTCGCCGACGCACTCAACGCGATCCGCTTCGCCGAAGTGGTCGTGGTGCTGATGGATGCCGAGCGGCCGTTCGAGGAACAGGACCTGCGCATCGCCGATCTGGTGCAGCGCGAGGGGCGGGCGCTCGTCCTCGGCATGAACAAGTGGGACCTGGTCGAGCGTCAGGGTGGCGCGCTCGGCAAGCTGCGGCAGGAGGCGGATCACTGGCTGCCGCAGGTGAAGGGTGTGCCGATCGTCGCGATCTCGGGCCTCACCGGCGCCGGGCTCGACCGGCTGATGCAGGCGGTCGTCGACGGTCACACGGTCTGGAACCGGCGGGTGCCGACCAACGCGCTCAATCGCTGGCTCACCGACGCGGTGTCGGCGCATCCGCCGCCGGCGGTGAGCGGCCGGCGGCTCAAGCTCAACTACATCACGCAGCCGAAGGCACGTCCGCCGAGCTTCGTCTTGTTCTGCTCGCGTACCGACGCGATTCCTGAGAGCTATCTGCGCTACCTGATCAATGGCATGCGCGAGGCGTTCGAGCTGCCCGGCACGCCGATCCGCGTCACCTTGCGTGAGAAGGACAACCCGTTCGCCGGCCGGGCCAAGAAGAAACGATGAACGACGTCTCGCCGCAGATCACAAGTGACACGACAGCCGCACCTGGCGGCGCGGCGTTCGCGTTCATCTTCGCCACCATCCTGCTCGACATGGCGGCGCTCGGCATCATCATTCCGGTGCTGCCGAGCCTCGTGCTCGGTTTCGTCGGCGGCGACACGCCGCGCTCGGCCGAAGTGCTCGGGCTGTTCGGCACCGCCTGGGCGCTGATGCAGTTTCTGTTCTCGCCGACGCTCGGGGCGCTGTCGGACCGCTTCGGGCGCCGGCCCGTGATGCTGATCTCCAATGCCGGGCTCGCGCTCGACTACATCCTGATGGCGCTCGCGCCGTCGCTCGCCTGGCTGTTCGTCGGCCGCGTGATCTCCGGCATCACGTCGGCGAGCATCGGCACGGCGTTCGCCTATGTGACCGACGTGACGCCGCCGGAAAAGCGCGCGGCGCGCTTCGGCTTTCTCGGTGTGGCATTCGGCGCGGGCTTCGTGTTCGGGCCGGCGATCGGCGGGCTCACCGGCGCGATCGATCCGCGCCTGCCGTTCTGGATCGCGGCGGGTCTCGGCGTCGCCAACACGCTCTATGGCTGGCTCATCCTGCCGGAGTCGCTGCCGGCAAGCTCGCGTATGGTGTTCTCGTGGCGGCGCGCCAATCCGCTCGGCGCGCTGAAGCTGTTGCGCTCGCATCACGAGCTGTTCGGGCTTGCGAGCGTCGAGTTTCTCGGGCTGCTCGCGCATGCGGTGCTGCCGAGCGTCGCGGTCTTGTACATGCTCTATCGCTACGGCTTCGACGAGCGCACGGTCGGCTTTATCATGGCCGGCGTCGGCGTCTGCGCCATGGTGGTGCAGGGCGCCCTGATCGGGCCGGTGATCCAGCGCTTCGGCGAGCGCAACTCATTGCTGATGGGCCTTGCCTTCGGCGCCGCCGGCTTTGCGGCCTACGGAGTGGCATGGAGCGGCCTGTTGTTCCTGATCGGCGTGCCGCTGATGGCGCTGTGGGGCTTCGCCAACCCGGCCGCGCTCGCGCTCATGAGCCGGCATGTCGGCGCCGACGAGCAAGGCCAGCTGCAAGGCGCCAATTCCAGCATTCAGGGCATCGCCAATCTGATCGGCCCGGGACTGTTCACGCTGACATTTGCGTTCGCGATCCGACCCGATCTCGGCGTGCACGTGCCGGGCGCGCCGTTCATCCTGGCGGCGGCGTTATTGCTCGGCGCAATGGGGATTGCGTGGAAGGTGACGCGTAGGGCGGATTAGTCTTACTGCGTCACAACTCAGTGCCGCGAGCGCGGCGTCTGTTATTGCGCCCTCTCCCGCTTGCGGGGGAGGGCTGCTCGCAGGTTCAGCGAAGAAGAATAGGAGGGGGACCTTCCGCGAGCCTATCGAGAGCCCCCACCCGACTGAGCATGTTGAGCTGCCTGCGATGCCCTCCCCCGCAAGCGGGAGAGGGCACAACAACGAGCGTCGCAAACGAACTTTCATCTTGTGACGCAGTAATCCGCCCTACGAAGGTGCCGTCCAGGTCATGAACTTCTTGACCCGATAGCTGTAGAGTGTGCCGGTCTCGGTGTAGCTCGGCAGGCACAGATCGATGACCTTCTCGGCGCAGTTCTCCGGCGTGTCGAGCGTCATCGGATCTTCCCCGGGCATCGCGCTCGCGCGCATGCGGGTGCGGATCGGACCCGGATTGAACACGTTGACGCGCAGATTGGTGGTGGCGGTCTCGGCCGCGTAGATGCGCGCCATCAGCTCGACCGCCGCCTTGGAGATCGAGTAGGGTCCCCAATAGGCCATCGGCACCCAGGCGGCGCCGGAGGTGAGGAACACCGCGCGGGCGGCATCGGACTTCTGCAGCAGCGGATCGAGCGAGCGGATCAGCCTCTGGTTCGCCGTGACGTTCACCGCCATCACGTCCTCGAACACTTTCGGCTCGACATGGCTGAGCGGCGAGAGCGTGCCGAGCAGGCCGGCATTTGCCACCAGCACGTCGAGCTTGCCGTAGCGCTCGTTGAGCGAGGCGCCGAGCCGGTCGATGCCGTCGTAGTCCTTTAAATCGAGCGGCACCAGCGTCGTGCTGCCGCCGATCTTCTTGATCGCGTCATCGACCTCTTCGAGCCCGCCGACCGTGCGGGCGATCGCCACCACATGCGCGCCGGCCTTGGCGAGCGCGATCGCGGTCGCATGGCCGATGCCGCGCGAGGCGCCGGTGACAAGCGCGATCCGGCCGGCGAGGGGAGATGTCATGAATTGAGTCCGTCGTTCGTGTAGGGCGGGTTAGGCGCGCAGCGCCGTAACCCGCCGCCCTGCGCCAACGGCGGATTACGCGCCTTTGGCGCTAATCCGCCCTACAAAGTTGGGTCAGCTCGCTTCAGCGAGCAGCGACAATTGCCGCGGCGCGTGCTCGCGCGCGGTCTGGTCGGTGAGCGGCGTCGGATAGTCGCCGGTAAAGCAATGGTCGGTGAATTGCGGCCGCTCCGGATCGCGCCGCTCCTGGCCCATCGCGCGATAGATGCCCTCGACCGACAGGAAGGCGAGCGAGTCCGCGCCGATGAAGCGCCGCATCTCCTCGATCGTGTGGGTCGCGGCGAGCAGCTTTTCGCGCTCCGGCGTGTCGATGCCGTAATAGTCCGGATGCGTGATCGGCGGCGAGGCGATGCGGAAATGCACTTCCTTCGCGCCGGCATCGCGCATCATCTGTACGATCTTAGTCGAGGTCGTGCCGCGCACGATCGAGTCGTCGACCAGCACGATGCGCTTGCCGTTCACCACGGCGCGATTGGCCGAATGCTTCAGCCGCACGCCGAGCTGGCGGATCTGCTGGGTCGGCTCGATGAAGGTGCGGCCGACATAGTGGTTGCGGATGATGCCGAGCTCGTAAGGGACGCCGGCTTCCTGCGAGTAGCCGATCGCAGCGGGCACGCCCGAGTCCGGGACCGGCACGATCACGTCGGCCGGCACGTTCGACTCGCGCGCGAGCTCGGCGCCCATCGTCTTGCGCACGTCATAGACGGCGCGCCCGCCGACGATCGAATCCGGTCGCGCGAAATAGACGTATTCGAAGATGCACGGCCGCGGCGCGACGTGCGGAAACGGCTTGTGCGACTGCACGCCGTTCTCGTCGAACACCACCACTTCGCCATTCTCGACATCGCGCACATAGCGCGCGCCGATGATGTCGAGCGCGCAGGTCTCCGAGGCAAGGATCGGATGACCGTCGAGCTCGCCGATCACGAGCGGGCGGATGCCGAGCGGATCGCGCGCGCCGATCAGCTTCTTGTTGGTCAGCGCCACGAACGAATAGGCGCCCTCGAGCTGGCGCAGCCCGTCGATGAAGCGGTCGATGAAGCGGTTGCGCAGCGAGCGCGCCACGAGATGCAGGATCACCTCGGTGTCGCTGGTCGACTGCATGATCGCGCCGTCGCGCACGAGCTGGCGGCGCAGCGAGAGGCCGTTGGTCAGGTTGCCGTTGTGGCCGACCGCGAAGCCGCCGCCGTCGAGCTCGCAGAACAGCGGCTGCACGTTGCGCAGGATGGTTTCGCCGGTGGTCGAATAACGATTGTGCCCGATCGCCGCCGAGCCGGGCAGTTTCGCGATCACCTCGGCGCGCGAGAAGGTGTCGCCGACGAGACCCATGCGGCGCTCGGAATGGAAGCGCCCGCCATCGAACGAGACGATGCCGCAGGCTTCCTGGCCGCGGTGCTGCAGCGCGTGCAGCCCGAGCGCGGTGATCGCGGCGGCGTCGGGATGGCCGAAAATGCCGAACACGCCGCATTCCTCGTGCAGGCGGTCTTCTTCGAGATCGATGCCTGTGGCGGGGGTGCGGAGGCCGGTTGCGGGTTGATCCATCATCTCGCCTTTCGGGCCCCGGCAGGGGT
>Ga0081539_10004398_pt1 | contig 15618 bp, 14 predicted proteins | sample TabmetS4T2R2_FD_71023 | JGI IMG/M metagenome (GOLD analysis project Ga0081539, IMG submission 71023) | Tabebuia heterophylla rhizosphere microbial communities from the University of Puerto Rico - S4T2R2 | ecosystem: Host-associated > Plants > Roots > Rhizosphere ...
CAATAGCGCTCGACCAGGTTGAGCATCGTCCGCGCGGCCTGCACGGCCACCGCGCTGGCTGCGTCGAGACTGAAGAAATAGACGCCGGGCCGATCGCCGACGCGCACGTAGGTGCGGAGGGATCTGGTAAATGGGTAATTGGGTAATTTGGTAATTGAATTGTCAAATTGATCAATCCAATTACCAGATTACTCATTTACCCAATTACCCGATTCCCCGATTCCTCTTTCGGCGGCGAATGGCGAACGCCAGGCCGCTGCCGAGCAGGCACAACGTCGTCGGCTCGGGAACCGGCTGCGGCGCGGCGATGCCATAGACGAATCCGTTGACGCCGCTGAGAGGAGCAATCACAGACGCTGCGCCGGTGTTCTGATTGATCGACACGAGATCGAAGACTCCACCGACTCGAGCGGGACCGTACAGCACGCCGTCGACGAACCCGAGTCCCGTCGTGTCCTGAGCGGCAGGGCCGATGAGCGTGGGCGCGCCGGTCGCCGGATTGAGCGAGTAGAATGACGGCCCGAACGGGCCGTGGCTCGCCGTGTTGTAGATCTGGTATGAGAGATACAGCGTCGAAGCGCCGCCGGCGAGGCCGTTCGCGAAGCCGCTGTCGGCTGGAATCGGCGGCAGGCCGGTCGCGCCGACGAGCGACGCCGCGCCGGTCGCGCTGTTGATCGAATAGAGATTGTTGTTGAAGTCGAGGCCGTAGAGATCGCCGTTGGTCAATCCCGCGAAGACGACCAGCGAGACGCCGGCGTTTCCGACGATCGTGGTGTTCGCGTTCGCCGGATTGATAAGAACGAGGTTATTGGACGCGTCGAGGCCGTAGACCGAGCCGGTCGGCGTCGCGGCAATCCCTGAAAGCACCGTCGGCGTGTTGCCGACGCTCGTGAAGGCGCCGGTCGCCAGATTCAGCGTCCCGAACTGACCGGAGCTCGTGTTCGCGTAGGTGATCGTCGACGCCGCGGCGTGGGTGGCGGCGAAGAGAACAAGTGCCAGAACGGCCGTTGCGAGTTTTTTCATGGCCGTTACGCCAAGCAAGGCGGCTGCCCGCGGAATCCCTCGATTTCGACGCTTTAAGCCGAATTAAAGCCGGAGGAAGGGAGAACAAAGTCCCATGGGCTCGCGGCGATTCGTAAGCGCCGCGAATGCAGCCCGCGATTATTTTGGCAGCTCCCGTGGCTGAGCGGACGGCGGTGTGCGGCCGGGGCAATTGGAGAACGGCGTGGTTGAGACGTCGACCAGTTCGAACGCGGACGCGCGTTGCGCGACCATGAAAAACAGATCGTCGGGCACGTCCGCAGGTAATCCGTTCGCGTCCTCATACGGTTCGAAGCTGACGCCAACCTGCGTCAGCGCGGCGTCGGGACACGGCTGCACGAACTCGAACAAGGTCAGATAGGTCCGACGGCGCCCACTCCGGCCGAGCAGCGTGTGCCAGTGTCGGGCGGATTTCCTATCCGCTGTCCGCGTCCAGCGCGCGGCCTCGCGCCACGGTGTGAGGGCCCATTCGTCGACGAAATCATCCGCGCGGAACGCCACGGGCTGCAGGCGTCGAACGACATCGCGCGCGATCGCGAAGGTCGCCGTATGCGCGCGAACGAGGATATCGACGTCCAGGTCATCTGCGCCCCACCAGACGATGGTGAAAGTGTCGCGATTCGTCGTGAGCCGATACGGCTCGTCGACGCCGAGATAGATCGTCGCATCGTCCTTGTAGAGGACGCGCGGGCGCTCGGGTGACGGCCCCGGACGGAGCGCCACCCACCGAATCCGCTGCCAATTCGAGGTGCACCACGGATTGACGTCTGAGGAGACGAGGTACCAACCATCCGCGGCGTCGACGATCGTCCAGCTGGCGCTCCCACGCGCACCCGATACGTCCTTGTAGCCGTTCGACTCGAGATCGAGCGTCCGGCGCCACCGATCGCTGCTGCGCTCGAAGACGTACACGGACGTGTCGCTGCCGCACACGACACTCAGCCTGACGGCGAGGACAATCCTCGTCGGCCATGCCCGCACATCGACCTCTTGGAGAAATCCGAACAGTCCGCCTCGCTCGGCGTCGCCTGGTACCCCGACCTTCGCCAATTCCAGCTCGAAGCGGCGCTTCAGCTCGTCGCCGCTCGCATTTGCCGACGCGTCGAGCACGGCGGCGAACAGGTCGCGGAGTTGATGCTTGAATATCGGCAGCAATCGCCGCGCGTCGCGCGGAATGGTCGGCTCTACGATCCGCTCTTCGGCGGGAACCCTCCGGTCGCGCACGTCCGGCTCGACTGCCCTCAGGGCCTGTGCGGTCTGCCGGAGCTGCTCGAGGACAGCGTTCTCCTGCGCGAAGAGCATCGCCGGCTGCAGCAACACCAGCATCGCGACGACGCGTTTCACCATTCAAGACGTATAGTCGGCTGAATGACGACGGAAGACCAACGCTGCGCAGAGGCGCGCAAATTCAGACGTCTTCACGACGCCTTCATCGCAGGCGACCTGGACGCGTTGCGCGCCGCTGTCGACGATCCGGAACTGGTCCCGAACGGTTACGTGCTCGCCGGCATCGGCTGGTGCCTGGTCTACGCCATCTATCACAGCCCGCTGGCTTTCATCCGGACGCTGCTCGAGATAGGCGCGGATCCGAATCTGCCGGTGAACGATGGCTTTCCGCCGCTGATTGCGGCGCTCAGCTGCACTCGCCAGGCTCCCGGCTCGACGCCGCGACGCGACGTCTACGAGATCGTCCAGCTGTTGCTGACGCACGGCGCCGATCCCAATCAGCGCGGCATCAACGACTACACGGCGCTCCACATGGCGGTCGCCGAGCACAATGCCGCGGCCGTCCGGATCCTGCTCGACGCCGGCGCCGACGTGCAGTTGCGCACGCGGATCGACGACTACGAAACAGCCGCCGAGATGGCGACGCGCGCGGGGCTGAAGGATGTCGCCGCGCTGCTGATGCAGCAGCCCTGATTCACATATCCTTCAAGGATGACTGTGCCGGAGAACTACGTCATCCGTGGAGGACTCGAAGGCCGCGAGAGGCTGCGGTTGATGTCGCGGGTGCTTGCGCCTGGGACCGAGGCGCTGCTGTCGCGCGCCCACATTCCTCCCGACGCTCGATGCGTCGACGTCGCCTGCGGCGGAGGCGACGTGACGAAGATCCTGGCGCGGCACGTCGCGCCAGGGGGATCCGTCATTGGCATCGATCGCGACGCCGACATCGTCGCCATCGCGCGCGCCGAAGCCGCGGCTGACGGCGTCGCCAACGTCCGCTTCGAAGCCGTCGACCTTCAGCAGTGGACGCCGCCGGAGCCTGTCGACATCGTCTATGCGCGCTTCATCCTGACGCACGTGTCCAACCCCGACGCGATCGCCAAACGCTTCTTCGGTTGGCTCCGGCGCGGCGGACGCGTCATCGTCGAAGACATCGACTATCGCGGCTGCTTCGTGTTTCCGGACTCGGAGGCCTTTCGCCGGAGCTGTCAGCTCTACTGCGAGGTGGCGCGCCGCAACGGCGGCGATCCCGAGATCGGCGCGAAGCTTCCGCACATCTTGAAGGGGGCCGGCTTCGAGGACATCTCGGTCAGCATCAATCAGCCCGTTGCCACCGACGGCGACGTGAAGCTGATTCAGCACGTGACACTGCTGCGGACTGCCGACGCCATCGTGCAGGCATCGCTCGCGACGCGCGCCGAAATCGACGCCCTCAGCGCCGATCTCTACACGATCTCGACCGACGGCGAGTCGCTGATGGCATTGCCCCGCATCGTGCAGGTTTCAGCCAGCCGCTAGGTTTCGCCTCGTGCTTCCGGAGCCGTCAGCACTTCGACGATCGCCGCGGCAATCGCGAAGACCACCGGTCCCAGCACGATGCCGAGCAGGCCGAAGACCTGGATGCCGCCGAGCAGCGCGAAGAACATCGCCAGCTCGCTCAGCCCGACCCGGCCGCCGACCAGCCGCGGCCTCAAAAAGTTGTCCACGCTGCTGACGACGGCGGCGCCCCACACGAGCAGCACGATCGCGCGTGTCCACTCCGAGGCGGTCACCAAATAGAGCGCGCCCGGCACCCAGACCAGGGCCGCGCCGACGACCGGGATCACGCTGGCCAGCACGGTGATCGTCCCGAACAGCGCCGCCGACGGAATCCCGACCAGCCAGAACATCAGCCCGCACAGACCGCCCTGGATCAGCGCGATGACGACGATGCCGTAGACGCCGCCGTTGATGGCATCCCTGACGCGCACGAGCAGCGCCTCGCTGCGCGCCCGCTCGAACGGCAGGAGATCGGGAATGCGCGCGACGATCCGATCGCCATCGCGAAACAGCAGGAACATCGCGAAGGCGATGAACAGGAACGACATCACCGCGCCGGTCACGCTCGCGGCGATCTTGAGCGTGTACTGCGCGGCCACGCGCGTGACATCGCTGGCGTGCGCGCGGACCCAGGCGGCCACCGCCGCCGCGTCCAGGCCGAAGTGGCTGCCGACCCAGTCGTAGGCCCGCACCCACGGCTGCGACGGATCGATGGCCGCCGGATCGGTGAACGTCTTCTGCAGCGATTCGACGAGCATAACCAGCTGGTTGAACGCCACGCCGGCCATGAACACCAGCGGAATGAGGAACATGATCACAACGAGCAGGCTGGCTGTCAGCGCGCTCAGCGCCGTTCGTCCGGTCGCCCGCACCAGGACCTGGTACAGCGGCTGAAAGGTGATGGCCAGGACCGCCGACCACGCGATCACGTTCAGGAACGGACTCAGGATCAGGACACACGCGTAGACGACGAAGGCACAGGTCCCGAAGAAGATCGTCCACTTGAGCGCCCGCTCGGTCGCGACACGTGCCGCTGGAGAAGCATCAGACATGCGGATACCGTACTCCATTGCGGAATGCGGATTGCGGATTGCGGATTGCGGATTGAGATTGCGGATTAACGGAAGAGCGACATCGGCAGCGGACGTGAGTCGCCGGAGAGGATGACCGGCGCCCAATAGAGGAAGCTGCTCGTGGCGGGCGCGCGACGCAAAGCGAGCTTCGCCTGGCGCAAAGCGTCGGCGCGCGATTCGCCGGCGGCGAGGCCGCTGTAGAAGCGCTTCATCAGACGCCGCTGCACGCCGTCCTCGACGTTCCACAGCGGCGCCACGAACGTCCGCGCGCCGGCAATCAGCGCCGCCCGCCGCATCCCGTAGACGCCTTCGCCGACCGACGGCGCGCCGCTCGCCATCTGACACTGCGACAGCACGAGCATCTCGGTGCCGCGCAGATCCATGTTCTGCAGCTCCAGCGCCGTCAGCAGTCCATCGTCGTTCGACGTCCGCCCGCGGCCGTACGCTTCCTCGAGCACGATCGCCGCGAGCGACATGGCCCGCGCGATCGGATCGAGCCCTGTGGACACGCACGGCGGCCCGGCGCAGTCCGCGCCGTTCTGAACGACGTCGCGCACGACGCCGTGGCCGACCACGTGAAGGAGCAGCGGCGCCGCGAGCTGCTTGACGTGCTGCTCAGTGGCATTGGCGGCGGTCAGGACGTGCGTGGCCGGCACGAGCGCGCGGATGTCGGCGGCTTCGCCGGCGGCAGCGCTGAGCGGCGCCAGACTCTCGGCGCGAAACTCCGGGCCGACGGCCGCGCCCTGAGCATTCCGCCTCGATCGCGCACCGGGACTGACGACCACGACCGGCGCCGACGCCTCGCCCGCTGGCGCGCGCGCCATGATGTCGCGGCCGGCCGGCACGTAGGCAATTGCGAAGCGGTCGATCAGCGGCCGTCGTCCGTCAGAATCCGGCAGCGCTTCGAACGGGACGAGATTCAACGACGCGTCCGGCGCAATGCGCAGACGGCGAACCGCCGGCTGCGGGCCGAGGAGCGCCTGCACCGGACGCCACACGCGCGCCGACAGCTCCGCGAGCGCATCGTCGGCGGTCTTCATCGATGCCGCGGCGGCGGCGTGCTCGGCGCCGCCGACCGAGATCGACCAGTCACGCGCGGACTGCAGCAGATCCGCCACGCTTCGATCGACCGTGGACGCCGGGCCGAGGTCCGCCCACTGCAGCGTTCCCGAGTTGTTCAGCACGAACGCGCCGTATCGACGCGACGCCGTGCCGGTATCCGCGTACGAGACGAACTCGACGAGCGCTTCGTCCGCGCCCAGCTCACGGCGAAGGTCGTCGACATGGACGACATTTTCCGCGGCGGCCGGCGGCGCGCCGCCCGCTTCGCGGTTGAGCGACGCCTCGATCGTCTCGGCCCGCTGCTGCAGCACGGCGATGGCGTTGACGGCCTGCGTGCCGAGATCGGCCGTCCAGCGCGAACGAAGGTCGCTGAGCAGGCGCTCGTAGCGGCCGGCGAGCTCGGTGCCGGTCAGGCTGCACGTTCCGGCCAGGTTCGGCTTCAGATCCCGATAGCCGAGCGCCACGGTAAGCGACGTCCGGCACTCGAGCATCGCCTGCCAATCGCGCGCCTGCTGACGCACCAGCGCCGATCCGCTCGACTGGAGGCGTTGGCGCCAGGAGCGGACCTGATCGAGCACGCGTCCCTTGCGGCGCGTCACCGCCTCGAACGCCAGCGTGCGCGCGCCCGCGACATCGGCCGCCATCGACTGGAGCTTCAGCAGTCTCGGGATCGGATCGGGCGCCGTCGCGAGCGACGCGGTCTTGAAGCTCTCCGATCCGATTTCCAGGACGTCGGCGGCGTAGCGATCCTGGATGTCGATGCTCCGTGCGAACAGCTCGAGAGCGGCGGCCGGCTTGCGCTGCTCGACGTAGAAGTCGCCGAGCGCGTCGAGGAAGCCGGCCACGTCCGGATGCCGGGCCCCGTGAACGTCTTCGGCGATCGCCAACGCGCGGCGCAGCTGACGTTCAGCTTCCTCGGACTCGCCGGCGGCCGCGAGCGTCAGACCGAGCTCGCGCACCGCGGCCGCGAACAGCGGATGACGCTCGCCGAGCCCGGCGCGGCTGATGTCGAGCGCCTTCGTCACGGTCGCGCGCGCATCGTCCACCGCGCCGCGATTGCGCTGCGCGCGGGCCAGGCCGACGAGCACGCTGGTGAAATCGAAGGGCGGCGCGTTGGCCAGCTTCGCGTAGGCGTCGACCGCCTCGCCAAGCAGCCGCTGCCCTCGCCGCGATCACGGGCGTAGGTCAGGTGGGCCAGGTTTCTCAGCGTGCTGACCGCCAGCGGGCTGGCCGGCCCGTAGAGCGTGCGTTTGAGCTCGAGCGACCGCCTGTAGTCGGCGTCCGCCGCCGCGACGTTGCCGAGCGACTGGTAGAGGAAGCCGCGATTGTTCAGGAACGTGGCGTAGACCGGATGCTGTTCGCCGAGCTCGGCCCGAACCAGGCGTCCACCCTCCTCATAGAGGCGCTCCGCTTCGACGTACCGTCCGAGATCCAGCTCGAGGGCGCCATACGCCAGCTCGCTGGCCGCGTAGGCGGGGTGCTGAACGCCCGGCTTGACGCGCAGCGCGTCGAGACCCTTCTGGAACGTCGACTCCGCCGATTCGTACTTCCCGAGACGCTGATACGTGCCGGCGAGATTGACGCAGAGCGTGCCGTATTCCTCGGTGGCGCGCTCCGGCGAGGGACGCCGCTCGTGAATCGCGAGCGCCCGCTCGAAATCCGCGACGGCCGCCGTGTAGTCGCCGCTCAAGGCCAGGACGGTCCCGAGCGTGTTGAGGCTCTCCGCCACCGGCAGCTCGCGATCGCCCAGCAGCCGCACGCGGGTCGCGACCGCCTGCTCCGCCATCTTCCTGGCGTCATCCATGCGCCGGAGATCGCGAAGAAGCATCGCCATGTCGTTCGCGCTCTCCGCGTACTCGAGCGAGCCGGCGCCAAAGGCGGTCTCGCGCGTGGTCAGCGATTCACGCAGGTACTTCTCGCCGTCGGCCAGGTTGCCGGACGTGTAGAAGAGGAAGCCGAGTCGATCGAGACTGCGCCCCGACTCGCGCGGTGACGACGCCGCGCGCAGCGCGGCCTGCGCGGCTTCAATCGCCTTCGCGAGATCGCCGGCCGCGTAGAGCTCGTCGACGCGCGCGTCGAGCGCCTGCCAGGATGGCGTCGCGGTCTGAGCGACAGACGCGGCTTGCGCCGCGGCAACGACAATGACAACGGCGCACGACAAGAGTGTCTGGCGCATGTCGATCCTGACTCAGCGCGCGAGCGCCGCGAGATTCTTCTCGATCGCCGCCCGTTCGGCGCTGGCGGCGCCCGCCAGCGCGTCGCGGTAGAACGTCTCGGCTGCCGCGCGATCGCCGCGCAGCGCCGCCGCGGCGCCGCGATTGTTCTGGACGCGGCTCATCGTCGCCGCGGACGCCGTCTCCCGCACCGTTTGCAGCGTGCGATCGGCTTCCTGATAGTCGCCCCGCTCGATCTGGAGGACGGCGAGCTCGTTCGCCAACCGGGCGGTCAGATCGGGCGAAGCTCCCGATTGACCGGCGCGAGTCAACGCCGTCTCCGCGAGCGCCGCGGCGCCGGTCAGATCGCCGGACGTCCGGCGCGCCGCGAGCTGCTCGATGACGGCAGCGGCGTAGACGTCCGGCGGCACGCTGACGCGGTCGCCTTGGCGGACAGCTGGACTTCCACCTGTCCGGCCTCGAGAACGTTCGCGAAACACGGTGGTGATCGTCAGGCCGTTCGCCAGCGCCAGTCCTTGGGTCATGCCGTCAATCGCTCCGAGATCGATCTCGACTGTTCCGTCGTCCACGGACGTCACCACGCCGGCGTCCTTGGGGACCCGGCGGAATGCGGCGTCCGCGCGAAACGTCGCGGTCCGCTCCGCGTCCAATGAGGCCGTCAACAGGATCGGCGCCGTTGCGACGGGACCCGGCGGCCACTTGCGCATGGATGGCGCCGAAGCCGAACGTCCTGAAATGTTCTCGACAGGAATCGGCGACGGCGCGTCACCGGCCGACCGCGAGAGATAGACGAGAGACGCGACAATCGACGCGGCAAGCGCACCGCCGACGATCGCGATTGCGCGCCATCGATGCGGTACCTCGACATGCTGTGGCTTCTGCGCCGTCGTGATGGCCGCCGCGGCCGTCAGCTGATCGAAGAGATCCGGATCGTCGAGCGCCGCCTGTGCCAGGCGGCGCTCGTCGGCGGCCGACAGCTCGCCGGCCAGCAGACGTTCCAGCGTCCCGGTCGGCAGCTCAGACATCGTCTGCCTCCTCGACGTCCATACGTGCGCGCACCAGTGCGGTCAGCTCGAGCGCGCCGCGGCGCAGCCAGGTCGCGACGGTGTTCTCGTTGACGCCCAGCTGCGCGGCGATGTCGGCGTACTTCGCGCCGTTCCAGCGCAGGAGCAGAGCCGTCTGATAATCGGCGCCCAATTTCCCCAAACACTCGCGCACGATAGCCTGGCGCTGCGCGTCGATCATCGACGTCAGCGGATCGGGTGCGGGATCCACCGGCTCGACCTTCACGGCAGCCGCGGCCGTCTCACGATGAACGTGCGCGCGCGCGCGTTCTTCGCGCACGACGTTCCGGAGCACGCCGTGCAGCCAGCCAAGCAGCTGCAGGAGCGACCACTCCGGTACCGGCGCGCCCTCGTCTTCGTGAAAGTAGTATTCGACAGCGCGCCGCGACACCGGCGAGGCAAGCGATCGCGCGACGGCTTCGTGCGCCGCCGCTTCGGGATCCGCGGATCCAAATCGTGCGGCACGCCGCGCCAGCGCATCGACGAGCCTTCGATACGCGCGCGTCGTGTCGTAGGTAACCGCGAGCTGAGGAATGGACACCGCGGACCGGCCTGGCCGGTATTCTGGCCGAGCCAGGGGTGTCCGCGCCAGTCCGGCTGAAGCCGGACACCACGTACGGCTAGCGCTTCGTCAGGAGGACGATCTTCACCCAGCCCGTGGCGGCCGCGCTCTGGACGTTGACGTAGCCGTCCTGCTCGGACCCGATCACCACGAGCTCTTCGCCGCGGCCGAGCGTGGCCACCGCTTTCGCCGTCTCGCTCGGCTGCGCCAGCATGCGGACGTTGCCGATCTTCGGCACCAGCACGTCACCTTCGCGATACACGGCGCCCGCTTTGGTCGCGCCGCCTTTCGCCGCCTCTTCCTTCAACGAGCCGACGCTCCGTTGCAGGCTCGGATCGCCGTTCACCGCGGTGACGATGCCGTTGTAGTTGTCCATGAACGCGGCCGCGATGATCTTTCCCTCATTCGTGTTGCCGTAGCCGCCGGCCGATACGCCGCCGCCGCCGCCGAACAAGAGGCCGCCGAGTCTGAGATCGGCTCTTTTTGCTGCCTTCGGCAGCCGCCACCTGGACGCCGCTGCGTGCGTCGGCGACGAGCATGCTCGTCTGCGCTTCCTTGAACTTCAGGCCGCCGGCGATCGCCCCCACGACTGGCGCGCGCCGGAGAAATCCGCCGCCGCCGATGCCGCCGGCGTTGTTCTCCGCGAACACCACGCTCGGCGTGAGGATGAAGTCGGCCGTCACCATCTGCCCGGCGCCGACGTTCGACTCCTGCCGCAGCTCGCCGGCCGACGCCAGCTGGCGCTCCTGCATCATGTTGCGCATGCCGACGCCGCGCTCGACCACGATGAAGCAGTTGGATTGCTGAATCATCAGCCGGATCAGCGACACCGGAGACGACAGGTTGTAGCGGCGCAGCGAGGCAATGATTTCGTCCTGCGGCTCGACGACGGCGATGGCGGCCAGCGCTTTGCCGCAGTGCTGCAGGCCGTTGTCTCCGGCGCCGCCGGACGTGCCGGCGCTCCCCTGCACGACGCTGCCGCCCTGTCCCTGCTTCGGCTGCGTGATGCCTTGCGCCCGCGCGAGCGTCACGCCCGCGGTCGCCAGCAGTGCGAACGCGAGCGTCAGCGTGTGTCGAGACCCAGCGTGTGCCATGACTCCCTCAGAACGTGACGTTGAAGACGCCGTTGGTGACGGCTTTCGTGCCCGTCGCCGTCGTGCCCGATTCCGGCACGAGGTTGAGCGTGAACGTGCCCGCGGCACCGGTGGCGGTGAGCGTCGTGACGGTGATGCTGCCGCTCCCGCCGGAGGTGCCCGCCGTCCACTGCGCGCGGTTGCCGGGGATCTGCAGCGCGGCGTTCGTGATCTGGCCGGGGCCGAACGTATAGGTGCCGGCCGCGGCCGGCACGGCGAACGTGATCTCGAGGTAGGCGCCCGAGAAGCCGTTCGTGCCGGTGACGCCGAGGACGCCACTTGGAAGATTCGGCAGCGTCGTGCGAAGGGCAATCGTCGCGGAGCTGGTCCACGCGGCGCCGTCGACCGTCGCCGTCATCGTGCTTCGGCCCGACGGCGTGGTGGGCGCGATCGTGACGGCGAGCGCCGCGGTGCCGGCCGTGCCCTGATACGTCGCGGTGATCGTCACCGCTCCCGACGTCGCCGCCGTCACCACTCCGCTCGCTGACACGGTGGCGACTGCAGTGTTCGACGACTGCCAGGTCGCGGTTCCCGTGACGTCCTGCGTCGAACCGTCGGCCATCGTCGCCGTGGCTTTCAGCTGGAGCGTCTGCCCGGCGCGCGTCAGCGCGGACGCGCCTGTCACGACGACCGCCGAAACGTTCGCCCCGGGTGCCGGCGACGGCCCGGTACCCGGCGTGGAGTCGCTCGAGCACGACCACGCGCAGATGGCGACGAGGATCGGGAGTACGAGGCTCGAAGTTTTCATTTCCGATGGCGCCGGCGCATGCCAACCGCAATTCCGGACGCAAGCAGAAGCAGCGAAGACGGCTCTGGTACGGCAGACGGCTGCGGCGCAGAAATCGTGATTTGGCCGCTCGAGAGGACGTCAATCGGAACGTCGTTGCCCAATTCGTCGGAGAGGCTGGTGATGGGGAACGGCGTCAGACTGACCGAGAACACACCGCCCGCGGCAAACGGCGAGACGTCGAAGAGCACGCGGCCGAGGCCGACGGTGGCTCCGGCTCCCAATGTGGCGCCGGAAAACGGAATCGCAAAGATGTCGGAGACCAGCAACGATTGGCCGCTCGCCGGCGCCGCGAGAATCGGACCGAACAGCGAGTTGCCGCCGAAAATGTACGCGGCAGTCGTGAACGTATCCGCGCCGGTGAAACTGACGTCCAGCGTCGCAATCGAGATCTCGAAGCTGAAGCCGCCGATGCTCAGCGCCGACGGACCGGTATTCGTCAGCTCGACGTCGATGCCGTTTGCCGACGATCCCGCGGCAACCGTCACCGACTGAATCGAGACAATCGAGCTGGCGTTGGCGCGAGCCGCGACACAGGCGGTGATGACGGCGACGGCGAGAGCCGTGAGCGTTCGCGGTCTGCTGATCATGGCTGCGATGTTCCGATCCTGGTTCGAACCAGCTGCACGTCGGCGGCGTTGACGGCGCCGTCACCAGTGATGTCCGCCATCACGTTGTACGGCACGACGATCGCGTTGTTGACGCCCACGAGATCCGCCGAGCTCACGACGCCGTCGTCGTTGAAGTCGCCGAGCAGGACTTTGAGGTCCTGACTGAAGCCGGCACCGGCGGCGAGCGGACTCCCTTGCGCGTCCTGGAGCACGTTCGCGCCGCGGCCCGACAGCGACGTCACGAACGCGCCGAGCGACAGCGGCGGGACGGTCCATGTCAGCGTGTCGGTGCCGAGACCGCTCAACGCGGTGGCCGTCACGCCGCCGAGACTGGTGACGCTGCCGGTTGCGATCGGCTTGGAGAACACCACCTGGATGCCGGTGATCTGCCAGGGCAGCCGTTTGCGCGCTGAGCCCGTCACGGTATAGCTCTGCGATCCGAACAAGACTCTGTATGCCGTGAGGACCGGCGGCGTCGGAGCGGTCACCGTCATCACGAACGCGTTCGACGTCACGCCGTTCAACGACGCGGTGATTTCGGTCCAGCCGGTCGCGACCGCGCTGGCCAGGCCGGTGCCCGCACCAAACGTCGCGACGCCTGGAACCGACGAGTGCCACTCGACTTGGGCGGTGAGATCGGCAACGGAGTTGTCGCCGTAGGTACCGGTCGCCGTGAACTGTTGACTGGTGCCATTCGCGATCGATGTGTTCGGCGCGGTGACGGCGATGGACGTCAGACTCGAGGTCAGGCCGGCGTCGACGACGAAGATGGTGCCGCTCGCGAATTGCCCGTTGGCCAGGCGGCCGTACGCCGATGTGGTGCCGTACAGTTTTCCATCCGTTCCCTGGATCAGAGGCGCGGCCGGTTGAATGCCGGTCCCGGCCGTCGTCAGGAAGGTGGAATCGAGCAGCGCGCCGTCCGTCGTAACGCGGTAGATCTTTCCGCCGGCGCCGCCGCCGGAGCTGAGCAATGTCGTGCCCCAGAGATCGCCGTCAGACGCTCGCAGCAGCGCGTTGGGACTGGTGCCGGTCGTGGCCCCGCTCAGATTCAGGATCTTCTGGAACGTCCCGTCGAGAGCGACCCTGAACACGGTACCCGTGTTCCCCGGCCCGGAATAATTGGCGCCGTACAGATTGCCGTCCGCCGCCTGAATCAGCGCGTCGGTGCCGGCGCCGTCGGTGGGGGTATTGAAGAAATAGAGCGGGTGGAATCCAGACACGGGCGAGATGAAGTAGACGCCCAGCGTCGCGACACCATAGAGGATCCCGTCCGACGCCAGCACCAGACCTTTCTCCGGCGTGCCGAGGCCCGTGTTGTAGAACCGCGCGACGACGCTGTACGAATCACCGGAGGTATTGATCCGGAATGCGATCGGAAACGCGGGCGGGCTCGTCGTGACGCCATACAGATAGCCGTCGCGGCCGAACACCAGACTTCCCCACGGCGCTCCACCGTCCTGACACGGCACGTAGCCGCAGAAGTCGTGAAATCTTTTGGAACTGCCCGGTCTTGCTGATCTTGTAGACGGTCCCGAAGGCGGTCTGCGTGACGTAGCCGCCGTTGAACGTCGTGCCGTACAGATAGCCGTCCGGTCCTTCGACGAGTCCGCCGTACGGATTGCGGCCCTCCCGATAGGCCGGCGTCGTGCCGCCGCCGACGAACGTGTGGAGGAGCGTGAATTGCCCCTGCGGCGTGATCTTGAAGACCGTGCCGTCACAACCCTGCGCACAGCCGTGACCATCGTCGCCGCCGTGGAAGGTCGTGCCGTAGAAGTTGCCGTCGGACGCCTGGACGAGCGGCGCGTACGGCGTCGATCCGTCCGTGCCGTTGAATGCGTGCAGGACGGTGACGGTCGGCGGCGCCGCGTTCGCAGCAGCGGCAGCCGACAGAAATACACCGATAGAGAGACAAACTGGAATGAATCGCCGCATGGCCCTTTGATATGACTAATGGGCCAAGGCGGCCATTTCTTTCAGACCGCTGGATGGCCCCGCTAAAGCGGGGCCCTACCGGCGAAAGCTATTGCGAGTGGCCGCGGGCGGCGATCGGCCAGATGACCTCGACGCGATCCTTGCGGGTGCCGTAGATCTGGTCGTACTCGTTCACGACCGGATCGCAGTGCGGCACGATCAATTCGAGCTTGTCGCCCACCTTGTAGGTCTTCGTGGCGGTTTCGTAGCGGATGGAGCCGAACTCGTCGGAGCCGGCGTTGTAGCTGAAGCCCTTCTCGCCGATGACGATCGCGTCCGGCTTGTTGAGCGTGAGCGCCTTGGCGCCGGCGTCGGTCGTGATCCGGCCCGGGAAATAGGTGTTCAACACCGTCGTCATCACCGTCAGCGACGGCGCGAAATCGGTGTAGACATCGCCGCTCTCGCCGCCGATCTCGAGGTACTGCGCGTCCATGAAGATGTAGCTGCCGACCTGCAGATCGGTGATGCCCTTGACGCGCGTCATGATGTTGTAGGTGCCGGTCCCGCCGCCGCTGAAGATGCCGGTGTTGAGACCGGAGCGCTTCATCATCTCGAACGTTTCGACGTTCGGCGCGATGTTCTCGAGCGTCTCGTCGAGGCGCGTCTTGAAGCCTTTGATGTGCTGCGCGCCGCCGTCGTAGCTGAGAAGACCGTGCAGCTCGAGATTGGGAAGCTTGTCGACCAGCTGCGCCAGTTCCAGCGCCATACGCCCCGCCGGAATGCCGCTGCGAGTGCCGACCGCCACGTCGATGACGACGTCGGCGACGATGCCGGCTTCTTTCGCGGCATCGTTCAAGTCGCGCGCGTTCGGGGCGTAGTCGACCGCCTGGATGAAATTCGGATTGGTCTTGCGGATCGCCATCGCGCGGCGGATCTTGTTCGCCGTCACGTTCGACGTCGTCATCAGGATCTTGTCGACGCCGTTGGCGTAGAGCGCTTCGGCCTCGCTCACCTTCGCGGTGCAGATGCCGATCGCGCCGGCCGCCATCTGCAGCTTGGCGATCGCCGGACACTTGTGGGTCTTGGCGTGCGGCCGCGCCGCGATGCCGGAGGACGCCAGCTTCGCCTTCATCGTCGCCAGGTTCTGTTCGAGCTTGTCGAGGTCGACGCACAGCGCCGGCGTGTCGAGCTCCCACTTGGAGACGCCGATGCCGGGTAACTTGTCGGCGGCGGCCATCGCCCGCATCTCCGCGCCCGTGTAGCCGACCGACATCGCTCCAGTCACGCCCGCTCCCGCCGTGTGCAGAAAGTCCCGCCTCGACATGTGGCGTCCAGTCATGGGCATACTCTCGGCCCGGCGGGTGACAATGTCAACCGCGAAGCTCACGTGGTCGTGGATTTGGGAGGCCGGGGCCAGGCCCCGGCCTCCCGCTGCCG
>Ga0081539_10004399_pt1 | contig 15617 bp, 11 predicted proteins | sample TabmetS4T2R2_FD_71023 | JGI IMG/M metagenome (GOLD analysis project Ga0081539, IMG submission 71023) | Tabebuia heterophylla rhizosphere microbial communities from the University of Puerto Rico - S4T2R2 | ecosystem: Host-associated > Plants > Roots > Rhizosphere ...
CCCGACGGCAAGGCCGATCAGTCAATCACCATTGCCCCATCTGGCACAGCTCGTTCCAACGGATTTCCGCAGATGGCGCGCGCCGGGAACACGATCGTCTTTGCTTGGACGGGAGCGAGTGTCCTGACCGCCGCCATGCCGTGGCCGTCGAAGTAATCCTCTCGCTCAATTCGTCACTTCATAGACTGATGTTCGAGGCGGATGAGTTCGTTGCGAGGTTCATCACCGCCCTCTCTATAGAAAACCAAAACAGGAGAAGAATTAATGAGCCACAGGATAAAGCCGCTCTGTCTTTACCTAATCTTGCTTTCGACGGTTGTGTATGCGGTCAACGGGCAATCCGCCACGGCGACGTTGAGCGGGACAGTGACCGATCAATCGGGAGCCGTCATCAGCCAGGTGAAAGTCACCCTGACCGACTCAGCACGGTCTGTCACCAGAAGCGCCATGACCAGCAGTGACGGCTATTTCAGCCTGACACAACTGTCTCCCGGCCGGTATACCATCAGATTTGAGCGTGATGGTTTCACCCGGACAGAACTGAATAATGTCGTGCTTAACGTAGGTGATCAGAGTGCGTTGAAGATTCAGATGCACGTCGCTCAAATCGGCGAAACAGTCACCATCGTCAATGAGACTCCGCTGGTCGGTGAATCGCCCGCAGTGGCAACGGTGGTCGACCGCCAATTTGTCGAGAACCAGCCCCTCAATGGACGCAGCTTTCAAACTTTAGTCGAACTGTCACCGGGGGTCGTGCTCACCCCATCTAATCTGGTGACGCCGGGACAGTTCAGCGTCAATGGTCAGCGCGCCGGATCGAACTATTTTACAGTTGACGGAGTGAGCGCCAATTTCGGATCGACGGCTTCGGTGACACTGTACGAGACGGCCGGCGGAGGCGTTCCCGCCTATTCAGCCCAGGGCAGCACAGCCAGCCTGGCATCGGTGGACTCAGTCCAGGAATTCAATATTCAGACCTCGACCTATGCGCCGGAGTTCGGCAGACAGCCGGGCGCGCAGGTGCAACTTGTCACCCGCTCCGGGACGAACGAGTTTCACGGATCGCTCTTCGATTATCTGCGCAACGATAAGCTGGACGCGAACATTTTTTTCGCCAATGCCGGTCAGCTGCCGCGCCCGCCGATTCGACAGAACGATTTCGGCGGCGTGTTTGGAGGCCCCGTGGTGCTGCCGAAGCGCGTCTTTGGGCCGTTAGGTTATGACGGGCACAACCGGACCTTCTTCTTCTTCTCGTATGAGGGCGTGCGGCTGCGCACGCCTTACGTGACTGTTCCGTTGCAAGTGCCTTCGCTCGCAGCGCGGCAAAACGCTACCGGCGCGCTCCGCGATCTGCTCAATTCATTTCCGCTGCCGACCGGTCCGGCCCTCACCAACGCGCCGAATGCCGCGCCATATCAAGCCAGTTTTACCAACCCCTCGACCCTCGATGCGATGAGCATTCGCCTGGACCATTCGTTCGGGACAAAATTGACCGTCTTCGGCCGCTATCACGATGCGCCGTCGGAGAATCGCGAGCGGGCGCGGTTCTGTGCGGCCAGTTGTGTGGCGCGGTTGACTGATGATGTCAGGACTTACACGGGAGGCGCGACGATCATCTTCTCTTCGCGCCTGAGCAATGATCTGCGGCTCAACTACAGCAAAGCACACGTCAATCAGTCTTATTTCATCGACGACTTCGGCGGCGCCACGGTGCCGCCCGCATCGAGCCTTTATCCATCGTTCACCTCCGGGCCGCAGGGATACATCTACATCGAGGTCGATCCATCGGGAAACAACACGATCAGCGACGGCCTCTTTTCAGATCAACAACAGAGACAGTGGAATGTGGTCAACAATTTATCTTACACGGCTGGTCCGCATGCGTTGAAACTGGGCGTGGATTATCGGCGTCTGGCGCCGATCTCGGACGGTGGGAAGTACAAACGGCAATTCATCTTTCCGAGCATCACATCACTTGTGGCCGGGACTGCGTCTACGGCAGTCATCTTTGCGCCGGATGTGGTGCTGGAGCCGCGTTTTCACAACTTCTCCGCTTACGCCCAAGATACCTGGCGAACGATCGGCAGATTGACCCTGACTTTCGGACTGCGATATGAAGTTAATCCGGCGCCATCCGAGGCCAACGGCAACGAACCGGTGACGGTGGCGACGCTCAACAATCCAACTGCGCTGGCGCCGAAAGGAACACGCTTCTATCAGACGACCTGGAATAATTTTGCGCCGCGCATCGGCGTATCGTATCAACTCTTCCAGAAATTGGGCACAGTGATTCGAGGCGGCTTCGGCATCTTTCACGACCTCGGTTACGGCTTCGCCGGGACGGCTTTCAGCACCGGGCTCTATCCGTACTCACGCTCGCTAACGCTGACCAATGTCATACTGACGGCACAGGCGGCGGCCGCGCAACCGCCCGGGATCAATCCCAATCCACCCTATCCGCGCATCTTCGCGTATGCGCCCGGATTCGAGTTGCCTTACACACGGCAGTATAACGTGACGATCGAACAGGCGATCGGCGCGAGCGGTTCGATCACCGCGGCATATGTCGGAGCCAATGGCAGAAGGATCGGGCGCGTCACCAGCCTGCGCAATCTCAATCCGAGCTTCACTCGGATTGATGCGGTAACCAACGACGCGACTTCGGACTATCACGCGCTCCAGTTACAGTACCAGCGCCGGCTGTCACGTGGGCTACAAGCGCTGGCATCATACACGTTCGCCAAATCGCTCGATATCGTCTCGGAAGAGTCATTTCAGAATTTACAGTCGCCAACCGGCAGATTTGATCCGAATCAAGATCGCGGGCCGTCAAGCTTTGACGTGCGCCACGCCTTCAATGCGGCGGTGAGTTACAGCATTCCTTCTCCTTTTGCCATCGGCGTCGGGCACGCGATCTTCTCTGGGTTCGGGCTCGATACCATCGTTCGAGCGCGTTCGGCAACGCCGGTCAATGTGCTGACCGGACGCGATCCGTTCGGCTTAGGGTTCACCACCGTTTCGCGGCCCGATCTCGTCCTGGGTCAACCGCTCTACCTTAACGACCCATCGTTGCCGGGAGGCAGAAGGTTCAACCCGGCGGCGTTCGACGGCAATGCTCCGCTCGCCGCAGGCAGACAAGGAACGCTCGGACGAAACGTCCTGCGCGGCTTTTCAACTTCACAAGTCGATATCGCATTGCGCCGGGATTTTAAGGTGACGGAACACCTCAAATTACAATTCCGTGCAGACACGTTCAATCTTTTCAACCAGGCGAATTTCGCCAATCCGACCGGCATCCTGACAAGCGCCAATTTTGGAAGAGCGACGCAGATGTTGGGCACCGGGCTAGGCGGACTGAGCCCTCTTTATCAAATCGGCGGGCCGCGTTCGATTCAGCTCGCACTTAAACTACAGTTTTGATCGATGGCTCCCGCAACTGGCACTTCGTCCGGGTGTATGGTGGGCTATCGTCTCTCACCGTAGATCGGCGTTCGCACTGATGCTGGCGGTGTTGCACGCATCCCGCTGCGCGCCGCCGGCATTGGTGCATCAAGTTTATTTATATACAACCGGCTGGAGCACCGAATTTTAACGGCGCATCGAAATGGGCTGCCCTCACATTCTAAGTTTGGCGTTAATGTGTATACCTATACCGTGTATATATATCCGAGATGGTATAGCTGAAGATGTCTTACTCTAATCCACAATCCAAACATAACTCTAATTAAATATCAATTTAGACGCAGTCGATAAAATGGCACAGCGATTGCCGCTCTAATTATTCAATTGGAGACAATGCGGCTGGCCGCAATTCAATGGAATATCGGCTCGTTAGAATAGACCATTGATTGCGGCTACAGAGATCTGAAATTTAGATAGAGGAGGCTAGTTATGAACATTAAGCTTAACCATTTGAAGCGCCTTTCCGGTGCGATCGTTTTCGGCGCGGCGCTCCTTATCGGTATGAACGGAATGACATACGCTCAGGATCATCATCAACGGCATGAGCAGCGCGAGCTCAGGGAACATCAGCGCCGTGAGCGTTACTACTATGGCAACAGTCGTGAACTACGTGAGCATCAACGAAGAGAGCGCTATCGCCTAGAAAATCATGAGCGAAACGAGCGGCGCGGATATTACAATGACGGCTTTTACAATAGACGCGACCGTCGCTATTACGACCGGCGGGACAGATCTTACCATTGGTAAGATCTATTCTCGCGAGATGCAATCATGGCGAGCAGATCCGAATGATCCGGAACTGGCTCGCCATATTTTTTGACTTGCCTCATGATGAGATGCCCTCGCCGAGCAACTAATTATTTCCTTCTCTTTATCGCAGCCCAGGATTTGAGTAGACTTGCGTATTAATGAAGCAAGATGTCTGGGAATTTCGTGTTCGTCACACCAAAGTCGAGAGAGAAGATCTCTCCTGTGCGGAGCGCCGACAGCGTAACTTTGATCGATAGATCTTCTGGTAGAAAAACATTATGCGCAATCTGAAGCCTTGGGGACTTGCGGCCGGCATCGTGATCATCACCCTCCTGCACTATAACACCAGTACTCAATACCTGCTGCTGCATGAGATTTATCAGCGGCTTTATTACGTCCCGATTATTTATGCGGCATACAGTTATGGCCTGCGTGGCGGATTGGCGGCCTCGATCTTAAGCGCGATTATCTATATTCCTCATATCACTCAGCACTCAGATCACGGCGATGTGTATGCGATTAATCAGTATGCCGAGATGATCCTCTTTCAGGTCGTCGGTGCGGTGACCGGACTGCTGGCCGCCGCAGAACGTCGCGAGCGGCAGCGCTACGAGCAGACTGCGATCAAGCTGCAGCGCGCCTATGACGAGCTGCGGAGCACGGTTGATCAACTGCTGATCGCCGATCGCCACTCATCATTGGGACGAATGTCCGCCGCCATCGTCCATGAGATCCGCAATCCGCTCGGCGGCATTCGTGGAGCGGCAGAGGCGCTCGAATCGGTCGTTCCACCCACTCACGAGAAAGCGGAGTTCCTGGCAATCATCGCGCGCGAGGTCGAACGATTGAACAGCCTGGTCACGGACTTCTTGCAGTTCGCGCGTCCGCGATCATCTGAATTATTGCCAACCCCGCCGGGCGAGATCATCGAGTCGGTCGTCAAACTGGCCGGCAAGCAGGCATCCAAATCACAGGTGGAGATTGAGGTGAAAGTCGATCATGACCTGCCCCCAGTGATGATGGATGCCGAGCAGATGAAACAAGTGTTGCTCAATCTGATCCTCAACGCCCTCGACGCGATGCCGGACGGCGGGCGGTTGTCCATCAGCGCGACTCAGATTGGTGAGGAGTTAGAGATTGTTGTCCACGATACCGGCAAGGGTATCGATCCGACAGTCCGCAACAGCCTCTTCAGTCCGTTCGTGACGACCAAAGCGCGCGGCTCGGGTCTCGGTCTGGCAATTGCCCATCGTTTAGTAAGCCAGCACGGCGGCCAGATCACTGCTGACGACTCGACCCTCAATGGAGCGATTTTTCGAATCAGATTGCCCCTGGGATGCTCACCGGCCATGATTGAGACAGATTTAAGCTGATCCGTGGCCGGTTGAGAGAGTTTTTCAGACGAAAGTTTAAGAGGATCTTATGCCCGGAGATAAAAAGATACTGCTTGTAGACGATGATGCCAGTTTACGCCGGGTACTTTCGCATCATTTGTCAGAAGCCGGGTATCTGGTGATCACTGCCGGAGACGGAAAATCGGCTCTGGATCTCTTCACCGAAGAGCAGGTTGATCTGATGATCACCGATATCGAAATGCCGGAGATGAGCGGCCTTGAGCTGCTGCGCCGCATCAGCATTATGAGTCCCGATACAATGGTGTTGGTGATCACGGCTTACGGTTCGATCGAGACGGCGGTCGAAGCGATGAAGCTGGGAGCTTACGACTACATCACCAAGCCGTTCAATCGGGAAGAATTGCTGCTCACCGTCGCCAAAGGGCTTCAATACACGGCGCTCGTGCGTGAGAACCGTTCGCTCAAACAGTTCATCGAAAGCCGCTTTACACTCGACAATTTAATCGGATCATCTTCCACGATGAGGCGCACCTACTCGTTGGTTGCCAAGGTCGCTCCAACCGACCTGGCAATCTTAATCACAGGCGAAAGCGGCACCGGAAAAGAACTGATTGCCAAAGCCATTCATCAAAACAGCACTCGGCGGGATAGACCGTTCGTCGTCATCAACTGTGGCGCAATTCCCGAAGGGCTGATCGAATCTGAATTATTCGGCCATCGGAAAGGCGCTTTTACCGGAGCCTATGCCAACACTCGCGGCAAGATTGAAGCGGCCGACAAAGGAACTGTCCTGCTTGACGAAATCGGCGATCTTCCGCCGGCATTGCAAGTCAAGCTGCTCCGCGTCATTGAAGGAGGAGAATTTACGCGTGTTGGCGAGGCAGAACCGAGGCGTGTCGATGTCCGATTCCTCGCCGCTACCAATCGCGATCTTTCGAAGATGGTCGAAGACGGCAGCTTCCGCGAAGACCTCTACTTTCGATTAAAAGTCGTTCCAATTCATTTGCCTCCGTTACGCGAACGCCGCGAAGACATTCCCCTCTTAGCTGATTACTTTCTGAAAGACGCCGCGCAACGCTTCAGCCGCCCGGCGCTGCGGTTCGACAAAGGCATCTTTCGTTACTTCCAGTCCTACCCATGGCCCGGCAATGTGCGCGAACTCAAGCACACAGTCGAACGCCTGGCGGTGATTGCGGAAGATGAAACGATCGGCATCCGTGATCTCCCTGAGAACCTGACCGCCGGGGCCGGTCATGCCGCCAATGTCTTGATTCATCTGCCTGAGGATGGAATAGATCTGGAAGAAGTAGAACGCGAGATTTTACGGCAGGCGCTTGATAAACATGAGTGGAATCAAACGCGCGCCGCGCAATACCTCAATATTACACGGAGCGCATTGATCTACCGAATGCAGAAATACGGCTTGCAGCAAGCGGAATCGGCCGATCCTGAAAGCCCGCCGCCCGGCAAGAACTCCGGCCCCCAGGTGTAAAACCGACTCGTCTGCGGCTCGGTTTCAATCCCTCTCCTTGATCCTCCAAGTCTTTGGTCGCCGGATCAGCGATTGGCCGGCGCTCAGCTCAATCTGGCCAGCAGCTCACCAACCTCACTGGCAAGTTGACGGGCTTTAGCAGCTGAGAGGCCGCCCGAAACAGAGGATTCAGCCAAAGCCGTCAGGTGATCACGCAACATGTCTCCTTGCACGCGCCTGAGTGCCGCAATGGTCGCGCTGATCTGGTGGGTGATCTCAATGCAGTCACGTTCATTCTCGATCATCTGTTGTATGCCTCGCACTTGTCCTTCGATCCGGCGCAGGCGCGGTAATTGCTGAGTATGATTAGTTGATGCACTCTTGTGAGCGCTACGGAAATTTGCCATTGAGTTTGCTGCCTCCTTTTTTTGGCAACTGGGGGTAGCTTAAGAGCAGCGTCTTCAATCGCTTACTAGATAAGACGCTGCCATCCTGGACGGTGGCTCTGCTGGGGCAGAGCCATCGTCTACTGTATCTTACTACTTAAGAGTGTCTGTAGACAGACTCTTGGCTGTCTGTAAACAGACACTCTCTGCTGTTTTCCATCGAATATGACAGAATGACGCCCGGATTATCGCGAGTTCCAGCCGCTGGTTGCAACCGGATCGCAGAAAATTGCGGCGAGCGGGGAAATTTCAGTTAATCTCTCGTAAGAGCAGGACTTTTCACCGGCAGCGGGCGAGTGGCGATTCAAATCACGGTGACGCAGGTTCGGATCGAAGCGAGGGTGACAGGCCGCGATGAATTCAATGGTTTACTAATTGAGTCAATGGCGGCCTGACAGAGATGAAACAAGAGCGCTAATTATTCCGCCTCGGTGATCTTTTCAACGAGGATTTTACCTTCGTGCTTGACGCCCTCGACGGTCATCTTGATGTGATCCTTCTTGCTGGTCTTCTCAAAGACGGCCTTCGCCAGAGCGTTGCCTTTGGCATCGAATGGATACCATTTGCCGTCAGCATAGATGCCGTAGCCCCCTTTAACGCAATCATCCATCAACGCACATTCCCGGTCATGGTCTGCGGCGGCTTTGGTGGCTTCTTCAGGATTAGCTTTGGCCTTATCTGCAAAGCAGATAGTGTCCACTACGTATCCGGTGAGTTTCACTTTCTCGTGCGCCCAGGCGACTGAGACGATGATCAATAAAGCGGCCAGCAGGCTCGGCAAAATTAGTTTTTTCTGCACTTCGATAACTCCTTAAATTTGGTCTATTCTTATGATCTCAATCTACGAGATGTAGTGTATATACCCATGGGGGGTATGTCAATCTCCAACGGAGATTAGTCTCATGTCTTCTCAGACGTCAGTGACGATACCGGATGAAGTCGCGACGATGATGTCGAGCTACCTATCTCTGGCCGACACGCGGCTGCCCGGTCGAATTAGTGGGCTCTATCTGGTCGGTTCGCTGGCCCTCGATGACTATCGATCGGGGCAGAGCGACATTGACTTTGTGACCGTGACCGATCTGGCCTTCACGCCTTCCGAATTGACTCAGCTTGGATGGATGCACCGCGAGCTGAGGCGCAGGAGGAAGACTCCTCTCCTCGATGGCGTGTACGTGACCTGGTCGGAGCTGCGGGCGAAACCCATGGGACTGGAAACTCCTTATTGCCATGATAGCTGGTTCTATCCCAGCGGTTTCGCGGTCAACCCCGTCACCTGGACCACAATCCACCGTCGCCCCATTTCGATGCGCGGTCCGGCAACCCCGACCATCTGGCACGATGATGAGGCATTGCGACAATGGTGTCGCGAAAATCTCCGGGGTTACTGGACGGATTGGATCTCTGATGCCCGCAATGGCCTGTGGCGACGGTTATTCAGCTGCATGATTGAAGGAGTAATCTGGGGAGTGTTGGGCGTAACGCGCTTGCATGCGACCATTAAGACCGGCGAAATCATCTCCAAGTCGGCAGCTGGAACCTATGCTCTTGAGGCGTTTCCGTCTCGATGGTCACTGATCATCAATGATGCCCTCAGAGGCAGATTGGAGTCACCGGAGGCTCCTCGTCGAAATGTCTTCACACGCCGCAGGGATGCGCTGGCCTTTATGGAGTACGTAATATCAGATGCATCTTAGTAATCTGTAACTTAAGTTCTTTGGATTGTAGCATGCCCTCTTTTGTGGCGTGGGTTTTCAACCCGCGCCATTGTTCACCAATCTGGCGCGGGTTGAAAACTCACACCATAGAAGAAAAGCGCGCGCTTCGCACGCTACAACTCAAATAACTTAAGTTACAAACTATTAGTTAACGGCTTTATCGCATCTCGCCCGGTCGGAAACGCAAAAAGACATGAAAGGAGGTCGGCCGGCGGCCATAGATCGGATCGAGTTGCGACGGTTTGTGGTAGAAGACGACGTCCGCACCGATCCCGATTTTGAGTTTCTCGTTCTCCACGAAATCGCGAACTCCTCCAAAGGTGAAAGCGCCGACGCGGAAGAAACGCTCAAACTCCTCCGGCAGATCGATCCCGCGTGTTCCCTTTGGAATAAATGGCGCGCGGATCAACCCGGGCCTTACAAAGATGTTGTCGGATAGAAGCCCCTGCTTGTCGATCAACTCCAACCTCGTATAAAGATGATTTTTTCTCAAGAAATTGAAGGTTGACTCAAGGAGGTATGAGTTTGAATGACCGTGTTCTTCCGAGTTGCGGCCCCAGATCAGAGCGCTCGCCCAGCTGCCATTACTGAACGGGCGGTTATAACTGATTGAGGCTGACAGACGATCAAGATCACCTTCGGAGAGAGTCTCCGGGTTGGTCAGGTGCCCATACGAAAATTGCATCGCCCAGTTAGAGGTTGGCGTGAACCAGCCTCGGAAGCTATATGAATCGAGTTTGCCCATATCGAGCCCGACGCGGTCCTCATCAGGCTCGGCCCCGTGAAAACCTGAGACTTCGAACTTGAAACGTCCGGCGGTCAATGCGCCTGTGACCACTCCATGTGTGATGTGAGTCGAATCTTGCCAGTGATGACCGAGTGGCGCTGAAGGGTTCTCCAAGGCAGAAGCGCGATGCATAAAAGCGACGGGACCGAGCGCCGGCTCAGCGACCGGGCCGCCATAAACTTGAAATGAAACCTTCTCTGAGAGTGGAACGGTGTAGCTGGCAGCCAGTTCCATAAAAAGATCATGAGGATGCTGAGCATCGATCATCGGCCTTCCATGATAAGTCTCACCGGTTTGAAAGAGCTCCGGAAAGCCGCCGTGCGGCGTCGTCAACGGCTCGGCCGAAAACATGCCGCGGAACATGAGGCGGCCCGGCCCGGCCTTGCGCTCGGCCATCAACATCATCCAGTTCTCCGATTCGGCCTTACCGACGCCCCGCGGCCCACCCTGTTGGTTATAAGCGAGTTTCAGTTCGCCGTGGACCATCACCATCCACTCACCCGGCATCAACATCCAGGTGTACAGCGGCGTTGATGCCGGTTGTAACGACGTTCCTGAGCCAAGCGCTTGCATCGTTCGGAATGGTCCGCCGGTCACCGTCGCCATCATTGCGGACATGTTGTGACCCGCCATGTCGTGACCCGCCATGTCGTGACCCGCATGTTCACTGCCATTTCCCGTAGTATCGGCCGTCATCTCATGCCCCGCGTGTTCGGTCTGACCGGTGTGTCCCCCGCCCGTCTGGTTCTGGGCTTTTTGACCTCCATGTCCTTGATGCGATTGTGCAGACGTCTGTTCGGCCGCCGGCGTGTCATGCCCCTCAAGATGCCCCTCAAGGTGTTTGACATAGAGTACCAGTCGCCATCGCTCCGTCTCGCTCAGCTTTGATCCAAAGGCCGGCATCCCGCTCGATTTGATGCCATTGGTAACGACCCAGTAGATTTCGCCACCCATTCGGTCATGCAACGCGGTCAGATCGGCGGGCTTCACTTTCGTGGTGCCCGTCCCACCTTGAGCTTTCCCATCCATGCCGTGACATGAGGCACAATGTTCGTTGTAAAGCCTCTGTCCACCTGCAACGTTCTCATCGGTCGCTGGTAACGGATTGGTTAAACGCCTGGCGCTCGCCGGCGCGTGGCTATGATGATGTTCTTCCTGCGCGTCAGCGCCCTGCCAAAATTTCGCCGGACAGAAGGCCGCCAGCAGGCCGCAAGCGACTGTTACTGTCATGATCCTTCTCTTTGTCATGATAAATCCTCCGTGTCTCTGGCATGTCTCTGGAAATAGCCGAATTAAATGGGGAGCGCATTAACAGGTGTCAACTTATCTCTAATGAATCACCTCGTTCTTCAATAGGGAGTGATCGAGGAGACAGGAAGTGCTCAATCTCAGCATACCCGGTGAGGGTATCAAGTAAAGCTTACCTCATCAGTCGTTTTTTGTGATGTACACAACCGCACCAACATTCGAATAAATATGAGGGCGTCTTGACCACGTTTTCGTGCACTTAACGAACGAACCTGCCGATGGACCGGCCCGGAGCTGAGGGAAAATCCAGCCCGCCACTTGTCCCAACGCCGCTAGATTCAGAGGCGCGATCGGGTGATAATCTGACTCGTGCGGTTTTCGTAATTTAAGCAAGATCAAGGAGTGCCAAATATGTTGAGAAATCCTCGTAGATATTTGCTGGTCTTTGTCATCACCATCTTTGCTTTTGCCGCTTCAACAAGCCAACCGACTCAGAAGAAGAAGGGCTCCGGCAAATCAGGCGCACCAATCATCTGGGCCGATCCGGGCGAAGTCGAGAGGCTCGATTTCGCCAACGGTCCCGGCGGAAACGCCGGCGCGCCGAAACCACCCTTCACATTTGTTGAAGAGAGTTTGTCTGGCACGAGTCCCAAGGTCCGCGTCAGTGACGCCAACGGCGCGAAATGGATGGTCAAATTCGGCTCTGAGGTTAATGCCGAAACCTTTGCGACTCGCGTCGCCTGGGCGGCCGGCTATTTCGTCGAGCCGAACTATTTCATTCCGAGCGGCAAAGTTGAAAACATCGGAGGGCTGAAACGCGCCAAAAATCAATTCAAATCCGACGGCAGCTTCAAGGAAGCGCGCTTTGAGGCGCACCGCGGCGAAAACATCAAAAAACTGGATGACGAAAAGAGCTGGAGCTGGATCGAGAACCCTTTCATCGGCACGAAAGAATTGAACGGATTGAAAGTGATCATCATGCTCACCTCGAACTGGGATAACAAAGACGTTCGTGACATCAAACGCGGATCGAACACCGCCATCTTCCGGACTCCGACTCCAGACGGCCTGGAAGATCGTTACCTGGTCACCGACTGGGGCGGTTCGATGGGCAAGTGGGGTGGATACCTGAGCCGCGAAAAATGGGATTGCAAAGGGTTCCGCAGCCAGACCAAAGACTTCATCAAAGGAGTGAAGGACGATCTGGTCGAGTTCGGTTATTCCGGCCAACACAACAGCGATTTCAAAAACGACATCCACGTGGGCGATGTGAAGTGGCTGCTGCAATACGTCGGGCGGATCACCGATGACCAGCTCCGCGCGGGACTGCGTGCGAGCGGCGCGTCATCCGATGAGGTCGAATGTTTCACGCAATCCATCCGCGATCGCATCAACCAGATGAAGAAAATCGCAAGTACCGGGAATTGAAGAAAATCGCAAGTACCGGGAATTGAAGAAAAGGTCTGACGCCGGAAAAAATGCAAAAACCTCCGACAATCTCGTTCTCTACGGAGAGTCAATTTGTCAGAACCGTCAGGAGGGGTAGAAGAAGGAAATGGTGGTCCAAGCGAATTTGTTTCGAGCCTCGCTGCTGTTGATTTTAATTACTCTGACGATTCCTGCCCATTCCCAGGATGATGACGAGAGCCTCCGTGCGCAACGGCATTATAATCTTGGGCGAAAGTTTTACCGCTCCGGCCACACCGAGCAAGCGATTGAAGAGCTTTACACTGCCCTGAGCGTCCGGGAGATTTTCTTTGAAGCTCAACTTCTTCTTGGAAGGTCGCTGGTCGAAACCAAGCGCTATCGTGAGGCGGCGGCAACACTCAAGGAGATCGAACCCCGCGAACAAACCAGCGCAGAGGTTCAAAAGCTGTTGGGGAAGGTTCACTATGAGATGAATAAGCTGAGTGAGGCAGCGCGAAATCTCAATTATGCAATCATCCTTTCCAAACACCCGGATTATCAACTTCACTACCTGCTGAGTTCAGTCCGGCTGCGCCAGGGAGATGTCGAGAGCGCCATCGATGAGGCTAAAAGAGCGGCAGCTCTGAATTCCCGGTTCAAGCCGACATATAAAATCCTGAGTGAGGCGTACCTCATGAAAGGAGATTGTAAACAGGCTGAAAAAGCGCTTAAACGCTATCTCTCCGGCATCCGCGACCCGCTGGAAGCAAAAGAAATCAGAGAACAGATCGGAGCGGTGAAGAGTCTCGGACGAGCAAGGCCGGAAAGGTCAGTTCAACAACCGATTTCACTACCGCAGATTTATCGACTTCCCAAACCGGAATACACCACCGAAGCGCTCCGCAATAAAGTCGAAGGGGTCATCAAGGTGGAGGTTCTCTTCGGAAGCGACGGCGCCGTCCAGCAGGTGCTGGTCGTGCGAGGACTGGGGTTCGGTTTGGATGAAGAGGCGTTGAAAGCAGCTAAGGAGATAAAATTTAAGCCTGGAGAGGTTGAGGGAAAGCCGGTATCGATGTGGATCGGGGTCCAACTGACATTCTCGCTCCCGAGTAATAATAGGTCTCAGCGAGAGGGCGAAAGAATTGCGCTCACGACGGAAAATCAATCCCCAGACTTCATGCCTTTCTCGCCCGCTTATTGAGAAATCCCTTTTTCGCCTTCAAGAGGCCTTCCGGCTTCGCCGGTCCTTTCGCCATCGAGCGGCGATTCAGTACGTAAACGCACCGACGCACAGCACATGCCTTGTGTAGCTTTGTCTGGGCGATTTTTGCGCAATCGAGTGAAAGGAGACAATTCAATGAAGAAAACCGCATTGACCTTGCCCGAACTCGGGCTGATTGCCGGAACACGCGGAATATTAGGCGCGGGTGCCGGATTGCTCTTGGCGAATAAGCTCAGAAAGAAAAGGCGAAAGACAGTCGGTTGGGCACTCTTCCTGACCGGCGCGTTGAGCACCATTCCGTTAGCGATGATAGCCCTCACCAGGCGACGGTAAGATCCACAGCCAAACGCGATGAGTGGGAAAAACCGTTACGACGCGATCATCATTGGATCGGGACCGAATGGTTTGTCCGCCGCTGTCACGCTAGCGCGCGCGGGCTGGTCAGTGCTGACGATTGAAGCCAACGCGACCATCGGCGGAGGGGCGCGTTCGGCCGAACTGACGCTGCCGGGGTTCGTTCACGACGTTTGTTCGGCCGTGTATCCGCTGGCTTTTGCTTCGCCGTTCTTCCGCACGCTCCCTCTCGCCCGGCACGGTCTGGAATGGATCCATCCGCCCGCGGCGCTCGCCCATCCGTTCGATGACGGCACCGCAGCTATTCTCGAACATTCGATCGAAGAGACCGGGCGGACGCTCGGTGTTGACGCCGGCGCCTGGCGCAATTTGATGGCCCCGCTGGTTGGCGATTGGAACAGGATTGAGGGCGCCCTGCTCGGCCCGCCGCGATGGCCACGCCATCCACTGGCGCTCGCGCGGTTCGGCCTGCGCGCGTTGCGCTCGGCTCGCGGTTTGGCGGAGAAGATGTTCCGCGGTTCGCAAGCTCGCGCCTTGTTCGCGGGACTTTCGGCGCATTCCATGTTGTCGCTCGACAAATCGGCATCCGCCGCGTTTGGGCTGGTGTTGGGGATGACAGGACACGCCGTCGGATGGCCGATTCCACGTGGCGGCGCGCAGCAGATCTCCAATGCGATTGTCTCTTACCTGCGTTCGCTGGGAGGAGAAGTCATGACCGGCGTCCGTGTTGAATCGATCGATGAACTACCGCCAACGCGCGCCATTCTCTGCGATGTCACGCCGCGTCAATTGCTGCGGATGGCGGGTCATCGTCTTCCGCACGGCTTTCGCCACAGTCTGGAGCGTTATCGTTATGGCCCCGGCGCTTATAAGATTGATTGGGCGCTCGACGGCCCCGTGCCCTGGAAAGCGGCGGAGTGTGCACGCGCGTGTACAGTCCATCTGGGCGGCGAGATGGCGGAGATTACCGCTTCGGAAAGCGCGGCGTGGCGTGGCGAGATCGCCGAAAGACCGTTCGTGCTGATCGCACAACCAAGCCTATTCGACCCATCACGCGCGCCTGCCGGGAAACACACACTCTGGGCATACTGTCATGTGCCGAACGGGTCGTCACATTCAATGACGGCGCAGATTGAAAATCAGATCGAACGGTTTGCGCCCGGATTCCGTGACCGCGTCCTGGGACGCTGTATCCTGCCTCCCGCCGAACTCGAACAGCGCAACGCTAATCTAGTGGGCGGCGATATCAACGGCGGCGTCCAGGACCTCCGCCAACTCTTCATACGGCCGACGCCACGGCTCTATTCGACGCCGGTCAAAGGACTCTACCTCTGCTCGTCCTCCACCCCGCCCGGTGGAGGAGTGCATGGGATGTGCGGCCATTTCGCCGCGCGCGC
>Ga0081539_10004400_pt1 | contig 15613 bp, 14 predicted proteins | sample TabmetS4T2R2_FD_71023 | JGI IMG/M metagenome (GOLD analysis project Ga0081539, IMG submission 71023) | Tabebuia heterophylla rhizosphere microbial communities from the University of Puerto Rico - S4T2R2 | ecosystem: Host-associated > Plants > Roots > Rhizosphere ...
CATCGGCGAGGAGGGCGAGGAGGTGCCGGTCGAATCGTCGTCCAACGGCGCCGTGGCGGAGAAGGTCGAGGAGCGGGGCGAGGAGGAGGGGTCCCGCGCACCCGAGCGCGACCGCGAGCGCGCGCGGGGCCGCGAAGCGTCGACCGAAACGGCCACGCCCCAGGGACAGTCCCTGGGACAGGTCCAGACGAGAGACGGTGGCCGGGTCAAGGCCTCACCGCTGGCACGGCGGATCGCGCGCGAGCGGGGCGTCGACCTTGCGCAGATCCAGGGCACGGGGCCCGACGGCCGGATCGTCGCGGAGGACGTCGAGCGCGCCGAGGCCGCACCTGCACGCGCGGCGCCCGGAGCGCCCGCCGCGGCCACGAGCGAGGTCGAGGTGCGCCAGCTGTCCAACGTGCGCAAGACGATCGCGCGCCGGCTCACGCAGGCGTGGCAGGCCCCGGTCTTCCAGCTCACGCTGTCGGTGGACATGACGAGCGCGCAGGCTCTCGTGCAGCAGCTTCGCGAGCTGCACCCCGACGAGCGCCCGACCGTCACCGACGTGCTCACACGCATCACGGCGTCCGCGCTGATGCGGCACCGTGACGTGAACGCGCACTACGTCGACGACGAGATCCGTGTGCACCCGAGCGCGAACGTGGGCATCGCCGTCGCGGCGCCGCAGGGGCTCGTCGTTCCCGTGATCCGCGGCGCCGAGCGCCTGACCATTCCCGAGATCGCGCGCGCCCGCGCGGAGGTCGTGCAACGGGCGCGGGACAACAAGCTGCGGCAGGAGGATCTCCAGGAGGGCACGTTCACGATCTCCAACCTCGGGATGTTCGGCGTCGAGCAGTTCATCGCCGTTCTCAACCCGCCGCAGGTAGCGATCCTCGCGGTCGGCGCGACCGAGGAGCGCGTCGTCGTCCGCGACGGACAGTTCGCCGCGCAGCCGACGATGACGATGACGCTGACCTGCGACCATCGCGCGATCGACGGCGCCGTCGGCGCGCAGTTCCTGCAGACCCTCGGCCGGTACGTCGAGCAGCCTGCCCTGGCGCTTTGAGGGTCTGGTACGGAGTCCGCGACCTCGACCAGGGTCGCTCGTTCTACCGCGACGTCCTCGGCTTCGAGGAGCAGTACGTCGACTGGGAGGCACGCTGGGCGCGCCTCGAGCGCCGCGGGATGGAGATCGCGCTCGTCGAGGGCGAGCGGCAGGACGCGGGCGTCGCACACCTCGACGTCGAGGACGTGAAGGCCGAGCGCGAGCGCCTCGCCGCCGCCGGCGTCGAGGTCGGCACCGTGCTCGAGCTCCACGGCTTCGTCCGCCTGCTCGACGTGTACGACCCGGACGGCAATCGCGTCCAGCTGGCGCAAGAATTGCGCTCGGAATGATCCGACCCGGCGGCCGCCACGACGTCCGCTTCCTTCGCGACATGCTCAAGCACGCGTACTACTGGCGCGAGCGGATGCCGCAGGGCCCGATCGACGCGCCCGTGCAGCGCTACGTCATGAACTGGGGCCGGCCGGGCGACGCGTCGGTGATCGCAATCGACGACGGGAATCCCGTCGGCGCGGCGTGGTACCGCCTGTTCAAGGAAGCGGAACGCGGTTACGGCTTCGTCGACGAGCGCACGCCCGAGCTCACGATCGCGGTTGTCCCGTCGCGACGCGGGAAGGGGCTCGGCGACGAGCTGCTGAACGCGCTGCTCGACCATGCCCGCAAGGACGGCTTCACGCAGCTGTCGCTGAGCGTCGAGCCGGAGAATCCCGCGCTCCGTCTGTACGAGCGCCACGGCTTCCACAAGGTCGACGAGTACGGCGGCTCGTGGACCATGCTGGCGCAGCTCTAGCGCACGGCGGCTCGCTAGGATCGATCGCGATGGACGTCGACGTCGCGGTTCTCGGCGGCGGGCCCGGTGGGTACACGGCCGCGATTCGCGCCGCGCAGCTCGGTGCGAGCGTCGCGTGCATCGAGAAGGAGACCGAGCTCGGCGGCACCTGCCTGCGCGTGGGCTGCATCCCGACGAAGGCGTGGGTGCAGACGGCGCACTTCCTGCACCAGGCGAAGGACAGCTACGGCAAGCTCGGAGTCGTCGTCGGTGAGCCACAACTCGACTTCGGCGCTGCGAACGAGTGGAAGGACGGCGTCGTCAAGCAGATGACGTCCGGCGTGGCGTCGCTGTTCAAGGCGAACGGCGTCGAGTGGGTAAAAGGCAGCGGCGCGTTCCGCGACGCGAACACGATCGCCGTCGAGGGCGGGGAGGACGTCACCTTCAAGTCGGCGATCATCGCGACGGGCTCGTTCCCGCTGCGCCCGCCGATCGACGGCCTCGACTCGCCGCGTTGCGTCGACTCGACCGGCCTCCTCGCACAGAACGACGTGCCGCGCAGGCTCGTCGTCCTCGGCGGCGGCATCATCGGCGCCGAGTTCGCGTCGATCTTCAACCGCTTCGGCTCCGAAGTGACGATCGTCGAGATGCTCGACCGACTGATCCCGCAGGAGGACGAGGACGCGGCGAAAGAGCTCGCCAAGCAGTTCGGGCGCCGCAACATCACGTTGCACCTCGGCAAGCAGTGCACGAAGGTCGACGACTCCGGCTCAGAGCTCACCGTCCATTTCGGGGAAGGCGAGACCGTGCAGGCCGATCTCATGCTCGTCTCGGTCGGGCGGGGTCCGACAGTCGAGGGCATCGGCCTCGACCAGATCGGCGTCGAGTTCGACCGCCGCAAGGGGATCGCCGCGGACGAGCACCGGCGGACGACCGTCCCGCACGTCTACGCGGTCGGCGACTGCGCCGGCTACTGGCAGCTCGCGCACACGGCATTTCGCGAGGGCGAGGTCGCGGCGGAGAACGCCTGCGGCCACGACGCCGTCGTCGACAACCGTGCCGTGCCGCGGCCGATCTACACCGACCCGGAGATCGCGGGCGTCGGCCTCACCGAGGCCGAGGCGCGGGAGCAATACGGCGACGACGTCGCCGTCGGCCAGTTCCCCTGGGTCGCGAACGCCCGCGCCGTGATGCAGAACGAGACCGTCGGCTGGGTGAAGTCGATCCACGAGACGCGGTACGGCGAGCTGCTCGGCCTCGTGATGGTCGGCCCGCACGTCACGGACCTGATCGAGGCAGGCGTCGTCGCGCTCGACGCGGAGTCGACCGTCGAGACGGTTGCCGACGGGATGGCGGCGCACCCGACTCTTTCCGAGGCGGTCAAGGAAGCCGGGCTGGTAGCGCTCGGTCGCGCGATCCATCTGCCGAACCGGAAACGAGCTCCGGCTCGGGCGTAGCCTCGACGGCGCGGAAGTTCCGCACGTCCGGCACCAGCAGCACGGCGAGGTTCGCCAGGACGCAGATCGCGGCGGCGGCTGCAAGCGTCGAGTCGACGCCGATGACGCCGGACAGCCAGCCGGTGAGAACCATCCCCAGCGGCATGAACACGATCGAGACCAGCCAGTCGTACGAGCTCACGCGCGAGATCGCATCCGCCGGGATGTGCCGCTGGAGCTGCGCTTCCCAGATCGCGTTGCCGCTGGCGATGCCCGCAACCGAGATGCACATCGCGGCGGCGATCGCAAGTGTCGGCAGAGGGGGGATGTAGAACAGGAGCGGCAGTGCGCTCGCCAGCGTGAAGACGAAGTTGAAGAAGAGCGGTCGCGGTGGGTGATAGCGCAACGCGATCACGCTCCCGGCGATGCCGCCGAGGGCCGCACCCGTCGTGATCACGCCGTACGCCTTCGCGCCGCCGAGGTCGTCCTTCGCCACAACGGGGCCGAGAACGAAGAGCGCCGCCAGTGCAACGTTCGTCAGGGAGAAGACGAGGATGCTCGACCGCATCCAGGTGCGGCTGACGACCTCCTGCCAGCCGCGGCGGAGGTCGGCCAGGAACGTCTGTCGCGGCGGCCGTTCGTGCGCCGGAACCCGCAACGCGACGAGGAACGCCGCGCTGGCAAGAAACGACACGGCGTCGATCGCGAACACCCAGCCGGGCCCGAACGCCGCGACGAGGATCCCGGCGACGGCGGGACCGAGGACGTTGATCGAGCTGCGCGAGATCCCGAGCAGCGCGTTCGCCTGCTGCAGCCGGGCGCCGCTCGTGAGCTGCGGGATCAATCCCGTCGACGCAGGTCCGAAAAACGCGGCGGCCGCGCCCCAGAGCGATTGCGCGACGACGAACATCCACGGACGCATCTCGCCGCTCAGCAGGAGCGCCGCGGTGACGCCCTGCGTGCCTGCACGCACGACGTCGGAAGCGAGCATCACCATGCGGCGCGGTAGGCGGTCGGCCCACACGCCGCCGATCAGAATGAAGACCGCTCGGCCGAGCCAGACGGCGCCGAGGACGAGTCCGAGGTCCTTCGTCGAGCCCACCTCGAGCACGGCGAAGACGAGCGCGACGTAGACGAGCGCGTCGCCGATCCCCGAGACCGCCTGGCCCAGCCAGAGCAGGCGAAACGGACGCTCCCGGAGCGGGCCGAGGTACTCGCCGAGCTTCACGAGGCGATGCTAGACACCGATCGAACGTATCCATCCGGCGGGAATCGGCGTTTTCCCAGCGACAATGGCTGTCGCGCCGCTCTACGACCCGTGCGACGACGACTTCGAGCGGCTCTACCGCCGCTACGCCCGCCGTGTCTACTGCTACGCGCTCGCGGTGCTGCGGAACCCGGCCGATGCCGAGGACGTCACCCAGACGACCTTCCTCAACGCCTTCCGCGCGATGCGCGCCGGGACCGAGCCGGAGCTTCCCGAGAACTGGCTCCTGCGCATCGCCCACAACACCTGCCGCACGCGCTTCCTCCGCGCGGCCCGACGGCCGAAGGAGGTGCCGTTGGACGACTCCATACGGCAGCTCGCCGTCCCGGAGGACGAGAAGCCGAATCTCGACGAGGTCCTGCGCGCACTGTCGCGCCTGCCGTTCAACCAGCGCTCGGCGCTCGTGCTCCGCGAGCTCGAGGGACGCTCGTACGAGGAGATCGCGACCACGCTCGGCGTTACGGTCTCGTCGGTCGAGGCACTGCTGTTCCGCGCGCGGCGTTCGCTGCGCATGCGCCGGAACGCGCTGCGCGTCCTCGGCGTCGTGCAGCTGCCGCCGTCGCTCGAAGCGCTCTTCGCGGGCGGAGCGGCGACGACGGGCGGCGCCGTCACCGGCGGCGGCGCGCTCCTCAAGCTGGCGACCTTCATCGCGGCCGCGCTGACGGCCGGCGGCGCCGGGTACCGCGCCGTCCAGGTGTACTCGGCGAACCCACGTGTTGCCGCTGGGGAAGCGGCTCCGCAACGCGCCTTCGCAGCGGGCGTCTCCGCCAAGGCGGGCAAGGCAGCGGCCGGGACGATCCGCACCTCCGGCCGGTTGGCAACGCTGAGCGGCGGCTCCGCGACGGCGTTGCGCCTCGGCCGTCCGCACTCCGTCCGCCCGGTCGGCGGCGCGCCGGCCGCCACTCTGAGCTCGCTGCCGACCTCGCCAGGGGCCGCCGCACCGGGGACGCAGCCCTCGGCCCCGGCACCGTCCGCGCCCGGGACTGCACCGACGACGCCGCCGCCCACCGCGCCGAGCGCTCCGCAGGTTCCGTCAGCCCCGGCCCCGCTTCCGGAGCCGACGCTGCCTTCCACACCGCAGCTTCCGGCGCCGCAGCTCCCGGCTCCGCAGCTCCCGGCTCCGCCGGCCGTTTCCCCGCCGGCGCTCCCGCCTCCACCCGCGCTTCCGTCTCCGCCGCCGCTCCCTCCGGCGCCGGACCTGCCGAAGCTCCCGTAAACGGCTGCAAGCGCCGGCGGCAGAGCCGCCGTCGCGCGGCGGGAAACCGGGAGTCGCCTACGGCGACCTCGGGGCTGCAAGCGCCGGCGGCAGAGCCGCCGTCGCGCGGCTGGAAACCGGGAGTCGCCTTCGGCGACCTCGGGGCTGCAAGCGCCGGCGGCAGAGCCGCCGTCGCGCGGCTGGAAACCGGGAGTCGCCTTCGGCGACCCCCAGGGGGACGCAAGGATCCGTGTTTCGCGGTATCTCTACAGATATGACGCCGATCCTGGCGCAGCGGCTCCGCACGGACCGTTCGTTCGAGCGGCTCTACCGCAGATACGTGGGCGATGTCTATCGCTACTCGTTCGCGGTTTGTCGAAACGCGGCCGACGCCGAGGACATCACCCAGACCACGTTCATGAACGCCTACCGTGCGTTCCAGTCGGGACAGCAGCCGCGGTCGTCGAAGAACTGGTTGCTCGCGATCGCGCACAACGTGATGCGGCAGCGCTTCCGGCAGGCCGCGCGCCGGCCGGACGAGGTCGAGCTGGGCGACACGGTCGCCGCGGCCGTCCCCGACGAGCAGGGCTACAGCGCGGACGACATCCGCCGCGCACTCGGCGAGCTCGCGTTCAACCAGCGCGCGGCGCTGGTGATGCGAGAGCTCGAGGGCCGCTCCTACGGCGAGATCGCGGAGATCCTCTCGCTGTCGGTGAGCGCCGTCGAGACGCTCATCTTCCGCGCGCGCCGCGCGCTGCGCGAGCAGCTCGAGGGAGCGCTCTCCTGCCGCGAGGCGGAGCTGGCCGTGTCGCGCCAGCTCGACGGAAGGCTGTCGCGCGCGGAGAAGGGAGCATTGCGCGCGCACCTCAGGAGCTGCCGCGACTGTGCGTCGTTCGCGCGCAGCCAGCGGGCGCAGCGTGCGGCGCTCAAAGGGCTGGCCGCGATCCCGTTGCCGGCGTCGCTGGGCTCGTTCTTCGGCGGCGGCGCCGCCGCCGGAACAGCGATCGCGGCGAAGGGAGCCGCGGTCACCGCGCTCGGGTTGCTCGTCGCCGGCGGCGGCGTGGAGACCGCCAAGCATCTTCGCAACGGTCATGCGGCCACGGCGACTCCCTCTGCAGCTGCGGCGCAGCCAAAGCGCGCCGCGGCGACCTCGAGCCCGCCCGTCGCCTGGGCGCTGCCCTCCGAGCGCCGCGCGACGCCCGCGGTCGCGACGCCGACGAAGGAACGCGCCGAGCGCCACGGCCGCGCCTCGTCCGCGTCCTCGGGGCGAGGCCGGGGGGCCGAGCACGCCAACACGAGGCCCGAGAAGACCTCGTCCGTCGCGGCAGCGGCCCACGGCAACGGCCGCGCGCGCGGCCACGAGGCAGCCCGTTCCCGCGGAACCGCGAAGCGGAAGCACGACGCGCCCGCGGTCGACCGGCGTGCCGTGCCGCGCGGGAAGCATCGAGGGCAGGCGACCGGGCACGTCACGGGCAAGCAGAAGAAGAGGACCGCCCAGATCCCGGCCGCGCCGCCCGCGCAGGACAAGCAGCCTCGCGGCAAGCCTGCCGAGACCTCACGAGGCGCTGCGGCTGTGGGCGGCGCCGGGCAGAGCAACGGCGGCGCCAACGGGAAGGGCAAGAAAAGCGCGAGGTGAGCGCCTCGGTAGCCGGCGTCTCCGTCGAGGTCTCGCTGCCCGTTTCCGGGCCCTAGACCGCCCGCAAGTTTCCAGAGGCCGCGGCATCTCAACTGGCAGGACGTGCCCTCGTCCCCACCCGGAGCCGCGTCCATGACGCGGCTCCGGGGATGTTCTTTCTCCTTCGCGGCGGCGCCTCTCGCATCGGGACCGGGGCGCCGCAGCGTTCTGCGATAGTCCCGGCATGGGAATCGTCAACAGACGCAACGCGGTCATGGGGTGGGCGGCCTGGCAGGTCGGGAAACGCGTCGCGCGGCGCAAGGCGAAGTCCGCAGTGCCGGCGATCGACGCCGAGACGAAGCGTCCGAACAAGCCGGCGATCGCCGCCGGTCTCGCGGCGCTCGCCGGGGTGCTGCTCTTTTGGCGCAAGAAGGGCGACGACCAGACGCCGCCGGAGTGAGCGGCTTCTTTCGCGGCTCGATCCGCGAGCTCGTCCCGTACGAGCCCGGCAAGCCGGTGGAGGAGGTCCAGCGCGAGCTCGGGCTCGAGCACGTCGTCAAGCTCGCGTCGAACGAGGGCCCGTACGGCCCGTTTCCGGCAGCGCTCGAGGTGCTCGAGCGGAACGCGCGCGAGCTGAACCGCTATCCCGACGGCGGCGCGTACGGGCTCCGCGCACGGCTCGCCGAGCTGCACGGTGTCGCGTTCGAGGAGATCGCTCCGGGTGCGGGCGCCGACGGCGTCATCGACTGCCTCTCGCAGGCGGTGCTCGATCCGGGCGACGAGATCGTCTGCGGCTGGCCGTCCTTCCCGAGCTACGTGATCGCCGCGGTGAAGCTCGGCGCGACCCCCGTGCGCGTGCCGCTGCGCGACGGCGTCTACGACCTCGACGGCCTGCTCGACGCGATCACCGGGCGGACGAAGCTCGTGTACGTCTGCCATCCGAACAACCCGACCGGGACGATGAACACACGCGACGAGCTCGACGCGTACTTCGGGAAGGTTCCGCCGCACGTCCTGACGGTCCTCGACCAGGCGTATCGCGAGTACATCGACGATCCGTCGTACCCCGACGGTGTGTCGGAGTACTTCAAGACCGGCCGGCGTGTCGTCGTCCTGCGCACGTTCTCGAAGATCTACGGGCTTGCCGGGCTGCGCGTCGGCTACGGCGTCGGCGACGCGGAGCTCGTCACCGAGATCGGCAAGGTGCGACGGGCCTTCGACGTCACGTCCTCGGGACAGGTCGCGGCGCTGGCGTCGCTCGGGGACGACGCCGAGCTCGCGCGCCGTCGCGCGGACGTCGCCGCAGGCCGCGCGCGCATCGTGCAGATCCTCGAGGACGCGGGCTTCGCAGTCGCCGGACCGGCCGTGGCGAACTTCGTGTACGCCGACGCCGGCGAGGACGCACGCCCGCTGTTCGACGCGCTCCTGCGGGAAGGCGCAATCGTCCGCCCGCTGCATGGCTTCGGCGCGGCGAAGGCGATCCGGGTCACCGTCGGGACGCCCGAGGAGAACGAGTTCTTCGCCGGCGCGCTGGCCAAGGCGCGCGCTTCGACAGCGGTCCCGAGCTAGCGCACACCCCTGTTAACGTCCGGCCCGGTCGCCTGTGGGCCAACTGACGCTCCTTCGCCGCCACCCTGCGTTCCGCCTGCTCTTCCTGGCGACGTTCGGCTCTGGGCTCGGGACGATGCTCGCGGTCGTCGCGCTGACGATCGACGTCTGGGATCGCACGCATTCCGGGACGTGGGTCGGCGCGCTGCTGATCGTGGATTTCCTGCCCGCGATCCTGATCGGGCTGCTTCTGGGGCCAATCCTCGACCGGTACTCGCGCCGCGCGCTGATGGTCGGGTCCGACGTCGCACGCGCGGCACTGTTCGTCGGCCTGGTCTTTGCGCCCGACGCGTACTGGATCGTCGGGCTCGCCGGGCTCACGGGATTCGCGACGGGGTTCTTCCGGCCGGCGGTCTACGCGGGACTGCCGAACCTCGTGGACGAGTCGGAGCTCGGCCGGGCCAACTCGCTCCTCCAGACCACGGAAAACGCGACGTGGGCGATCGGTCCGCTGCTCTCCGGGCTCCTCGTCGCCGCGTCGAGCCCGGACGTCGCGTACTGGGTGAACGCCGCGACGTTCGTCTTCTCGGCGCTGCTCGTCGTCAGGATCGCCCCGACGCAGCTGCAGGCGATGGCCGTTCCCTCGCGCGGACATTGGCGCGACCTGGGCGACGGGTTCGCGTTCGTTCGGCGGTCGCGGCCGCTGCTGGCCGTCCTCGTCGCCTGGTCGATCGCGATGATCGGCAACGCGGCCGTGAACGTCGCGGAGGTCGTGCTCGCGAAGGACGTCCTCGATGGGGGAGACTTCGGGTTCGGAGTCCTCGTCGCCGCATCCGGCGTCGGCCTGGTGGCAGGGGCGGCGATCACCGCGTCCGCGCTCGAGCGGTGGAAGCTGAACTCGGTCTATGCGAGCGGATTCGCGTTGATGGGCGTCGGTGTCGCGCTGGCGGCTGCGTCACCCTCGATCTGGGTCGCGCTCGTCTTCGTGTTCGTCTACGGATTCGGCAACGGGGGCGCGAACGTGTGCAATCCGCTGCTCGTGCAGATCGGCGCGCCGGACGAGCTGCGGGGCCGCGCGTTCACGCTGATCATGAGCGTGAACTTCGCCGTGCTCGGCCTCGCGATGGCCGCCGCCGGCCCGTTGACGAATGCGATCGGCGCGCGCTGGGTGTGGGGCGTCGGCGCGATCTCGTACGCCTTCGCATTCGTGGCCGCCGCTGCTCTGGCGCCGACGACGCGTCAACCGGCGCCCGGGGAGCGCGAGGCCGCGGCGCTCGTGCGCGAGGAGCCTGCCGTCGCCGTCCCCGGCGGGCCGCTGCAGGGTCAGTAGGCCTCTAGAGTTTCCGCGGTGGCCGCGCGCCGCGACTGGAACCTCGAGACGCTCGCGGCCGGAGTTCGCTCCGGCGACAAGCGCGCGCTCGCGCGGGCGATCACGCTCGTCGAGAACGGCGACGCGCTCGCCTACGACGTCGTCCGCGACATTTACCCGGACACGGGGCGCGCGTACGCGATCGGCGTCACCGGACCGCCGGGAGTCGGCAAGTCGTCGCTGATCAGCGCGCTCGTGCGGCACGTCCGGGCAGAAGAGCGCAGCGTCGGCGTGATCTCCGTCGATCCGTCGTCGCCGTTCTCGCACGGCGCGCTGCTCGGGGACCGCATCCGCCTGTCCGACCACTTCCTCGATCCCGAGGTGTTCATCCGGTCGATGGGGACGCGCGGACATCTCGGGGGGCTTGCCGAGGCGACCCTGCAGGCGATGCTCGTGCTCGACGCGGCGGGGAAGGATCTGCTGTTCCTCGAGACCGTCGGCGCCGGTCAGAGCGAGGTCGAGGTGATCGGCATCGCGGACACCGTGCTGCTCGTGCTGATGCCCGGCTCCGGCGACTCGGTGCAGGCGCTGAAAGCCGGGATCATGGAGATCCCCGACGTGATCGCGATCAACAAGCTCGACCATCCCGCTGCGAAGACGATGCTCAACGAGGTGCGGTCGATCCTCGCGCTCGACAAGGAACGCGAATGGAAGGTGCCGATCGTGCTCACCGAGGCGATGCGCGCCGAGAACGTCGACGTCCTCTGGGAGAAGGTGCAGTCCCACCGCGCGTTCCTCGAGGAGCGCGGCCAGCTCGACGAGCGGCGGCGCAAGAACCTCGCCGGCGAGGTCTTCGCGGTCGCGTCCTCGCGGGCGAAGCAGCACCTCGAGCACGCCGTCGCGGACGATCCGGAGCTCCGGCGCCTGCTCGACGAGGTACAACGGCGCGAGCTCGATCCGCTCACCGCCGTACGCGAGATACTGGAGAAGGTCTTCCGCATTGGCGACACGAACGGGACCAAGCGTTAGCGACGTCCACGAGGCGCGTCGCCGCCTCGAGGGCGTCGCACGGGTCACGCCGGTGTACAGCTCGGAGACGTTCTCGCTGCGCTCCGGCCGCGAGGTCTGGCTGAAGGCGGAGAACCTGCAGCGGACGGGAGCGTTCAAGGTGCGCGGCGCCGTCAACAAGCTGGCGACGCTCTCGGACGCCGAACGCGTTGCGGGCGTCGTCGCGGCGAGCGCCGGGAATCACGGTCAGGCCGTCGCGTGGGCCGCGCGGGAGGCCGGCGTTCGCGCGCGCATCTTCGTGCCGCAGGATGCGCCGATGGCGAAGGTCGAGGCATGTCGCAACTACGGGGCCGAGACGGTGATGAGCGGTGTGCGCTTCGAAGATGCCCTCGCCGCCGCGGGCGCCTACGTCGAGGAGTCGGGCGCGACGTTCGTGCACCCGTTCGAGGACCCGGTCGTCATCGCCGGCCAGGGGACGATCGGCGTCGAGCTCGCTGAGCAGGTCCCGGACGCACGCACCGTCGTAATCCCGGTCGGCGGGGGCGGCCTGGCCGCGGGGATCTCGCTGGCGCTGCGCTCGCTGAAGCCGGACGTTCGCCTTGTCGGCGTCCAGGCTGGCAAGTCCGGCTACACGATCGCGGACGGGATCTTCGTCAAGAAACCCGGCGAGCTGACGATGTCGATGCTCGACGACCTGCTGGACGAGATGGTGCACGTCTCGGACGAGGAGATCTCGCAGGCGATCGTGCTGCTCCTCGAGCGCGCGAAGCTCGTAGTCGAGGGCGCCGGGGCGGTCGGCGTCGCGGCCCTGCTCGCCGAGAAGGTGGCCGGCGAGGGGCCGATCGTCGTCGTTCTCTCCGGAGGCAACATCGACCCGACGCTGTTGATCTCCGTGATGCGCCACGGGCTCACGACGGCCGGCCGTTTCCTCGTCGTCCGCACGCGGCTGGCGGATCGGCCGGGCGAGCTGATCAAGCTGCTCGAGCTGATCGCCGAGGAACGCGTCAACGTCGTCTCGGTCGAGCATCACCGCGAGGGCTTGCACCTTTCCGTCGCGGAGACCGAGGTCGAGCTGACGCTGGCCACGCGCGACCGCGAGCACTGCGCCGAGCTCCTGGCGACGCTCGAGGAGCGCGGTTACGCCGTCGAGCGGGTGAGCTGAGGCACGAAGACCGGATCCTGCCGAGCCGCGCGGCGTCGGTGGGTGACGAGGCAGAGTGCGCGGCTCAGCAGGTTCCGGCGCTTGGCCGTAGCGCTGAGGAGCTGTCCACGGCGAGCTTGGGCGAGCACGTCCTCGTGGTGCAGACGGGCGATGTCCGTGTGGAGCGAGACCAGGCTCGGCATCAGCGGGCGAGATGCGGGCGAAGAGCCGCCCAGAGCGCGCGCCGCTGGCGCGGCGGGCGGCGCTCCTTCGGCGGGATCGCGGCGAGCTCGTGCCGGCGACCCTCGCGGATCGCGTCGAGCTTGGCCTGCTGGGAAACCATGTTCGAAAGGGCCGGGTTCACACTCACTTGACGCGAAGTCGGCACACTTTCTTCCCAGTTGGTCTAGTCAGACCAACTTGACCAGCTTGACTAGACCAACCCTCAAGACCATCGGACTGCTGTCGGCTTTGGCCGTGGCGCTCGCGCTCGCGGCCCCCGCCGACGCGGCCGCACCGCGCTACATCATGATCACCGGGCCCAGGCTCGCGAGCCCGATCCTCATGGACGACTGGTCCGAGAACCTCGAGTTCGAGCTGGCGATCGTGAACTCTCCGCGTATGCAGCGAAGCGGCTATTCGGGACGCCCGCGCTACGGCATCTTCCTCTTTTGGAACGGGAACATCTGGACCCGGCCGCCTTCGAGCACGAAGCAGGCGGACGAGCGCGCCTGGTTCTATCCCGCGCACGGTCGGCGCACGGCGGTGATCGACGACCCGCAGCGCGTGCTCCGCCGCGCATCGAGGGCTCTACTTGTGGTCTTGAAGCGCCACGGCGTTCCGGTCCGGCGCTAGCCGCCGCAGCGGCGGAACTCGACCGTCTGGCCTGGCCAGGTCGAGACGCCGCCGTCCAGGACAGGCCTCGCAGCGACGCCCGCCGCGCCGAGCACGCTGGCCGCGATCGCGGCGCGCGACCCTGTGCTGCAGATCGTGACGATCGGCTTGCCGCCGTTCACGTCTGCACCCATCGCCCGCAGCAGCCGGTAGGGGACATGTCGTGTCCCGGGGATGTACCCGTCGTCGCGCTCGTCCTTTTCGCGGACGTCGAGCACCTCCACCTCGTCGCGCTCGAGCAGCGACTGGAGCTCATCGACGGCCAGCGGCTCGATGTGCTCTTCGGCGGGCGGGTCGACGACGTACCCGGCGAGCTCCAGCACCGCGACGGCGCGCAGTCCGCGCGCCGCCAGCTCCGCCTCCGCCGCCGACGCCGCGTGAATCGCGACTCGCTCGCCCGGATCGAGCAGGAACCCCGCTTTCGTCGAGAACGACGAGCCGTCGATCGGCACGTTCAGCGCGCCCCGCGCGTGCCCGCGCGCGAACGTCTCCGGGTCGCGCACGTCCAGGATCGTCGCGGCGTCCCGTTCGACCATCGGTTCGAGCGCGGGCGGCGCGCCGACGAACGGACCTCGGTTCAGCGCGACGATCCGTTCCATGTTCGGCGGGCGCAGCTGCGACGTCGTCGCGTGCGCGTCGACGAAGTCCTCCGCCGACGAGAAACGCAGCGCGGGGTTGAACCGCTTCTCGAATCCGATCGTCGTCGACGTTCCGGAGCTCATTGCCGCGCCGCAGAGCGACCCGGCGACGTGGCCGGGGAAGACCTGGACGCCCTCGGGCAGCTCGGCGAGGCGGCGGAGCGAATGGAACAGACCCTCCGCGCCTTCCTGTGCCTCGACCGCCAAGTCGGGGCGGGCCGCGTCCCCGACGAACAGCGAATCGCCCGTGAGCACGCGCCGCACGTCACCGCCCTCGACGACCGCGAACGCGCAATGCTCCGGCCGATGACCCGGCGTATGCAGTACGCGAAGGACGACGGCGCCGACCTCGATCTCCATCGCGTCGGCGAGTGAATCGAACTCGTACTCCGGGCTCGCGGCGGGATGGATCGAGACGGTGCAACCGTGCTCGAGCGCGAGGCGCCCGTGGCCCGAGACGTGGTCGGCATGCGTATGGGTCTCGAGCACGCGGACGAGCCGCAGGCCGTTTCGCTCCGCCTCCTCGAGATACTGGTCGACGGCGTACGCCGGATCGACGACAGCAGCGACGCCTTCGTTCTCGTCGCCGATCAGGTACGAGGCACAGCCGAGCCCGTCGTCGACGAACTGCCGGAAGATCACGAATCGTCACGCTAACACCGCGTCCCGCTGTTCTTCTTGAAGTGTCAGCCTCGTAGCGCGCGCCGGCCGAGCACGAAAACGAGGACGGCGCCGACGAAGATCGCGACGCCTGCCGCGAGAACGACGACGAGGTCCGTTTGCGACGGCGTTCCGTGCACGTCGACCAGCAGCGTCGACGCCTCGCTCGCACCGCCCGCGTAGGTCATGCGCGCGAGGACCTCGGTCTGGCCGGCCCCGGTGAACCGGAGCGCGAGCCGGATGTGCAGGTGTGCTCCAGGCGCGAGCTGGCGACCGTGCCACTCGAGCGTCGACCCGAGTCGCGTCGCCATCCAGGCAGGGTCCGAAGCCGTAGTGGACACGAGTACGGCATCGGCGGGGATCCGAGTCGTCACGGAGGTGACGGCAGCGTTCAGTTCGTTCAGAAAATCGACGTCGAGTGTTCGCGTCTCGCCTGTCGGCACCTCGCGAGGCCGCAGCGTGATCGCAGCGCCGCCTGCGGGCGGTACAAGTAAGGCGACCGCGGCCAGAACCGTCACGAGCGTCCTCATGACGACGATGATTCCACCGGTGCGCCGCCTCGTCCTCCTCGTCGCCTTCCTGGCGGCGCTCATCTCACCCGCCGCGGCACACGCGCACGCGACGTACGTCCGGTCGACGCCTCGGGACGGAGCTGCGCTCTCCGAGTCGCCGCGGAAGCTGGTCGTCGTCTTCGACGACGCCGTCGAGGTCGGGAACGGCAATGCCGTCGTCGACGACGACGGCCACTCCGTGCTCGCCGGCCGTGTGCGCACGAAGGGAAAGGTGCTGACGCTTCCCGTGCGTGCGCGACTCGGCCGCGGCGACTACAGCGCACGCTGGAGCGTCGTCTCCGACGACGGCCACCGGATCCAGGGCGTGCTCGCGTTCTCGGTCGGCACCGGCCGGCCGCCGGCAGCACCCGTTCTCTCCGCGTCGAGCGGCCTGACGTTCGTGACCGTCTTCTCGCGGCTCCTCGCGCTCGCGGGGTTGCTCGCGGCGGTCGGGATCGCCGTCTTCGACCTCGTGTTCTGGCGTCCCTTTGCGCGCCGCGCGTTGCCCACCGGAGCGCTGACGATCGGTTGCGCTCTCGT
>Ga0081539_10004401_pt1 | contig 15611 bp, 9 predicted proteins | sample TabmetS4T2R2_FD_71023 | JGI IMG/M metagenome (GOLD analysis project Ga0081539, IMG submission 71023) | Tabebuia heterophylla rhizosphere microbial communities from the University of Puerto Rico - S4T2R2 | ecosystem: Host-associated > Plants > Roots > Rhizosphere ...
GCCTCTGTCCTAAAACAAAAACTGCCCAGATCTAAGCTAATAATCCGGGCAGCCTTTATTATGGTGTCCTTATTAACTCAGTTCTATGGAACTCCAAACCTCAACTGAGTATTCAGGTCTACATTGTTGTACCAGGGGAAAATATAACTTGTCCATAGCTGAGCCTGTGGTAGACCCATCATCTCCGCAAAACTCGTCCAGGCGGAGCCATTGAAATAAGCAACTCGTTCAGATGCAATGATTGGCACTCCACCACTACTTTGGATTACAACCGGCCCACTGTTTACTCCAGAGTAGCCGACCCTTTGGCTTTGGTTAGGTGCGAGATTGTATGTTCCTCTGACAACACCATTAATGGTGACAGTGACAGTCGTGTTGATATTCCCGACATTACCGAAACGCAATTGTGTATTGAGGTCGACATTGTTGTAGATTGGGAAGGAATAATGTGTGCTCAGGGAGGAAGCAGGTAAGCCCATCATCTCGGAGAAATCCGTCCAGGCAGTTCCATTGTGATACGCCACCCGCATCGAAGCGATGATAGGGACATTGCCGGAGGAGGTGATCTTGACCGGACCCTTGTCCAGACCTGGGTAGCTGACCCGTTTGCTCTCATTCGGCTGGAGGGTATATGGACCATAGACCTGTCCTGCAATAGCGACGGTGACATTGGTGGGAGCGGTGCCGACATTGCCAAAGCGCAGTTGGGAGTTGAGGGTCAGGTTGTTGTACCAGGGGAAGATGTAGCTGTTGGTCAGCTTGTTGGAAGGCAGCCCCATCATCTCCGAGAAACTCGTCCAGGTGGCTCCCGCATCCGGCGTGTAGGCCACGCGCAGGGAGGCGATGATGGGTTGACCATTGCTCCTAATCACCACCGGTCCTGCATTCAAGCCAGCATAGCTGACCCGTTGGCTGGCATTGGGAGCCAGGGTGTAGCTGCCTTTGGGTTGTCCTCCCACGATCACCGTGACGGTGGTGGGAAGGGTGCCGACATTGCCAAAGCGCAGTTGGGAGTTGAGGTCGAAGTTGTTGTAGAAGGGGAAGGTGTAGGAGGTGTGCACCAAATTCGCAGGCAGTCCCATCAATTCCGAGTGGCTAGTCCAGGTCGTGCCGCCATCGGGAGAGTAGGCTACTCGCTCAGAAGCCACAAACTTATTTCCATTCGTGCTGTTCACCTTCACAGGACCATTATTTATGCCAGCAAAGCTCTGCCTCAGACTGGCATGCGTGGGAACATAGTAGCTTGCCTGTTTCGTTATTCCAATGTAAATCTCGGTATTGGTTGTCGCGGCAGAAAAATTAGCCGTAACAGACTTATCAGCATTTACTATAATCGAGACAGTACCTCCTGAGCCACTAAGATCGCCACTCCAAGCACTGAAAGAATACCCTGGACTGGATGAAGCGGTCAATGTCACTTCGGAGCCGCTTGTATACTGCAAACCACCGTTACAATTTGGGGCCGGGTTACGAATTATGGTGCCACTGGCTGGCAGGTTTGTTGTCAAGTTCAACACAAAGCATGTTGCTGCGAAATCTTGATAGTTATATACTCCGGTGGTCCAAACGTTCGCGGCTTGCCAGATTGCTGGCAAATCTCCATTTTGCTCATCAGCGATGGTTAGGTTGGTCAAAGTATAGGGTCCATCGATTGTGCTTTGTCGAATATCATCGCCGTTGAACAGCATAGTCGCCGTGTTAATGCCAGTGCTGACGAACGTATGGGAACCAAGGTAGTGGGCTACCAGTGAGTTGCCTGAGACTAGATCTCCAGATACCAGGTAATCGCCTGCCTGTGCTACGTCGAGATCAACGTTCATTGCCAGAGCCTCATATTTTCCATTGCTATCATTATCTATGAGACTGTCAGAATACGTTCCAGTTAATTGCACTGTAGGCGGTGATACAACCAAAAGGTTATCCACTTGTCGTGCATATTCAATTCCACTATCAGTGCCGTTTGCTATAACACTTAAACTGAAATAGCCAGGAGCATTTGGAAGCGCATATGTCCCCTGATAAACACCTCCTCCCTGATCAGTCAATGTAACAGTGTCGTTCACCACGCCGGGCTTACTGATCAATGCTTGCACTGTGGCACCTGTCAACCCTACACCAGCATTCTCAATTGCCGCAGTGAGGGTAGCAATTCCACCTGTAGGATACAATGTTTGGTCTGTCACAATAGATAAAGTTCGTGGTGAATCAACTTGGACGGATAACGAAAAATCTGTGCCTTCGCTGCCGACATTATTGGTGCTCACAGTAAGGATATATTGTCCTAGTACGGTAGTGTTAAAAGCATAATTCGCAAACAGTAATGACGAGGGGTCAGTATTTTCTGTGTAGACGACCTCGTCAGAATGGGTCGCTGCGTAAGCCGGGTCAATAGTTATTCCGTTAGGATTTTTCAGGGTCAAGCTCAAATCTCCTGCGGTCCAAGTCAGATCAAAATTACTCTGAATATTGGTGTCAATGGGTACGGGTATTGTTATAACTTGTCCGGCTGTAAGATGCCCTGAGATTGTTGGTGTGGAGCGGAACCCAAATACAACATTTGACTGAATGTTATTCGAGACTACCAGCGCATTGGAGTGAACTTCATTTAACGCTGTCACTGCCGACGGGCAGGTCCCACCTGCAATGCCTAACAATTGCCTGATACATTTATAGGTGTCTGTCGGTGTTATCTGATCGATTGTCAGGCCCGAAAGTTTATTAAAGAAGCTTGGAAACCAGAGCAGATCTGTAATAGGCCCTATCTTTATGCTGCTATGACTAGCACCAATGGCAAATCGCGTTAATCCACTACCTTGTACAGCCTCGAATGGCATTGGATAATCCAGCCCCATACCACTATTAACTCCTACGACGCCATCATTTTCACCATCCAAATTAAATAAATTAAGTCCTAATATCCCTGGCGTGAGGTTGCCACCAATTAAGTTGTATGTGACACTTTCATTCTTGTAGTGTGAGGCATTAAAAAATAGCATTCCTATAGGGGTCATCTCACAAGATGCAAAGTCAAAAGGATGCACAACACAAAAATGGTACATATAAGTGGTCCCAGTATGAGGAGAACCCAAAGTGATCAACTGGGCTACATCTCTCACATCCTTTGATTCCAGGTAGGCACGCGAAACTAATCCTCCCATGCTATGAGCAATCAAGACAACCTTTTCAGCTCCTGTCTGCGCTCGAATGTCCATCAGCTGTCTCTCGAGGCAAGTTGCATTTTCCCCAAGTCTTGGTGTACCGCCTGGACCTGTTGCAATATGCGCTACCCATACATCCCTATGGTCGAGTATGAGGTTTTTGGCGAATACACCAAAGTCATAAAAATCATTGATACTTTGTAGCTGATTATCAGGATCTGTTATATGGTATGCCACTGTCGCTGAACCACAAGTATCTGTTGTCTCTCCAGGAAGCCACTTGCCGTGCCAACCATGAACCAAAACAACCGGCGGCAAAATAGACTGCCGGATTAGATCAAAATTGGCAGTAACCGTCTTGTTCCTAGTAATAACAACATTAGTGATGGTGGAAGTGCCGCTGACATCGCCGCCCCATCGTGTAAACTTGTATCCAGATGCGGGATTTGCCTTAAGAACGACTGGAGTATTGTAAGTGTAACCTGAACCTGAAGGACAATTGTCAACTGGTGTTCGCGTGATACTGCCTTTTGAAGAGTCATAGGAAAGGGAAAGTGAATAACATGTAATCCCACCTATTTGCGTATTAAATACCCCATAGTCAGAAATCAGATCAACACCGTTCGCAGCAAGTGTTCGATTCCATTGAAGTCCTGCGCTGTTGTCAATATAGTCATTTGGGCGATAAGAATCGTTGAAGCCAGCACCTTGGCCAGAAATACTACCAATCCTCTGCCAGGTATCAGAATAGTAACCTTCGAAATAGTGGGATCCCGAGGTAATCGGATGAAAATATTGATAAAAAGAATGAGACGAATTGTAACCACCTATCGCTCCAGTAGAAGCACCGTAGTAGCCATAGCCAAAGTCACTATTTTGGGTATAGAGATCAGCAGCATGGAACAGAGTGTAGGAGATCGTGTTACTTGTGGCATTACTGACGCGCCAGGAATAGGTGACATAAGAATCCCCATTGACATACTTGATTTCTTGCTGAAGCCGCAGACCTGTGTTCCCAACATTGACAATAGTAGTCGCTTTCCATGGGTCACCTGATGTTCCAGTTCCGGACAAGGAATTGCTCACCCAAGTATAGGCATTAGTGGTCTGGCCAGCTGGGACCTGCCCCGGCCCATAAACCATTCCATTCACCCATATGAAAACACCTTCAGCATATCTTCCATAGAACTGTTGTACGCCGTTGTAGTACATAGCTGTACTGGTATCGTCATTGACAGAGAAAGACAAGGGAGTGCCAGACACCGACTGCGCTGATTGGATCTCAGCAGTTTGGGCTTGTTCGCATTCCGCTGTTTTTCCTGGTGTTGCTGAGAAACATTCTGCCATCTGTTGGCGTTGCTGAGGGCTTTCACTCATTGCCAACACTTGCTCGCGATCAGAAGTCGAATTGCCTACTCTAAAGTTAGAGAAAAGTATTACTAATAGGACAGTAACTATCTTACAGATCTGTGCGAATTGATTTATTGATTTCATTTTACCCTCCAAAGCTATACTTCAAAGCAATAATTCTTGTACGGTCCGACGAAGTTCGATATTACCAACCTAACTTCCCGCCAACAATTATTGTAGCAATTCGGGCATTAAAATACAACTATTTTTGTTAAGAATAAGTTACAAGGCTGGTAGCAATCAACTGTAAGTTTCGCTCAGCTCGCAGGGGTATTTCAAGATTGCACGAGTAATTAACTCTATATACTTGACCTAACCTTACACATACACCCTCTCCTAAACAGACACCCGCGCAAAACTCTCGACCCCGTTTTGCTCTACCCATTCTGTTCCCAAATCGCAAGGACTGACGAACCTCTCGGGGAGTAAAATTAGCTAAACGCATGAGCATCGATAAGAAGAGCCTCTCTGAGCGGGATATATGCACGAAGTTCATTACGCCAGCCATTGTGGACGTGGCCGGGTGGAGTATCTCGCAGTTTTTAGAGGAGTTTACGCTGGGGAAGATCCATGTGCGGGGAAAACGAGTGGGGCGCGGCGTCCGGGACCGAGCCGACTATATTTTGTACTACAAGAACAAGAATCAGCCACTTGCGATCATCGAAGCCAAGGACAATAATCACGAGATCGGCGCGGGGATGCAGCAAGCGCTCCGCTATGCGGAGATGCTGGATATTCCCTTCGCTTATAGCAGTAATGGGGATGGGTTTATTGAGCATGACCGCACCCAAAGTGAAGGCGAGCTGGAGCGCGAACTGGGGATGGATGATTTCCCCTCGCCGCAGGAGTTGTGGGATCGATATAAGGCCTGGAAGAAAATCACGCCTGACCAAGAGAAGATTATTACTCAGCCATATTACATCGGCGATAAACCACTCCGGTATTATCAGCAGGTGGCGATCAACCGCACTGTGGAAGCAATTGCGAAGGGCCAGAACCGCATCCTGTTGGTGATGGCAACCGGTACAGGCAAAACGTTTACTGCATTCCAAATCATGTGGCGGTTGTGGAAGGCAAAAAAGAAGAAGCGCATTCTGTTCCTGGCGGATAGAAACATCCTTGTGGACCAGGCGCGCACCAATGATTTCAAACCCTTCGTCGATGTGATGACCAAGATTACTGACCGTCAGGTGGATAAGGCGTATGAAGTGTATTTGTCGCTGTATCAGGCAGTTTCTGGCACCGAAGAAGAGTTGAACATTTACAAGCAGTTCTCACGAGATTTCTTCGATTTGATTTTCGTGGATGAATGCCACAGAGGCAGCGCGGCAGCAGACTCAGCATGGCGTCAGATTTTGGAGTACTTTCAACCAGCCACACAAATTGGCTTGACAGCCACCCCACGCGAAACTGTCGATATTTCCAACATCGATTATTTCGGTGAGCCATTGTATACCTATTCGCTCAAGCAAGGCATTGAAGATGGTTTCCTTGCGCCGTATAAAGTCATCCGCATCGAGCTGGACCGCGATATCGACGGCTGGCGACCGCGTGCGGGTCAGATGGATTCATACGGATATGAAATCCCCGATGAGGTCTATTACGGCACAGATTTTGACAAAACGCTGGTGATCGATGAACGCACTCAATTGGTGGCGCATCTGGTGACAGAGCACCTCAAGAATACCAATCGGATGAATAAGACAATTATTTTCTGCCGCGATATCGCACATGCCGAGCAAATGCGTCGTGCGCTCATCAAAGAAAACGGCGATCTGTTCTCGAAGAACAGCAAATACATTATGCGTATTACAGGCGATAACAAGGACGGCAAGCGCGAGCTGGATAACTTCATCGATCCCAATGAGCCTTATCCTGTGATTGTGACTACATCTAAATTGCTTAGCACAGGCGTGGATGCTCAGACTTGCCAGTTGATCGTACTGGATACCATCATCAATTCGATGACCGAGTTCAAGCAGATCATCGGGCGTGGGACGCGCGTCGTTGAGAAAAAGAATAAGCTGTATTTCACGATCATGGATTTTCGCAATGCGACACGTTTGTTCCGTGACCGAGATTTCGATGGCGACCCTGTTCAAGTGTACGAGCCGAAACCAACAGACTCAATAACACCCATCGAACCAGACGTTGATGTGGATTATGACGATGAAACGGAAGAGGACGACAAACCTCGCAAATACACAGTGAAAGATAAAGTCGGAGTGTATGTCAATTCGTCGCAAGTCCAGTATATTGGCACGGATGGGCAACTCGTCACCGAGTCGTTTACCGATTACACAAAGCAAAACCTGATCACGAAGTTCCCGACGATTGATACATTCTTGACGGCGTGGTTCAATGCGGAGCGTAAGCAAGCGATTGTCGCAGAACTGCTTGAGAACGGCATCTTTCTGGATAAAATGCAGGAAGATGTTGGGCTTGATCTTGACCCGTTCGATCTCATCTGCCATCTGGCATTCGACCGCAAGGCGTTGACTCGAAGTGAGCGCGCGAATAAGGTGCGCACAAAACCAGGCTATTTTGAAAAGTATGGTGAAGTCGCTCGCAAAGTGCTTGATGCTCTTGTCACGAAGTTTGCCGATGAAGGATATGCCACGCTCGATAAGGTGTTAGATGATGGCGAGCTGGTAAACTTTTTAAGCGCGCCGCCATTCGATCAGTTTGGCAGACCGCTGGAGGTGGTGAGTGCCTTCGGTGGAAAGGACGAGTTCCGCGCTGCCATGCGCGAGTTGCAGGAAGTGATTTATCAAGATTGATGTCGCTGCGAGCGTTCTTTGCGAAGCAGCCCACTAATTAATGAAATGAGGAGATTGCTTCGGGTCATGACCCTCGCAACGACAGGATCGTGGAGTTTTTATGGCAGTCGGTAAGGTGTACTGTGTTTATATAATGACCAACGCTCATAATACAGTTTTATATACTGGTGTGACAAATGATTTGGCTCGACGCGTGTATGAACACAAAAATGGTTTGGGCAGTGTCTTTGTAAGAAAGTACAATGTTCACAAGTTGGTTTATTATGAAAAAGGCAATGATGTAAATGTCACAATTGCACGAGAAAAACAGATCAAAGGTGGTTCTCGCCAGAAGAAGATTGATTTGATTAATAAGATGAACCCTGAATGGAAAGATTTATATGAGGAAATAATATAACCACCATGTCGTTGCGAGGGTTGAGATGCGATAGCATCGAAATCCCGAAGCAATCTCCTGTTTAACACAAGACGTCTCTTAATGGATGTGTACAACTTAAGAGGAGATTGCTTCGTCGCTGGGAACCGCTCCTCGCAACGACATTAATAATTAGGATCATAAATGTCAATTTCAAATACGATAAAAACCATACAAGACATCATGCGCCAGGACGCAGGCGTGGACGGAGACGCGCAGCGTATTTCTCAGTTAACATGGATGTTGTTCCTGAAGATCTTCGATGATCGCGAGAGGGAGTATGAGCTCGATAGCGCGTACCAGTCTCCCATTCCGGCGAGGTTGCGCTGGCGTAGTTGGGCAGGGGATGAAGAGGGGATCACAGGCGCGGAGTTGTTGTCGTTCGTGGATGGGCAGTTATTCCCCACGTTGAAAGATCAGGAGAAGATGCTTGGCAACGGCAACCCGCGCGGGCGCGTGGTCCATGACGTGTTCAGCGATGCGTACAACTACATGAAGAACGGGACGCTGCTGCGGCAGGTGATCAACCGCATCAACGAGATCGATTTCACGTCCAGCAAGGACCGGCATCTGTTCAACGACATCTATGAAAAGATCCTGCGCGATCTGCAGAGCGCGGGGAACGCGGGAGAGTATTACACGCCTCGAGCGGTGACCCAGTTCATGGTGGATATAACCGACCCACAGCTTGGTCAGACCGTTCTCGATCCCGCGTGTGGGACGGGTGGGTTCCTTGTCTGCGCGCTGGAACACATCCGCAAGAATTACGTGAAGAGCCATGCCGACCGCAGGAGGCTGCAAACGTCGATACGGGGAATCGAGAAGAAGCCGCTGCCGCATCTGCTATGTACCACGAACCTGATCCTGCACGATATCGAAGTGCCGCAGGTGATCCACGATAACGCGCTGACGCGCCGCCCGTACAAGGATTACGATGAAGCCGACCAGGTGGATGTGATCCTGACGAATCCACCATTCGGCGGCATGGAGGAACCGGGCGTGGACCAGAACTTCCCGCAGCAGTTCCAGACCAAGGAGACCGCCGACCTGTTCCTGGCGATGATCGTCAAACTGCTGAAGAATGGCGGCAAGGGCGCGGTGGTGCTGCCCGATGGGTCGCTGTTCGGGGAGGGCGTGAAGACGCGCCTGAAGGAACATCTGCTCAGCACGTGCAACTTGCATACGATCGTACGGCTGCCCAAAGGGGTGTTCAACCCGTACACAGGCATCAATACCAATCTGCTGTTCTTCACCAAAGGCGAGCCCACTCGGGAGGTCTGGTACTTTGAGCACCCGCTCCCATCGGACCGAAAGAATTATTCGAGGACACGCCCGCTTGACATCAAAGAGTTTGATCCGGAAAAAGAGTGGTGGAACAACCGCGTCGAAAACGAGTATGCCTGGTGCGTGACCATCGACGAGATCAAAGCCCGGAACTTTAATCTGGATATCAAGAACCCGAATACGGTGGACGCCGCGCACACCGACCCAGCCGTATTGCTGGAAAAGTATCGGAAGCATCAGGATGAGATCGCCGCTTTGCGTGCTAATTTGAGGAACGAGTTGGAGAAGGCGCTAAAATAACAGCCATGTCGTTGCGACCCGCGTCGCGCTGAGCGGAGCCGTAGGCGCAGTCGAAGCGAGCGGGGAAGCAATCTCCTGATTTGATAGCTCGCTCTCATGAACGAGGAGATTGCTTCTCGAAGACTCGCAACGACATGTAACAATATTATGAACCCTCTTTTACTCGAGCACTTCGATCAATTGATTTCCACGCCTGAGGATGTGGAGAGGTTGAATCGCTCAATTTTGCAAATGGCAGTGCAGGGACAACTTGTTGAACAAAATCCCAATGATGAGCCTGCGAAAGAATTACTTAAGCGAATCCAAGAAGAAAAAGAAAAACTAGGGATGACTCAATCTTTGATCAAAGTCGAGGAAGAAGAAAAAACTTTCGATTTACCTAAAGGTTGGGAATGGGCTAGATGGGATGATGTGTCTTTGCAAATAGCAGATGTAGATCACAAAATGCCTGATGAAGTAGATGAAGGCATTCCCTATGTATCTCCACGGGACTTCAAAGGCGAAGAAGAAATCGCTTTTTCAACTGCCAAGAAAGTATCAAGAAGAGATTATGAAGATTTAGCCACGAAGATTAGACCCGAACGTGGCGATATTATCTTCCCTCGTTATGGCACGATTGGCGTTAACCGTTTTGTTTCTGTTGATTTTGAATTTCTTGCATCCTATTCATGTGCCATCATAAAACATATGAAAGGATTGATGAATCCACGATATGTGTATTTCTATTCTATATCGCCTTTTTTGAAACTGGAAACCCAAAAATACATCAACAAAACAACTCAAGCCAACGTAGGTATCAAATCAATCCAGAAATTCGTTTTTCCATTACCTCCTCTTGCCGAACAAGAACGCATTGTCGCCCGCGTCGAAGAACTATTTGCCCAAACCCGCCTGCTCGCGGAGCAACTAGCGCATTCCTGCACAGAACTTGATCGCCTAAACGAATCTGCCTTAGCTCATCTGCTCGCCTCCGAAACATCCGAAGAATTCAACGAGCGCTGGGGCTTCATCGCCGAACACTTCGACCTGCTCACCAGCGCGCCCGAACACATCGCCCCCTTGCGCCAGTCCATTTTGGAGTTGGCAGTCCGCGGGAAGCTTGCTGAGCGAGACAATAATGATTTATCGAATGGCAATCATTATGAGACAGTTCTCGCCGAAAGAGCGATTCAGGCTGAAGCCAGTGGAATTGCGCCCAATGGGAAGTTCACGACACGAGAGGAAGCAAAGTTTGCATTTTCATACCCAAAAGAATGGCTATCTATTTCATTGCATGAATCATGTACGTTGATAACCGATGGCAAGCATGGGGATTGTGCTGACGAACCAAATTCAGGCTATTTCTTTTTGAGTGCAAAAGATATTTCGGGGGGAAAGTTACTTTATAACAATGCCCGCGAAATCGTTGAGAAGGATTTCCAAGAAGTTCATAGTCGAACGCGGTTTGAACCTGGTGACGTTGTTGTAACTTGTTCAGGTACTATCGGTAAAACAGCAGTAGCACTTGAAGACTCTCGAACCCGAAAGACAACTTTCCAAAAAAGTGTTGCTATTCTAAAACCTGTTCGTTCGGTCCTGAACCCTCATTTTTTGAAAATTATTCTTGTTGCAAATTTGCGACTCTTGACCAAAACTGCACAAGGCTCTGCAACACAAAATCTCTTACTCCGAGATTTGAAAGCATTTGGAATTGGTTTACCATCACTTGCCGAACAAGAACGCATCGTGAAACGCGTCGAGCAATTACTGGGCTGGTGCGATGCGCTCGAAGCGCAGTTACGGTCCGCGGAGGAGGAGCGCGGGCGGTTGGTGGAGTCCGTGCTGGCGATGGCGAGTATGTTGTAAAGCAAGGAACAAGCATGACACGGAAGCATAAGAAAGAAAAGAAACAAGCAATACAATCTGCTAAAAAAGAAGTGCAAACAAGGTATAACTCAATATCTTTGGCTCTTAGCAAAAGCTTGTTAGGCGGGCTGATTTCCGGAGCTGTATCAGTTATTGCTCTTTATGAAGCTCTTAACTATTTTCGAAACGACCCACAGACTTTTTATTTCATCATTTTCCCAATCATAGCTGTGATTGCGAGTGTCGGATTATTGATTCAAGCCTTTAGGCAAAAGAGTCCTATCGCATATGCATGGCTATCGCTAGGTATGCTAATAATTACAGGTGCATTGATAGGGTGGCAATCTTATATAGAAACAACGAAAAGCAAGCTTGTTATCGTGATTGCTACTTTTGACGGTCCAGAAGAAGTATATGGTTTGCGCAACGAAATATTTGAAAGCCTAAACTTAAATTTCCGTGGAGATGACGAAGTAAAAATTATTGGTATTGATGAAATTGTTACACCAATTGATGGAAGTGCTAAGGCTCGAAAAATAGGCGAGCAGAATCTAGCTGATTTTGTTATCTGGGGATGGTATCGACCAATTGAATACCCAAATATTAATATACATATAGAAAATCTTTCATCAGAGCAGCAATTTCCTCTAGAAGAAAGTACAGTATTACAACCTGTCACCACCTTAGCAGAATTGGAAACTTCTACTTTTCAGCAACTGGCGGGTAAGGAAACAAGTGCTTTGATTTCATTTCTCCATGGGTATGCTCTCGGTAAGTCTGGCGATCATGATGCCGCGATCGTGCGTTTTGATGAGGCGCTTCAATATTTACAAGGTGAAGTACAGATTCTTGAAAACCTGAGCGAGATTTACCTTTACCGAGGAATGTCGCACTTTCACTTGAAACACTTTGAGGATGCAATAGAAAATTGGAATGAAGTCATTGAAATAAATCCCGAAGACCCATCCGCATATATTAATCGTGGTTTTGCTAATTTTATGTTACATCATTTTGATCTTGCTCTTCAGGATATTAATAAGGGTGTCGAATTAGATCCGAAGGATGCGAATTCATATCGCAGCCGGGCCGATTTTTATCTAATTCAAAACCAGTACGATAAAGCCATAACTGATTACGACTTTGCTGTTCGACTGAGTAGCGATCTTGCTAAGGATGTAGCAATCTACAACAACAGGGGAGTCTCATACTACAACCTTGATAATTGTCAAAAAGCGATAACTGATTTCAATATGGCTATCCAACTAATGCCAGATGAGGCTGCTTCCTATCATAACCGTGCGGTGTGCTACGACACGCTGGGGCAGTATGATGAAGCTTTGCGTGATTTTAATTATGCCATCCATCTAATCCCGACTGAATGGAAGACTTATGTATGGCGTGGGGATACTTATTACCATCAAGGAAAAATTGACAAAGCAATTAAGGACTATACCCGGGCTATCCAATTAGAACCAGATGACCCTTACGCATACAATCATCGTGCGTTTGTTTATGCATCTCAAGGGCAGTATGAAAAGGCTATTATCGATCGGACTCACGAGATCCAGTTAGCACCGAATGAACCCCGAGCTTACCTCAGTCGGGGAAGCTATTATGAGGAACTAGGCAAAGTTGCTGAAGCCGAAGCTGATTTCAAGAAATATGAAGAACTCACTGGTCAGAAACCGTAGGACCCCCTTCCCGGCCGTGCGAAGCCCCCACGGAGCGCAGCGAAGTGGGTTCCCCTAAGGTGGGGGAAGGGGAATGAAATGTTTTTATGAAAACGCCACTTACCACCAACGTCAATATTACACTGCGCGATGCGCCGGAAGCCCATCTCCAGTCCGCGCACGCGAAGCGGGAGGTTGGCTTTCGATTTCTAGCCTTATGCTTCTTCTTCACCAGGCTTTGCTTCTGCCAGTGCTTTGAGGTCGGGAGTTGGAATCTTTGGCACGCTCGGAAGGGGAGTGAGCATCACTGAAGGCGTCGTTATCACCGCCGATACCTTCCGCGCCTTCGTAGGGCGGAGTTCGGCTTTGCTGCCGACGATTGCAGGTTTGGTCACCTCAGCCACTGATTTGGAGATCTCTGTCTTGGGTAAGCGAGCAGGCTTCAAATCGGCGCGACGCGCGACGATACGATATCCCACCCGTACCTTACGAAGCTTGCTAACTTTTCCGTCATTTACCCGTGCGATCTCAAATGATTCAGATCCGCGCTTGCGTACGTAGAGTGATTCCGGTCCGTAGCTGGTTAGGAAAACCTGATATTTGTTCCGCTTGACGAGGGCTGCAAAGTCCTTATCAAGTTTGACAACAACCGATGATCCGGTAAGCGTTACTTCGCCGAAGTCCTCAAAATAGCTTTCCGGACTTTCCAAAGCAAACAGTAAACGATGTGTTCCATCTGGATGCCTGACTGCAGCCGACTTGCTACCCCCAACAACGGAGAAAGAGCCTTCCACAACTACGTTGCCTATAAAGTGTGCTGCCATCCCACTCGACGAGCGTCCGAAGATACCCGTTCCCGTGTCTGACTCGCCGTGGACGCCTTCTCCGGCACTGGACCAGCCGACCACGCCCACGGATGCGCTGGTTGTGCCAGTGGACCAACCTAGAACGGCGGTTCTTGGCGAAAAGCCCATAACACCATCTCCCTGAACGGATTCGCCAACAACACCAGCCCTGGCCTTAGATCGCCCATGAACGCCGATTGCGAGAGCGGATTCGCCAAAGACGCCGTCACTACCATTGGATTGCCCATGAACGCCAGCACTCTCATCCGACGCGCCAAGAACACCAACACTACGGTTGGATTGCCCACGGACGCCGGCGGGACCCTGCTGGGTGATTCCCTCCACACCGAACGCGTTGGTAGAATTGCCAAACACACCATCTCCGCTTTGAGAAGTGGCCTGCAATCCATGAGATTTATTGGAGCGTGCTTCGATCCCAAGGCCGTTGACAGACGTGCCGGTAACGCCGGCCTTATCTACGCTTTCACCGATGATGCCAAAACCGGTGGTCGCGCTGCCATGAACCCCGATACCGTCATCACATTGGCCAATCACACCGGTGCCAAAGATAGAAATATCCTCAGCCGCCCTGCCGACCAGCGCTTTGCCGATCACGCCGATGGAGTTGGCGATGCCCATAACTCCAATTTGGCCATCCCATAGGCCGGGCTTTCCGATCACAGTACCGAGTACACCTGCACCGGCCATGCCCGCACCGGCCGAAGCTGTTGATATCACACCCAATATGCCAACGGGCATCACACCTGGGGAACTATTGGAGAAATTGTCTCCTCTGATTACAGCACTGCATGCCGGCAAGCCGAACCGTTGCACCCAGAACGCCGTATGTTGTGTGCCAAATGCGCTGCCATTGTGGACCAGCATTGTTGCCGAAGTGGCCACGTTTTTCTGAGGGACGCCAATAATGAAAGTGTCTCCATTAGCCATGTTCTTTCTCCTTTCTGGACTCAAATCAACCTGCTGACGCCAGCTGGACACGCGTTTAACGTGGAGTGCTTTGATGGTCGCGTCACGTATGCCTAACGATTCGAAAGTTAGGCAGTCTTTTTCTATGATGTTATATAAGTTGGATTATCAATACTATACAATTTTTAAGCTCGCGAGTCAACAGCCCTAGCCGATTTCATGAAATATGAAGAACTCATCCGTGCGAAGCCCCCACGGAGTGCAGCGAAGTGGGTCTCCCGCAAGGTGGGGGAAGGGGTATGTAAAGTGTTTATGGAAACGCGGATCTCATCGAACGTTAGTATGAGGATGTGCAACCATTTCTCAACATGACAACTGTAAAGGAAATACAATTGCTCTTGCCACCGTTGAGGCTGGAAAAAAAGTTTGCGGGCGTGGTGCGACGAGTCAAGTCGCGGCTCCCTTCGCTCCGCTACGGGGATCTTCGACGGGGGAGGATATCCGAGGCGAAGAGGCACGCCGTCAAAGAACATGCCGGGGCAGGTGTCGAGGGTTGTTTGAGAGTCTGCAGGCTCCATCATTTGTAAGTGAATGATGGTTTATAATTTGTCACAGATAAACAGTGAGTTAAGAGGTAGTGATGTCAACAGTAAACCTTGATGAGAGAATTACAGTTAACCCAAACCAATGCGGGGGGCGTCCATGCATTCGCGGCATGAGAATCCGTGTGATTGACATACTGGAATTGCAAGCCAACGGCTTAACCCCTGCTCAGATTTTGGAGGAACTGCCAGATTTGGAAATGGAAGATCTGAAGGCGGTAGCGCGTTACGCTGCCCGCAGGCTCGATCACCCTGTGTTGGCGATGGCGGTATAAATGAAATTATGGATTGATGCGCAACTGTCTCCTGTGCTGGCGAAATGGATCACAGAAAACTTCGCCAGCATCGAAGCGATTGCTGTGCGTGACCTGGGCT
>Ga0081539_10004402_pt1 | contig 15603 bp, 12 predicted proteins | sample TabmetS4T2R2_FD_71023 | JGI IMG/M metagenome (GOLD analysis project Ga0081539, IMG submission 71023) | Tabebuia heterophylla rhizosphere microbial communities from the University of Puerto Rico - S4T2R2 | ecosystem: Host-associated > Plants > Roots > Rhizosphere ...
ATGTGGCGATGGACCGGGGGTTGCTCAGATGCTGTTACCGAAGGTGTCGCAGGACCTGGGGTTGCCGCTGTCGTGACCGGTGCGGAACCATTTCTGCCGGTCCGCCGAGGAACCGTGGGTGAAGCCCTGCTCGTCGACCGGCTTGCCGGCCTCCTTCTGCAACGTGTCATCCCCTATCGCGGCAGCCGTGTCCAACCCCTGCTGGATGTCCTCGTCGGTGATGCTCTCGAAGATCTTGTTGCCCTTGGCGTCGGTGGTACCGGTCGCGTTCTTCGCCCAGATCCCGGCGTAGCAGTCGGCCTGCAACTCCAGCATGACGGACAGCTTGTTGGCCTCGTCCGGGTTGCGCTTCTGGACACGGCGCATCGCCGCTTCGGTCCCGACGAGATCCTGTACGTGGTGCCCGTACTCGTGGGCCAGCACATACGGCTGGGCGAATTCGCCGGGAGCCCCGAGCTGGTTGGCCAACTCCTTGTAGAAGCTGAGGTCGAGGTACACCAGCTTGTCCACTGGGCAGTAGAACGGTCCGGTGCCGGAGTCGGCGTTACCGCAGCCGGTATTGGTGCGCCCGCTGAAGAACACGGTGTCGGATTCCGTATACGTCGCGCTGAAAACCGTCGGCAGCGTTTCCGACCAGTATTCCTGAATCGAGTTGATGTAGAGCACGTTGCGGCAGTCGAGCTGGTCGGTGGCGTTCCCCGACTTGCACTCCCTCGTGATGGCGGAGTTGTCGCCGCGGTTGGTGATCGCGTGCACGCCGAGACTGCCGACGAACAGCAGCGCCAGCACCGCAAGCACCGCGGGCAATCCACCCTTGCGTCCGGCGATCCAGAGGATGAGGCTGATCAGCCAGCCGGCCGGGCCAGCCGCCAACCGGCCGATCAGGCCGCGCCGGTCGGTGACCTGGCTGACGTCGATGGCGGCACCCTTGTTCAGCCGCATGACAGACCTCACTCGCTTTCGTTGGTGGAGGCACCCTCACCCGCCGAGGGTCCGTATCCGGCGTCGGACAGCAGACGGCGAAGGTCGACGATGCTCTCGACGTCGATGTCCTTGTGCTCCGGTACGTCGAGGAATCGAGTCTCGGATCCGACCGTGACCGCGACCTTGTTGTCGCGGTGTCTCGCCACGGAGCCGATCGCGGTCAGGAGAGAGAGCACATCGTGCCACTCGATGTTGTGGCTCGCGGGGGGCCGAAAGATCTTGTCGAGGGTGTTGCGGGGATGACTGTTGAGGTCGTTCGGCCCTGACGTCGATGTCATCCCATCTCCTGGCCTATGAGTAGGTCCCCGCGCCGGGCTCGGGGCGTGCTGGGATACCGGTGAAGGGCCGGTCGCCCTCCACCGGTACCGGACGGTCAGGAAGCCGGCGCGTTCGCGGCTGCCGCGTCCGCGTCGCGCCGGTAGAGTACGGCGTTCAGGACGGCGTATTCCGCCTCCTCGATCGCTGAGTATGCGAAGTCAATCGAGTAGGCCGCGTAGTCCTCGGCGTCCTCCGCGTCGCGTTCGGCGACCTTGGCGTCGTGGCGAGCCTTGCGGGCGTCCATTCGTTCCCGCGCCTGGGCGACGTGCTCGTTCCAGGACCGCTGGAGGTTGTCGGCCCACGCGTCGGCCTTGTCTATCGCCGCGTCGGACTCGGTACGGAGCTTCTCGGCCGTTGCCTGCATCTCCTGGCGGGCGTCCTCGACGTCCTGCTCGATCTTGTCTCTCGCCTGCGTCTTGGCCGCCGCGACATGGTCCTCGGCCTGCTTCGCCCGTGTCGACAGTCGCGACAGTTGATCTGATACTGCCATGGCAGCCTCCCTGAGAAGAGTGGCGCCGGCACGGCGGAACACGCGGCCGAGTACCGCGGTAACGTCAACGATCTGCCGAACCGGCCCGGGTGGACATAGTCGACAACATAGGCATCCGCGCTCAGCCCGGAATCCGGGAAATCCATAGTCCGCCGGCACGGCGGACGTCACCCGCCGACGGATCCGGACCGCGTCCTCGAGTGACTACGGAGTTCGGTGATTCGAGGAGCGTGCCCTGATTCCTACGTTGGTATCGGCGGATCGCCACACCGTTGTTCATTGATCCACTACCGAAGGAGTGAACCGTGTCCCTATCAACGTCATTGCTGTGGCGAGGGCTGCTGGCCATCGCGGTCGGGATCGTCTCGGTCGCCTGGCCCAACATCACCGTCGGCGCCTTCGTCATCCTCTTCGCCGTGTACGCGTTCATCGCCGCCGCGATGGACGCAGTGCGTGCCTTCAGCAGCCGTCGCGCCGGACCCGTCGTCGGCTATCTGTTGCTCGCCGTTCTCTCGGCCGTCGCTGGTGTCGTTGCGCTGGTCTGGCCCAACATCACCGCACTCGTGCTGGTCCTCTGGATCGCCGCTTGGGCCGCGGTCACTGGCGTCATCGAGGTCGCGCTGGCCTTCCGGCAGGGCGAGACCACGGGTGAGCGGGCCCTGTGGGCGATCACCGGGCTGGTCTCCGTCGCCCTCGGCGTCGTGCTGTTCATCCGGCCCGACATCGGCGCGCTGTCCCTGGCCACCGTCTTCGGCTTGTTCAGCATCTTCTACGGCACCTCCGCGCTGATCCTGTCCTTCCAGGCTCGGAAAGTGGGATCCGCCACCCGCCGACTCGTCGACTCCGCAGCCTGAGCACTCCACCAACCGGCCTCCCTGCCGAGCAGGGAGGCCGGTCTTGCGCAGTGCCAGCTGGACGCTACACCGACGACTCCCGGCAGCCGCGGCCCTGCAACACGACGATCGACCGGGGCCGGACCGTGACGTGGCCTCCGGCAGCGATCTCAGCCGGGGCCGCGACTCCCGCAGACTCGTATGTGTCGATCACCGGATGCCAGGTCTGGCCGAGACGGGCTGCGGGAATGGTGAAGTTCAGCGGTTGCCACCAGGCGTTGACCAGGACCACGAAGTCGTCGTCGACGAGTGGAGTACCGTCCACGTCGCAGTCGGGGTCGTCAGCGCCGTCGAGGTACAGTGCGACGCACCGCGCACCCGGGTCACGCCAATTGTCCACTGTCATCTCCGTCCCGGCCGGGGTGTACCAGCGCAGCTCGGCCGCCTCCACACCGGTAAGGAACCGCCGCCGCCGGAACACCGGATGAGCGCGGCGCAACGCGATCAGCTCGCGCGTGAACGCAGTCAGCCGGTGATCCGGCGTGGACCAGTCGAACCAGCTGATTTCGTTGTCCTGGCAGTACGCGTTGTTGTTGCCGCGCTGGGTGCGGCCGAGTTCGTCCCCACCGAGGAGCATCGGAACGCCGAACGACAGCAGCAGCGAAGTGAGCATGGCGCGGCGCTGCCGGCCACGTAGGGCATTGACATCCGGGTCAGTGGTCGGGCCTTCGGCACCGCAGTTCCACGATCGGTTGTCGTTGTTGCCGTCCCGGTTGGACTCACCGTTGGCCTCATTGTGCTTGCGGTCGTAGGAGACCAGATCAGCCAGGGTGAAGCCGTCGTGAACCGTGATGAGGTTGACCGACGCGGTCGGGCGCCGGCCGGCCGCGGCGTACAGGTCCGACGAACCGGCGAACCGGGCGGCGAACTCACCGATCAATCCTTCGTGGCTGCGCCAGAAGTCGCGCATCACGTCCCGGTATCGGCCGTTCCACTCGCTCCACAGTGGCGGGAAGCGGCCCAGGTCGTAGCTGTCGGCTTGGCCGACATCCCATGGCTCGGCGATGAGTTTGGCGCGCGACACCACCGGGTCCTGCACCACCAGGTCGAAGAACGCGGACAGCCTGTCAAAGCCGCCCTCCTGGCGGGCCAGCGTGGGGGCCAGATCGAAGCGAAATCCGTCGACGCCCATCTCGGTCAGCCAGTACCGCAGCGAATCCATGATCAGCCGAAGGCTGACCGGGTGGCCGGCGTTGAGCGAGTTGCCGGTACCGGTCGTATCCACGTAGCGGCGCGGATCCGCCGGATCGAGCCGGTAGTAAGCCGGGTTGTGCAGGCCACGATGGCAGAGCGTCGGTCCAAGGTGGTCTCCTTCGGCGGTGTGGTTGAACACCACGTCGAGGATGACCTCCAGGCCGGCGCCGTGCAGCGCGTCGACCATCGCCTGGAACTCGGCCACCTGGCCGCCGCGCCGACCGGCCCGGACCGCGGCAGAGTAGCCGGCGTGCGGTGCGAAGTAACTGATCGTGTTGTAACCCCAGTAGTTGGTCAGGCCACGCTTGGGCAGAAACGCCTCGGGCATGCTCTGGTGCACCGGCAACAGTTCCACCGCCGTGACCCCGAGGCCGACCAGGTGCGTGAGCGCGGCCTCATGCCCGAGTCCGGCGTACGTGCCACGGAGTGGTTCCGGCACGCCGGGATGCGTCGCGGTGAAGCCCTTGACGTGGACCTCGTAGATAACCGTGTCGGCATAGGGGTGGTGCGGACGGTTACCCCACTCGTGGGCGGTGTCCATCACCAGACTGCGCGGCATGTGTCCGGCCGAGTCCAGCCCACTCGGCGCGTCCGGGTCATGCATCGCGTACCCGAGGACCTCCGGCTCGAAGCGCACATCGCCGTCGATGGCCCTGGCGTACGGGTCGAGCAGCAGCTTCGCCGGGTTGCAGCGCATCCCCCGGCGCGGGTCGTACGGTCCGGTCACCCGGTAGCCGTACGCCTGGCCGGGCCGGACCCCGGGCACGAAGGCGTGCCAGACGTCACCGTCACGTTCCCGCAGCCGAATCCGTGTTTCGGTGCCGGTGGAGTCGAAGAGGCACAGCAGCACGCCATCCCCCGCAGACACGACGGCGAAGTTCGTGCCTGTCGTCCCGGGAGTCGCACCGAGCGGTAGCGGTGACCCGGGCAGCGCGGCGGCCCCGGCACTCCACGTCATGACGGCCCACCGGGCTGGCCGAGCCCCAGCAGAACGTCGTCGATCGACGCGACCATCCCGTGCCGGCGGCGGATCACGTCGGCGATGATTCCGGTCCAGCCGGTCTGGTGCGAGGCGCCCAGTCCGGCCCCGTTGTCGCCATGGAAATACTCGTAGAACAACAGGTTGTCCTTCCAGGCCGGGTCGCGCTGGAACCGGTCCACCCAGCCGAAGCAGGGCCGCCGACCGTCCGCGCCGACGGTGAAGATCGTTATCAGCCGGGCCCACAAATCCGCGGCCACGGCGTCGAGCGGCAACTCGCGGCCCGAACCGGTCGGGTACTCGACCGTCAGGTCCGGGCCGTAGAACCGGTGGTAGCGCTCGATCGCGCTGACGGCCAAGTAGTTGAGCGGGAACCACACCGGTCCACGCCAATTCGAGTTGCCGCCGAACATGGCGACGGTGGACTCGGCCGGCTCGTAGTCGATGGTGGCCCGTATCCCTTCCACATCGATCGTGTAGGGATGGTCGCGGTGATAAGCGGACAGCGATCGCATGCCCTGCGGGGACAGAAACTCCCCAGGGTCGAACAGCGGACGGAACAGGCGGGTGACGCGGTCGACGCCGACGGCGCTCAGCAGCAGTCGCCGATGCCGCGGTTCGCCTCGCAGGATGCCGGCCTCCACCAGCTTCTCCGGAGACCGCAGACCATGCCGATCGAGGAAATCTGCGAACTGCCTGCCCGCTGTGACGGCCGGGGTCATCATCTGCTCCTCGACGACGGCGACAGCCAGCATCGGGATGATGCCGACCATCGAGCGCGCCTTGACCGGCAGGTGATCGCCACTAGGCGTGACGATCCGGTCGTAGAACAGCCCGTCCGCGTCGTCCCACAGTCCCTGCCGATCCATGGCGGCCCGGATGCCGGCAAAGTGTTCGAGAAACTTGACCGTGAGGTCGAGTCCGGGCCTGCGCCCGGTGCGGTGCAGGATCGCCGCGATGGTGGTCATCGCCAGCGCATAGCCTGCCATCCATCCCGTCGCGTCCGCCTGTTCCAGGGCGCCGGCGACCGGCAGGTGCGAGCGGTCCAGCGGGCCGATGTTGTCCAGACCGAGGAATCCGCCCTCGAACAGGTTCGACCCGTCGGCGTCCTCCCGATTGACCCACCAGGTGAAGTTGACCAGAAGCTTGTCGAACACGCGACCGAGGAAATCGAGGTCGCGCCCGCCGTCGATGGCGAAGACCTCCAGCGCAGCCCACGCCTGTACCGGTGGGTTGACATCGCTGAAGTCCCATTCGTACGCGGGCAGAGCGCCGTTCGGGTGCTGGAACCACTCGCGGCAGAGCAGCAGGATCTGGTTCTTGGCGAACGCCGGGTCGACATGGGCGAGAGCGACGCAGTGAAACGCGAGATCCCACGCCGCGAACCAGGGGTACTCCCATTTGTCCGGCATGGACATGACGTCGCGGGCATTGAAGCTGCGCCATCGGGCATTGCGGCCGCCCAACCGCGAGTCGGGAGGCGCCGGCAGCCCGGCGTCGCCGTCGAGCCAGCGGGACACGTTGAAGTCAAAGAGCTGCTTGCTCCACAGCATGCCGGCGAAGGCCTGCCGCATCACCATCGCCTCGTCAGCCGTGGCGGACGGCGGGGTGAGATCGGTGTAGAACTCGTCGGCTTCCCGCCGGCGCGCCGTCACGACACCGTCGAAGTCGGGCCCGAGGGCCGCCGTCGGCTCGAGCTCTGCTGCCGACGGGCGCAGCCGCAGGCGCAGCTCAGCGGTCTCCCCTGGTGCGACCGCCACGCGGTACCAGACGGCACATTTGGTGCCCCGGCGGCTAGGGGCGACGGTCGCGGCGCCTGACACGACATGGTCGTTGATCCCGTCCTTCGGATACGGCGTCACCCCGGCCAGGCCAAACAGGCGCTGCGTGTTCGTTTCGTTCTCGCAGAACAGCAGCGCCGGGTCTGTCCCGTCCGGTCCGGGAGCAGCCAACATCTCCAGGTCGCCCAGGACCGGGTGCGTGATGCCGACGCTGGCCGGCCCGGTCGCGGTCAGCTCCGGTTTCGCCGCGACCTGCTGCCAGGACCACGTATTGCGAAACCAGACCGTCGGGAGGACGTGGAGTACGTCCTCGTCGGGTCCGGCGTTCGTGACCTGCACCGACATCAGCAGGTCGGTCGGGTCCGCCTTGGCGTAGTGCACCTCGACGATCCAATACCGGTCCTCGTCGAAGACGCCGGTGTCGAGCAACTCGTACTCGGGATCATGCCGGCCCCGCCGGCCGTTGTCGGCGACCAGATCCGCGTATGGGAACGCGGCCTGCGGATAGTGGTACCGCCATCGGTTCCACGAGTGGCTCGGCACCGCGTCGAGGTACCACCAGTAATCCTTGACATCCTCACCATGGTTGCCCTCCGGCCCGGTCAGGCCGAACGCGCGCTCCTTGAGGATCGGGTCGCGCCCGTTCCACAGCGCGAGGGCCAGGCACAGCCGCTGCTCCGGGTCGCTGAACCCGGCCAGTCCGTCCTCACCCCACCGGTACGCCCGCGAGCGGGCGTGGTCGTGCGGCAGGTAGCTCCACGCCCCGCCATCAGGGCTGTAGTCCTCGCGCACGGTGCCCCATTGGCGCTCGCTGAGGTACGGCCCCCAGAGGTACCAGTCGGTCACCGGCTCGCTCACGTCCGCCAGTCGCCGACGCTCGACGCCGCTGCTCACGTCGGCCATCAGTAGAAGACCTCGAGCCGGTCGGTCACCATCCGGACTCCGGGCGCCGCCCATGCGGCGGCGATCACCGCGTCGCGCTCCGACAAGGACCGCACGTCTCCGGTCAACGTCGCGGTACCGTTCGCGATCTCGACACCGATATTGTCCGCCTCGAGTCTGGCATGACGCTGGAGCGCCTCCTTGATCGAGTCTCGAACGTTGTCGGCGGCCGGACCCGGATCAACCAGGTCGATCGCGTCGTCGACGCTGGTGACGCCGAGGACGTTCCCGGCGACGAACTCGGCCTCCTCACGCTGGTGCTGCCAGCGCGCGGTACCCACGAGCGTCACGAAGCCGTCGTTGACCCGGACATCGACGGTTGCCGGTACCTGATCATCGAGGGCGAGCGCCTGAAGAACGTCACGGCGCAGATCGGCATCCTCGCGACGGTCGTCGGCGCGAATGCGCACGTCCAGCTCGTTGTTGACCAGGACCACGCCGTGCACCCGCTCGGCCGCCTTTCTGGCTTCCCGCTTCTGCCTGACGCTGCCCACCGTGCCGGCCAGCGTGACGACGCCGTCGTACGCCGAAACGGTGATCGCCTCGTTGTCGACGCGGGGGTCCCAGGACAGCTCGTCGGCAACCCTCAGCTCCAGTTCGTCATGGGTCATGATGACCCTCCTTAATCACGGACCGCGGGCCATCCGGTCCCTGTCGTCAAGGTAGAGACGGCGACCGACCGTTCGCATCACCGAAATCCTGAGCGGCGGTTCCACCGACCATCGGCCGCCCGGCACAACCCGCCGGCGCCGTCTCGTGTCGCCGGCCCGATGGCCGGACTCTGCACCGCCTCTAGCGTCAGGGACATGGCGGAAGCTGTTGTTGTCGCGACTGCGCGGTCCCCGATCGGCCGCGCGTTCAAGGGATCGCTGCGGGACCTGCGCCCGGACGATCTCACCGCGACCATCGTCCGGGCCGCGCTGGACAAGGTGCCGCAACTGGATCCGCGGGAGATCGACGACTTCGTCGTCGGCTGCGGCCAGCCGGGCGGGGAGTCGGGGTTCAACCTCGCCCGGGTGGTCGCCGTCCGACTCGGATACGACCACCTGCCCGGTGCCACGATCACCCGGTACTGCTCCTCCTCGCTGCAGACCACCCGGATGGCGATGCACGCGATCCGGGCCGGCGAAGGCGAAGTGTTCGTCTCGGCCGGCGTGGAGACGGTCAGCCGCTCGGTCAAGGGCAACAGCGACACCCTCCCGGACACCGCGAACCCGGCGTTCGCACCGGCCGTCGACCGCACGGCACGTGACGCCGCCGGCGGCGGCCCGACCTGGCACGACCCCCGCGACGACGGCGAACTCCCCGACGTATACATCGCGATGGGCCAGACCGCGGAGAACGTGGCCCAACTGCGCGGCATCACCCGGGCCGAGCAGGACGAGTTCGGCGTCCGCTCGCAGAATCTGGCCGAACGCGCCATCAAGAACGGCTTCTTCGCTCGCGAGATCACTCCGGTGACACTGCCGGACGGCACCGCGGTCGACCGCGACGACGGCCCTCGCCCCGGTGTCACCCTCGAGGCCGTCGCCCAGCTCAAGCCGGTGTTCCGGCCGGACGGCACGGTCACCGCCGGAAACTGCTGCCCGCTCAACGATGGCGCCGCGGCGGTCGTGATCATGAGCGATCGTCGCGCCCGCGAGCTCGGCATCACCCCGCTGGCCCGGATCGTCTCGACGGGACTGTCCGCCCTCTCCCCCGAAATCATGGGACTCGGGCCGGTGGAGGCGTCCCGGCGCGCGCTCGCGTACGCGGGCATGGCCATCGGCGACGTCGACCTGGTCGAGATGAACGAGGCGTTCGCGGCGCAGGTGATCCCGTCGTACCGCGACCTCGGCATCGACCTCGACCGGCTCAACGTCAACGGCGGCGGGATCGCGCTCGGCCATCCGTACGGCATGACCGGCGCGCGGATCACCTGCACGCTGCTCAACGGACTCGCCGATCGGGACGCCACGATCGGGCTGGAGACGATGTGCGTCGGAGGTGGCCAGGGCATGGCGATGATCGTCGAACGGCTCAGCTGAGCGCGCGGCCGCTCGGCGCGCCGGGCTTGGGCACGGGGGAGGCAGGGTCCGTCCGCCGCGCGGTCCCGCGTGCCGCACATCTGGCATCTCACTGGAGGTTCGGAAATGAACGCACAGCCCCGCACCGCGATCGTCACCGGCTCCGCTCGCGGTATCGGCGCCGCCATCGCGAAGCGGTTGAGCCGGGACGGCTTCGCCGTCGGCGTGCTCGACCTCGACGCGACCGCCGGCAAGCCCGTCGTAGAGGAGATCGAGTCTGCGGGCGGCAACGCGATCGCCGTCGGAGCAGACGTCGCCGACGAAGCGGACGTCGAGGCCGCCGTGGTAACGATCGCGGCCGAACTCGGGCCGCCGACCGTGCTGGTCAACAACGCCGGCCTGACCCGCGACAACCTGCTGTTCAAGCTGACCGCGAACGACTGGGACGCCGTCATGTCGGTGAACCTGCGCGGGTCGTTCCTGATGAGCCGGGCGGCCCAGAAGTACATGACCGAGGCCCGATGGGGGCGGATCGTCAACCTGTCCAGCGTGTCCGCGCTGGGTAACCGCGGACAGGCCAACTACTCGGCGGCGAAGGCCGGCCTGCAGGGCTTCACCCGGACGCTGGCGATCGAGCTGGGGAAGTTCGGGGTTACGGTCAACGCGGTCGCGCCGGGCTTCATCGAGACGGATATGACTGCCGCCGTGGCGGCCCGCGCCGGCATATCGTTCGAGGACATGAAGGCCGCCGCGGCCGCCGGGATCCCGATGGGCCGGGTCGGCCAGCCGGAGGACATCGCGGCGGTCGTCTCGTTTCTGGTCGGCGAAGAGGCATCGTTCGTGTCCGGCCAGGTCATCTACGTCGCGGGTGGCCCGCATTCCTGAGGGGATCGGCAGATGAGAACGTTCACCGGGCTCGACGAGTTCGATAAGGCCGTCGGCACCCACCTCGGTTACAGCGACTGGCACACGATCACGCAGAAGCAGGTCGACCTGTTCGCCGACGCGACCGGCGATCACCAGTGGATCCACGTGAACCCGGAGCGGGCGGCCGCCGGCCCGTTCGGCACGCCCATCGCGCACGGCTATCTGACCCTCGCGCTCATCCCGATGCTGATGGAGGAGATCTACCGGATCGAGGGCCTGCGCATGGGCGTCAACTACGGCAGCAACAAGGTGCGGTTGCCCTCGCCTGTCCCGGTCGGCGCGCGGGTGCGGGGCGGCGCGGAACTCCTGGCGCTGCGCTCGACGCCGCAGGGCGCGCAGGCGACCGTCCGGGTCACCGTCGAGCGCGAGGGCGGCGACAAACCGGCCTGTGTGGCCGAAACGATCTCGCTGCTCGTTCCCTGACGGGTCTTCGAATGGCCGATGGCTGCGCTGCTACCGGTCGCCGGCCGGTCGCAGGACCGCGGCGCCCAGCCAATGGCTCGCGAGTAGCGCCAGCTCGACATCCAGGCGGTTCTCCGCGAGCGGGACGCCCAATCCCTCCTCCGCCTTCCGCACCCGATACTGCACCGTGTTCTTGTGCAGTGTCAGCCGCTCGGCGGTGGCCTTGAAGCTGCCGTTCTCCCGCAGGAAGATCCGCAGCGTGTCACGCAGCCGGGCAGTGTGCTCGTCGGCGTCGGCGAGGCTGCCCAGCGTCTCACCGACCCACTCCCGGACGAGCCCCACCGAGCTGGACATCAGCGCCAGCGGCGCGACATCGCTGAAACATGTGACCATGCGCCCCGCGGGTCCCGCCGCCAGCGCCACCGACTGCGCGCCGAGCGCCTGCCGGTGGGTGCGACGGAAGCCGGGCAGCCCGGCGCCAACCGTGCCGAGCGCGAACCGGACTCCCTCGGCGCCAGGGGCCGGCTCGGCCTTGAGTGACGCGACATTGCTCACGCCGAGTGGCACCCAGGCCCAGGCACTGCACTCGTCCTGCGGAAGGAACAGCGGCCGCCCCTCCCCGCCGAGCAGACCGCATGCCTCCGAGGTCGCCTGTTCCAGCCGCGGCAGCGCGCCACCGCTGGCCTCCGCACGGTCGACCCAGCACACCAGGCCGACGTGATGCTGCCGGAGCCGGTAGCCGAGGATCGCCTCGGACGAGTCGATGTCGACCCGGTCGCCGCGGAGCAGCGCGCGCGCCCGGGCCGCCCGGGCCACGCTGAGGTTGCGCAGCCAGTTGCCCCGCTCAGCGGCGTAGATCGCAACGATCTCCTCGGAGACCTGGTCGATGTAGGTGGCGATGATCTCGGCGATCCGCGGCCCGGCCGTGCTGAGCGTCGCCGCGTCGTCGGTGTGTCGCGGAAGCTCGCGCAGACACCAATCCTGAAATCGGGTCGCGCCGATACGGTACGCCCGCAGCAACGCCGGCATCGGGGCACCTCGCTGCGCGAGCCGGCGGGCGTACTCACCAGCGGCGGCTGGGGCGTGCACGTTCTCGACGTCGATACCGTACTGGAGGATGTGCAACGCGGTGGTGACGTTCTCCGAAACGCTCGCCTCCAGCAGCGCGAGGATCCGGCTGTCCGAGCGCAGCTGAGGAATCTCCCGCACGATCAGGTCGTTGATGTCGGCCACGACTTCGGCCGCGCGCGGGGTGAGCGCGGCGGTCACATCAGAGACGCTCTGGATCACGGCCGGACCCAACGTGTCCACCGACGGATCGTACGTGTCCGTTGGCGGCTCAGGCGAGGGTCCGGACTCTCGGGGGACGGCCAAGGCATCCGGGCATCGTGGCGCGGGCACGACGAACCGGTCCGGATACGTAACCGTGGGCCAATGCCAACGACCCGCCCATCGTCTAGCGTTCGGCCTATGACTCCCATGACGGAGGGAGGAGCGCGATGAACCTCGCCTCGAACCTGGTCCGGACCGCCGCCCGCCACGCCGACCGCCCGGCCGTGCGGCTCAACGATATGATCATGACCTTCCAAGACCTCGACACCGCCAGCGCCCGGGTCGCCGGTCACCTGCGTGAGCGCGGCCTTCAGCCGGGTGACCGCGTCGGGATCATGCTGCCGAACCAACCCGCATTCGCGATCGTCTACTTCGGAGTCCTCCGCACCGGCTGCGTGGTCGTACCGATGAACCCGCTGCTCAAGGCGCGGGAGGTGGCTCACTATCTGGGTGACTCCGGCGCCCGCCTGATCTTCGCGTCGAGTGCGTTCGCGAATGAGGCGCGCAAGGGCGCGGAGGCGGCCAATGCCGACCTGATCGAGGTCGACCCGGCGGACTTCGCTGGTGTCGTCGATTCGTGGCCTGCGGCGTACGACGTTGTCGAGCGGACGCCTGACGACACCGCGGTGATCCTCTACACGTCCGGCACCACCGGACAGCCCAAGGGCGCCGAGCTGACCCACAACAACCTTGCCCGAAACACCGAGGCGGTCTGCGTCGACCTCCTCCGACTGGTCCCGGACGATGTGGTCTTCGGCGGACTGCCGCTGTTCCACTCCTTCGGTCAGACCGTGACGCTGAACGCCATCGCCGGCTCCGGCGCATGCCTCACCCTGCTGCCCCGGTTTGATCCCGGTGAGGCGCTGCACCTGCTCGCGAGACACCGGGCGACGGTCTTCGCCGGGGTACCGACGATGTACAGCGCGCTGCTCAACCACCCCGACCGGGCCAGCTTTGACCTGTCGTCGCTCCGTCTGGCCGTGTCCGGAGGCGCCGCGATGCCGGTGGAGGTGTTGCGCGGCTTCGAGGACGCGTTCGGCTGCATCGTACTCGAGGGGTACGGGCTGTCCGAGACATCGCCGGTGGCCTCGTTCAACCATCCGGACTCCGAACGCAAGCCCGGCACGATCGGCATTCCGATCCGCGGGGTCGAGATGAAGGTGGTCGACGACGCCGGACGCGAGGTCCCCCAGGGCCAGGTCGGCGAGATCGCGATCCGCGGGCACAACATCATGAAGGGCTATTGGCGCAAGCCGGAGGCCACCGCTGCGGCGATCCCGGACGGCTGGTTCCGCACCGGCGACATGGGCAAGGTCGACGACGACGGATACTTCTCGATCGTCGACCGGAAGAAGGACCTGATCATCCGCGGGGGTTACAACGTCTACCCGCGGGAGATCGAGGAGGTTCTGTACGAGCACCCGGCGGTGGCTGAGGCCGCCGTCATCGGACTGCCTCATGCCCAGTTGGGCGAGGAGGTGGGTGCGGCCGTTGCGCTCAAGCCCGGCGCCACGGTGACCCCCGAGGAGTTGCGGGACTTCGTCAAGGACCAGGTCGCGGCGTACAAGTACCCGCGGCGGGTGTGGTTCGTCGAGGCGCTGCCGAAGGGTCCGACCAACAAGATCCTGAAGCGGGAGATCGTCCCACCGCCCGAGCCGGGAGTGGGGTGACCGGAATGCAGCCCGACGAGCGGCAGGACCTCGCCGACATCGCGGCGCCGCTGGACGCGTTGCTGGTCGACGCCGCGCTCGGCACGCGGCGCTTCGTCCCCGACGCGTCAACGGCCAAGTTCGCCGGCCGCCTGCTGTTGCGCCCCCGGGTGACCGGCCGCCGGCTGAGTGGGCTGGCCACCGAGGTCGCCCGCGCGGCGGTCGGGCGGTCCGACGTGGCCCCGTCCCGCCGGGACCGCCGGTTCGCCGACCCGGCCTGGACGCAGAACCCCGTGCTGCACCGCCTCCTGCAGGCATACCTCGCGACCGCGCGTACCGCCGACCAGCTGGTGACCGACGCCGGCCTCAGCAAGCGGGACGAGCTGCGGACCCAGGTGGCGATGGAGAACCTGGTCGAGGCGCTGTCACCGAGCAACCTGCCGTGGGTCAACCCGGCCTCGGCGAAGGCGGCCGTCGACACGGCGGGCCTGAACTTCGTCCGGGGCGGGATCAACCTGGCCCGGGACCTGATCAGCGCACCCCGGGTGCCGCAGATGGTCGACGGATCGCCGTTCTCGATCGGGCGCAACATCGCCGCCACCCCGGGCGCCGTGGTGCTGCGCACCGAACAGCTGGAACTCATTCAGTACCGGCCGCAGACCGACCAGGTCCACGAGGTACCCATCCTGATCGCGCCGCCGACGATCAACAAGTACTACGCGCTGGATCTCGCCCCCGGCCGCAGTCTGGTCGAGTACCTGGTCCAGCAGGGGCTTCAGGTGTTCGTGATCTCTTGGCGCAACCCCGACGCCCGGCACGCCGGCTGGGGCTTCGACACCTACGTTCAATCCATCATGGACGCCATGGACGCCTGCGACCGGATCTGCGGCACCGACCGCACCGCGCTGCTCGGCTTCTGCTCCGGCGGCATCATCTCCACTCTTTCCGCCGCCGTGCTCGCCGGCTCCGGCGAGCAGGACCGGCTCGCCGCGTTCGGGCTCGGCGTGACGGTGCTCGATTACACCGACGCGGGCGTGCCCGGAGCGCTGGTCGACCGCAGCCTCGCCACGGCGGCGAAGGCGGTGTCCCGCCGCCAGGGCTACCTGGACGGGCGGAACCTCGCCGAGGTGTTCGCCTGGCTGCGCCCCGGCGACCTGATCTGGAACTACTGGGTGAACAACTACCTGCTCGGCCGCAAGCCGCCGCCGTTCGACATCCTGTTCTGGAACGCCGACACCACCCGGATGTCCGCCCAGTTGCACGCCGACTTCGTCGACACGTCGATGGACAACGCGCTCGCCGAGCCCAAGACGCTGACCGTGCACGGCGTTCCCATCGACCTGTCCCGGATCAGGACGGACAGCTACCTGGTCGCCGGCATCGCCGACCACCTGACCCCGTGGGAGTCGTGCTACCGCACCACGCAGCTGCTCGGTGGCGAGAGCCGTTTCGTCCTGTCCACCAGCGGGCACATCGCCGCCCTGGTGAACCCGCCGGGCAACCCCAAGGCCAGCTACCGGGTCAACGTCCAGAACCCGCCCCGGGCGAGCGACTGGCTGGCGGGCGCGCAGACCGTCCCGGGCAGCTGGTGGCCCGACGCCGCGGCCTGGTTCGGCGAGCGCTGCGGCCCGCGGCGTCCGGCACCGAAGGAGCTCGGCGGCGGCGGGCTGGAACCGCTCGTGGATGCCCCTGGTACCTACGTCTTC
>Ga0081539_10004403_pt1 | contig 15600 bp, 16 predicted proteins | sample TabmetS4T2R2_FD_71023 | JGI IMG/M metagenome (GOLD analysis project Ga0081539, IMG submission 71023) | Tabebuia heterophylla rhizosphere microbial communities from the University of Puerto Rico - S4T2R2 | ecosystem: Host-associated > Plants > Roots > Rhizosphere ...
CGCTCGAGTGCGACCCGGCGAGCGCGCGGCGCCAACCGTCGACGGCCGTGGCGATCGGGTCGACCGGCAGCGGCGGCGGCTCCGGCTCACGCGCGCCGCCGCCCGCGACGTCGACGCCGTCGGTGTCGTCGACACCGTTCGCAGCCTTCGTGGCCTTCGCAGCCTTCGTGGCCTTCGCAGCCTTCGTGGCCTTCGCAGCCTTCGAGGCGTTCGCGGGCTCGGGGCCCTTCGCGGCACCGGGTCCGTTCGGCCGCCGGGCCGACCCCACCGGGCGCACGGGGAGCTTGGAAGCCCCGGCGCCGCGGGCAGCGTCGTCACAGCGCTCGACGCCGACCGCCGCGTCGGCACCCGAGCCGTTCCGGACGGCCGCGTCCGCCACCGTGACCTCGTCACCGGCCACGGCGCCAGAGTGCTCCTCGGCCGGCTCTGACGCGAACCGCTCGGCGAGCCGCGCGGCGCCGCCGTTCGCACCGTTCACGACGTGCACGACCTCACCAGCGGCACCGCGCACCACACCGCCGTCGACCCCGCTGACACCGTCCGGTGGCAACGATTCCCCGGTCGCCGGCGGCCGCTCGGCGAGCGGCCCGCGGGCCTGCTGGTCAGGCACGATCCCACGCTAGCCCGCAGGCCCCGCAAGACACAGGGATCGCATCCGGCGCGCCGGACACCGCACGCCCCGCGCGGCCCGGAAGAACGAGCCGGCGACCCCTCCGGACGGTGGACGCCGGCACCTTTCGGCCCTCGTTTGTGAGCACGGTGTGGCACCGGTCTCAATAGGCGAGACCGGTGCCACACCGTGCTCACAAGACAAGGGGGCGCGTCGGTCAGGTGGTGGCCGGCCCCGCCCGGCCACGGCTCACGCCGCCAGCAGCATCGCGAGGACGGCGGTGTCCGGGTCCAGCGCCGGATCGACGCCGACCTGCGACACCAGCCGGGTGACCGTTCCGTCGACCTCCGCCTCCACCCACGCGGCGCGGTGGTCGAGGCCGAGGTGCGGCAGCCCGGGAAGCAGCACGCAGCCGGACGCCGCACCGACGACCTCCGGCGTCGAGGGGCGGCTCTCCGACGGCGGGTGCAACAGGAGCAGGGCGGGCGACGTCGCCTGCGAGAACGCCCCCGGCTCCGGCGCCCCCTCGCCGAGCACCGGCCCGGCCGCGGTCACGAGACCGACGGTGTCGGGCTGCGGGTCGTCGGGGACGTCCTCGACGGCGCGGAAGACCGTCGTCGTCGGCACGAGGCCCGGGACGGCGGCCAGCCGCACCGCGAGCGCGAGGAACTGTGCCCACTCACGGGTCGACGAGGGCCACCGGCCGGAGACGACGAACCCGCGCAGGGCGCCACCCCCGTGGAAGGGCGCCACCTCCACCTTCGCTTCGCCCATCGCTCCTCCCGGCGAGTCCGAGACGCCGGACGAGACGCCGAGGACGCTCGATCCGCCTGACCTGCTAATTCGCAGGGTGAGCCACCCCCCGGCTGGCACACAAGACCCCTCGAGTGCCAATCGTGGCGGGTGGGAGGAACCCGGCGGCGGCGCGAAACGAGATGTCAGCGAAAACCGCCGTCGCCGGTAACCAGGAATGCGCGATCGGCGGCGATCGGAAACGTTCGCGACCTTCGATGGAAACGTCCGGGCCCCGACACCGAAGACGGGTTTCAGCCGGAGGTCGGACGCGACAGCAGGGCCTGCTCCCACCGGCTCGGTGTGGCACGGCCACCACGGCCACGACCGCCTCGTCGCGCCGCGCGCGCAACGCCGGGTGCGCGTCGGCGAGGTCACGGGTCGTCGCGGAACCTGCAGCCGGCGAGCAGCGTCGACGTCGCCGCAGGTGCGGCCAGCGGCAGCGCGGCGGTGGCGAGACCGCCCAGCACGGCCCTGCGGCCCATGACGCCCGGCCCCTTGCCGGCGACCCGCCCCGCCGCCGGTCGCCGCTGGGCACGTGGCGTGGTAGTCACGTCGCCCACCCGTGACCGTGTCACGCGCGGCGCCGAGTTGCGTGACGTTCCCGCGCGGCCGGTGGTCCGGCGGCGCGCCGCTCTGCGAGAGTTGCCCTCCCGACCGGGGTCGACGTCGCCCCGCGGTCGCCCGTCCCACACCGTCCCAGCGAGGCGGACGCATGCACCTGACACCCCACGAGCAGGAGCGGCTGCTCATCTCGTACGCCGCGGACCTGGCCCGCCGCCGCCGCGACCGCGGGCTGCGGCTCAACTATCCCGAGGCGGTCGCCGTCATCACGTCCTTCCTGCTGGAGGGCGCGCGCGACGGCCGGCGGGTGGCCGACCTCATGCAGGCCGGCCGGGAGGTCCTGGGCCGGGACGACGTCCTCGACGGCGTCCCCGAGATGCTGGTGGAGGTGCAGGTGGAGGCGACCTTTCCGGACGGCACGAAGCTCGTGACCGTGCACCACCCGATCCCGTGAGCACGGGCGAGGGGACGCCGGCACCGGTGCCGGGCGAGGTGCTCACCGCGCCGGGGACGATCACGCTCAACGAGGGCGCGCCCCGGACGACGCTCCGCGTCGTCAACACCGGCGACCGCCCGGTACAGGTCGGCTCGCACTACCACTTCGCGCAGGCGAACCCGGCGCTGGAGTTCGACCGGGCGGCCGCGCACGGCCTGCGCCTCGACATCCCGGCCGGCACCGCGGTCCGGTTCGAGCCGGGCGTGGAGCGCGACGTCGACCTCGTGCCGATCCGCGGCGCCCGCGTCGTCCCCGGCCTGACCCTGCCGGCCCCCGGCGCCCTCGACGCGCACGCGCCGGCACCGACCCCCACCCCGGAGGCCTAGGTGGAACTCCCCCGCGCGCGGTACGCGCAGCTCTTCGGCCCCACCGTCGGCGACCGGATCCGGCTCGCCGACACCGACCTCACGATCGAGGTCACCGAGGACCGCAGCGGCGGTCCGGGCCGGGCCGGCGACGAGGTCGTCTTCGGCGGCGGCAAGGTGCTGCGCGAGTCGATGGGCGTCAGCCGCGCCACGCGCGCCGACGGCGCCCCGGACACGATCGTCACCGGCGCCGTCGTCCTCGACCACTGGGGCGTCGTCAAGGCCGACGTCGGCATCCGCGACGGGCGGATCGTCGCGCTCGGCAAGGCCGGCAACCCCGACACGATGGACGGCGTCCACCCCGACCTCGTCGTCGGCCCCGGCACCGAGGTGATCGCCGGCAACGGCAAGATCCTCACCGCTGGCGGCGTCGACTGCCACGTGCACCTGATCTGCCCGCAGATCGTCGACGAGGCGCTGGGCAGCGGGGTCACGACGCTGATCGGCGGCGGCACCGGCCCCGCCGAGGGCACCAAGGCGACGACGGTCACCGCCGCGGCCTGGCACCTGCACCGGATGCTCGAGGCGATGGACGGCCTGCCGGTCAACGTCGCGCTGCTCGGCAAGGGCAACACGATGTCCGCCGAGTCGATGTGGGAGCAGCTCCGCGCCGGCGCGAGCGGCTTCAAGCTGCACGAGGATTGGGGGACGACGCCCGCGGTCATCGACGCGTGCCTGCGGGTCGCCGACGCGTCCGGCGTGCAGGTCGCGATCCACACCGACACGCTCAACGAGGCCGGCTACGTCGAGTCGACGCTGGCGGCCATCGCCGGGCGCGGCATCCACGCGTACCACACCGAGGGCGCCGGCGGCGGCCACGCGCCGGACATCATCACGGTCGCCTCGCAGGCCAACGTGCTGCCGTCGTCGACGAACCCGACCCGGCCGCACACCGTGAACACGCTCGACGAGCACCTCGACATGCTCATGGTCTGCCACCACCTGAACCCCTCGGTGCCGGAGGACCTGGCGTTCGCGGAGAGCCGGATCCGGCCGTCGACGATCGCGGCCGAGGACCTGCTGCACGACCTCGGCGCGATCTCGATGATCGGCTCCGACGCGCAGGCGATGGGCCGCGTCGGCGAGGTCGTGCTGCGCACCTGGCAGACGGCGCACGTGATGAAGCGGCGGCGCGGGTTCCTGCCCGGAGACGGCGGCTCGGACAACGCCGCCGACAACCTGCGCGCCCGCCGCTACGTCGCCAAGTACACGATCTGCCCGGCGGTCGCGCACGGCCTCGACGAGCTGGTCGGCTCGGTCGAGCCGGGCAAGCTCGCCGACCTCGTGCTCTGGGACCCGGCGTTCTTCGGCGTCCGCCCACACCTCGTGGTCAAGGGCGGGATGATCGCGTGGGCGCAGATGGGCGACGCCAACGCGTCGATCCCCACGCCCCAGCCGCAGCTCCCGCGGCCGATGTGGGGCGCGGCGCCGCCGGTGGCGGCGCGGACGTCGCTGCACTTCGTGTCCCAGGCCGCGATCGACGCCGCGATCTACGACCGCATCGGCGTGCAGCGGAAGATGGTGCCGGTGCGCGACGTCCGCCGGCTCACGAAGGCCGACCTGCCGGAGAACACGGCGACGCCGGACATCCGCGTGGAGCCGGACACGTTCACCGTGCGGATCGACGGCGAGGTCTGGGCCGAGGACCCGGCCGCGGAGCTGCCGATGGCGCAGCGGTACTTCCTGTTCTGATGGTTCTGATGCTCCCCGCTGTCGCTTCGGTGCTGGCGCTGGCCGACCAGCGGCTGCCGAGCGGCGGGCACGTGCACTCCGGCGGCGTCGAGCAGGCGGTGACGGACGGCGTCGTGCGGGACGTCGCGACGCTGGAGGCGTTCCTCGCCCGGCGGCTGCGGACGGCGGGGCTGGTCGCGGCGGGAATCGCGGCCGCGGCGTGCGCCCGGGCCGAGGCTCCGCCGGAGCTGGCCCGGCTCGACGCCGCTGCCGACGCGCGGACGCCGTCGCCCGCCCAGCGCGCGGCGTCGCGCGCCCAGGGCCGCGGGTTGCTGCGGCTCGCGGCGACAGCGTGGCCGCACGTGGCGTGGAGCGCGCTGGGCGCACGGCCGCACCACGCCGTCGTCCTCGGCTGCGCGGCGCACGCCGCAGACGCGGCCCCGGCCGGCGCGGCGCTCGTCGCGGCGTACCTCGCGGTCAGCGGCCCGGCGACGGCGGCCCAGCGCCTGCTGGCCCTGGACCCGCTGGCCGTGGCCGCGGCCACGCTGCGCCTGGGCGATGATGTGGAGCGGGTCGCCGCCGAGGCGGTGGCCCTGATCGGCGACCACGACCTGCCCGACGACTCCGATCCCCTGCTCGACCTCCTGGCCGAGCGCCACGCCTCCCGGGAGGAGCGGCTCTTTGCGTCCTGACGTCCCCATCCGCCGGGCGGTCCCGCACGACGTCCCCGGCGGCGACCCGCACGAGCACCTCGGCGGCGGCTGGGCGCGCCGCGGCGGCCCGCTGCGCGTCGGCATCGGCGGCCCCGTCGGCTCGGGCAAGACCGCGCTGGTCGCGGCCCTGTGCCGCACGCTCGGCGGCGAGCTCGAGCTCGCCGTCGTCACCAACGACATCTACACCACCGAGGACGCGGACTTCCTGCGCCGCAACGCCGTCCTGCCGGACGAGCGCATCGTCGCCGTCCAGACCGGCTGCTGCCCGCACACCGCTATCCGCGACGACATCACCGCGAACCTCGACGCCGTCGACGACCTCGTCGAGCGGCTGCCACCGCTCGACCTCGTGCTGCTCGAGTCCGGCGGCGACAACCTCACCGCGTCGTTCAGCAACGGCCTCGTCGACGTGCAGCTGTTCGTCGTCGACGTCGCCGGCGGCGACAAGGTGCCGCGCAAGGGCGGTCCCGGGGTCACCGGCGCCGACCTGCTCGTCATCAACAAGATCGACCTCGCGCCGCTGGTCGGCGCCGACCTCCGGGTGATGTCGGACGACGCGCGCCGGGTCCGCGGCGACCGGCCGGTGGCGATGATCTCGCTGCGCGAGGACCCGTCGGCCGCCGTCGTCGCCGACTGGGTGCGCGACCGGCTGCGGCGCCCGGCGCCCGCGGTCTGACCCGCGCACGGTGCGCAGCACGGTCGAGCTCGTCGCCGAGCTCGACGGCGCCCGCAGCGTCCTGCGCCGGGCCCGCGCCGGCGGCCACCTCGCCGCGCGAGAGACGGCGCCCGGCGTCGTCCACCTGGTCGGCACCGCGGCGGGGCCTCTCGGCGGCGACGAGGTGGAGCTGCGCATCCGGGTCGGCGCGGGCGCGCGCCTGGCCGTGCGCAGCGTCGCGGCGACGCTCGTGTACCCGGCGCGGGACGCCGCGACGGCGTGCGTCCGCGTCGTCGCGGAGGTCGCCGACGGCGGCCACCTCGACCTCGCCCCCGAACCGACGATCGTGTGCGCGGGCGCGGAGCTGACGGCGACGACACGCGTGGCCCTCGCCGGCTCGGCGACGCTGCGGCTGCTGGAGGAGGTCGTGCTCGGCCGCGCGCACGAAGCGCCGGGCCGCTGGCGCGGGCGGACCGTCGTGACCCGCGACGGCGTGCCGCTGCTGAGCCACACAATGCGGTCCGACGTCCTGTCCGGCGGTCCGTCGGCACGCGCCGTCGTCGCGCGGCTCGAGGTGGACGCCGCGCGGCCGGCGGCGGCACCGCGGACCCACGGGACCGCCGTCGCGCTGCCGCTCGCCGCGCCCGGAGCCGTCCTGACCACGGCCTTCGGCCCGGAGCTCGTGGCCGTTCGGACCGACGTCGCGGCCACCGACGCGAGCGCTGCCTACGACTGAGTAACAAGCGCCGGGACGAAGCGCTACAGTCGGACGCTTGGCGAACGGGGTTCGGAAGGGGCGGCCGGCGGTGACGGACGTGGTCCGCGCCCCGCGGGCCGCCCTGCTCGTCGCCCTCGTCTCCATCGTCCTGGTGCCGGTCGCCGCCGGGGCCTGCGTCGGGCTGGCCGCCGCCTCGCGCGACGAGACCACGGCTCGCGCGGCGTCCGGCCCGCCGCCGCCGAGGCAGCCGACCGTGCGTCCGGTGCCTGGTGGGGCGGCCGACCGCGCCGGCCGGCTCGCCGGCGGCGGGCTGCTGTTCGGCGCGCAGCTCCAGGCGCTCCCGCCGCTGGCCGACGTCCGCCAGGACGAGGGCTCCTCCGTCGCGCTGCCCGACGGCCGCATGCTCTACCTGTTCGCCGACACGCTGCACCTGCACACGCCGCCCAGGTTCTTCGCGACGTCGTCCGCCGCCGTCACCCACCCCCGGACGCCGCTGCGCCTGGAGTTCGCGGTGAACCCGCGCGGCGTCCCGCTCGAGTTCCTGCCGCGCCGGGCGGACGAGAGCGCCGACCAGGTCGAGGGCGACCACTACACGGCCGTGTGGCCGACCGGCGCGACGAACCTGCCGGACGGGCGGACGATCATCTCCTACGCGAAGTACGACATCGTCGTCACGCCGTTCACGATGACGTTCCGCGGCGCGGGGCTGTTCGAGTACCGCTACCGGGACGCGGCGGCGTTCCGCGACGGCGGCGTGGCCCGCCGCATCGCGGACGACGTCTGGAAGCCGGACGTCGGCGCCGTCGGCGCACCGGTCTACCACGAGGGCCACGTCTACTTCACGGTCTGCGAGGACCTCGAGTGCTACTCGCTGCGGGCGAGGCCCGGCGGGCTGGCGGACCGCTCGCAGTACCGGTGGTGGACCGGCGACGGCTGGAGCGCCTCGGCGGCCGACCGCAGCCCGATGCGCTTCGGCGCCAGCCGGCCCGGCCACAACCCGTCCGTGGCGTGGGTGCCGGCGGTGGACGCGTTCGTCATGGCGGACACGGTCGCGGGCAGCGCCGCGCGCTGCGGGATGATCTGGGTCGCGCCGAACCGTGGGGGCCGTGGTCCGTGCCGGCCCCGGTCGGGCTCACGCGGTGCTCCAGCGGCGGCTGCTACGGGCTCAACGTGCAGGCCTCGCAGTCGACGAGCCGCACGATCCGCATCAGCTACTCGCCGGTCATGGTCAACCGCGTCGGGCCCTACGTGTATCTCATCGACCAGGCGGTCCGGATCGGCAACGGCGGCCGGCGGGTCTCCACGGGCTGAGCCGAGCGCACCGTCCGCGGGTCCGGGTGCCCGGCCGGCGTCCTCAGGCCCTAGCGGACCGGGGCGTGCGGGCGCTCGTGCCGCTCGCCGACGTCGGCGCCCGGCTCGGGCGCCGGGCCGCGCCGCTGCCTGCCGCGACGCCGCTGGGCGTCGGCCGGCGGCCCGCGGCGGCCCCGCGGGTAGCTGAGCGAGACGACGGCCAGACCCGCGATCATGCTGCCGCCGAGCAGCCACGGCCAGACGCCGCCGGCGAGCGCGCTGTCGCCGGCGGCGACCTCGGCGGTCTCGGCCACCGCGGCGGGCGTCGTCGAAGGCGCCTTCAGCGCGCCGGAGCCGGTGGCCGCGGGGGTCGCGGCCGCCGTCGGCCGGCTGCGGCTGACCGGCGCCCGCGTCGGCCGCGCCACCGGCGCGACGCCGGTGAACGAGGCGGTCTTGAAGTAGTCGATCTCGAACTCGGCCGGCAGCACCGTCGACGCGTCCGGGACGCCGGTCAGCGCGTCGCCGTTGCTGACCACCAGGCCGAGCCAGCGCTTGCCGCGGTACGACCGCGTGGAGCTGAACACGACGGCCTTGTCGACGCTGATCTGCACGAGGTTCGGCGCCCACTCGACGACGTAGGTGTGGAAGCCGTCGGAGTACGTGCCCGGGACCCGCGCGGTCTCGATCGCGGAGCCGTACCCGTTCGTGATGTACGCCGTCTCGGGCCCGGGCGCGAGGATCTCGATGCCGGTCCACGACTGCTGGCCGCCCTTGCTCGGCATCAGCGTGATGTAGCTGTCGATGCCCTTGCCCTTCGGGACCTTCGCGCGGACCTCGAAGCGGCCGTAGGTCTGGGCGCTGTTCCAGCAGCCGACGCCGCCGGAGGTGTACGGGTAGCCGGGCGCGCCGGCCTTGCGCAGGAGTCGCAGCCGCAGCAGGCCGTCGGCGAGCCGGACGCCGTCCTTGTTCCAGTAGCTCTTGCCGCCCTGGTAGGGGCCGCCGTAGGTGGTGCAGCCCTTGGGCAGCGAGTCCGTCGAGAACTCTTCGGTGCGGCGGGGCTCCCAGCTCGACGCGGCCTCGGCGCTGCCGGTCGCGGCCGTGACGCCGGTGCCGGGCACGGTCACGGGCACCGCCACCGGTAGGCCGGCGACGAGCGCGGCCACGGCGACGCGGCGGGCCAGGCGGGCGCGCGTGCCGGCGAGGCCGCCGGCGATGCCGCTGGTGCGGGTGGCAGGGCCGGAGCGGCGGCCGGAGCCGGAGCGATCAGCGCGACCGGGGCGGTCGGCGTCGCTCGCGCGCATCCCGCGGACCCCTCCCGTCCCCAACGCCCGAGCCTGACGGCCCGGTTCGGCGGAGCACGATACGCCCGTTTGCGCGCTGGTCGAAATCACCCCGGCGAGTGGCGTACGGACCGTGAACGCCGTGGCCGGAAACGTGATCAGGCCGGCAGCGCGGCCATCACACGGTCGACGTCGGCCGACGCGACGGGTCGGCGCACCGCCGCGCCCTGGGCCAGGTCGCAGCCGAGCGCGCCGAGCTGGCGGCGCTGGCCGCCGGTGGCCACGCCGGTCGCCACCACGCGCATGTCCAGCGCGTGGGCGAGGGCGACGATCCCCCGCACGACGGCGCCGTCGGCCCGCCGCCGGCCCAGGCCGCCGACGAGCGCCGCGCCGAGCTTGACGGCGTGCACCGGCACGCGGTCGAGGTGCGGCCAGGTGCCGAGGTCGCCCCGGGCGTCGTCCACCGCCAGGCGCACGCCGAGCTCGGCGAGGCCGGTGAGGTCCGCGCGGGCCGCGGGCCCGAGCCCGAGGAGCTGGCGCTCGGGCACCTCGAGCGAGAGCCGGTGCGGCGGCAGCCCGGACGCCTGGAGCGCCGCCGCGACCCGCGCCACCACCGTGCCCCTGCCGAGCTCGCGGACCGGCGCGTCGAGCCAGAGGTCCGGTGCGGCGTCGCCGCGGTCGGCGTACCAGGCCACGGCGCGTCGGCAGGCGTGCTCCAGCAGCCCGTGCGCGTGACCGGCGGCCGCGCGGACCCGGCCCGCGGTGCCCGGGCCGTGGTGCCCGACCGGCAGCGCCGTCCGGTCCCTGCTCGTCGCGCTCGTGGCGAGCAGGGCCTCGACCGCGGCCACGCGGCCGGTGCCGAGGTCGACGGCGGGCTCGTAGTGCGTCGGGCGGTCCGCTGCGGCCGAGGCGCCGCGCGGGGCGGCGGCCAGGGAGTCCGCGGCGTCCACCCCCGGCGGCTCGGCGACCTCGAACCGGCCGCAGCCGCGCTCCTTCGCCCGGTACATGGCTGCGTCGGCGGCGCGGAGCAGGTCCGCCGGCGCCGCGGAACCGCGGCTGGTCGCGACGCCGACGCTCACGGTCACCGTGATCGGGTGCCGCGGCGCGGGGATCTCCGTGCGCAGCATGCGCGCGATGCGCCCGGCGCTCACGGCCGCCTGCTCCGGGGCCGCGAGGCCCTCGCAGACGACGACGAACTCGTCGCCGCCGAGCCGCGCGGCGGTGTCGGTCTCGCGCAGGCAGCGGCGGAGGCGGGCCGCGACGTCCACCAGCAGCCGGTCGCCGGCGTCGTGGCCGAGGGTGTCGTTGACCTCCTTGAAGTGGTCGAGGTCGAGGAACATCACCGCGACGTGCGTGCCCTGCCGCGCCGCGCGGGCCAGCGCGCCGGCCAGGTGGTCGAGCAGCAGGGCGCGGTTCGGCAGGCCGGTGAGGCCGTCGTGCAGGGCGCGGTGGCTGAGCTCGAGCTCGGCGCGACGGCGCGCGGTGATGTCCTCGACGTGCAGGACGGCGTGGCGCGGCGGCCGGCCGCCGTCGCCCGGCGCCGCCTGGGGCACCCAGGCGTCGACGAGGACCCACAGGTCGCGGCCGTCCGCGTGGCGCCAGCGGGCCTCGCCGCGGTGCGCCGTCGCCCGCCCCTCGACGAGGCCGGCGAGGACGGCACGCAGGCCGGCGGCGTCGTCCGGGTGCGTGACGGCGTCCAGCGGCAGGCCGGCGAGGCGTGCGTCCGCGTGGCCGAGCACGCCGGCCAGAGCCTCGTTGACCTGCGCGAACCGCGGCCCGTCCGCGGCGCCGACGTCGACCAGCGCGATGCCGACCGGCGCCTCGCCGAACGTCAGGCGGAAGCGCTCCGCCTCGTCCCACGCGGTGCGGTCGGCCCGGCTGACGTCGGTGACGACGCCGCTGAGGCGGGGTGCGTGGTGGCCGCCTCCCGCGCTCTTCGGGGCCGGCGCGACGCGGCCCTGGAGGCGCAGGAGGCGCTCGCGGCCGTCGCCGGTCACGACGCGCGCCTCGCAGTCCCAGCCGCCGCCCGGGCCGGCGGCGCGGACGGCGGCCAGGAGGGTGCCCCGGTCGGCGGGGCTCACCAGCGCGGCGAGCTCGTCGTGGCTGAGCGGCCGGTGCGTCGGCGGGACGCCGAGCAGCCGGTACATGCCGCGGCTCCACAGTGCGGGCGCGTCGAGCGCGTCCGCCTCCCAGCAGCCGACCAGGGCGGTGGCCGCGGCGTCCGCCGTGGTCACGGTGGTCGCGGCGTTCGCGGCGTCCGGCGGCTGCGGCTGCGGCTGCGGCGCCGGGCTCGGCGGCTGGGAGCGCTCCACCGCCGGCAGGCCGCCGTCACGCTGCGTGCGCTCGGTGGGCTCGGTGGGCTCGGCGCGCTCGGCGGCGTCCAGGTCGATGGCGTCCAGGTCGATGCGCGCGCGGTCCGCCGCGGCGAGGCTGCCGCCGCGGCGCGGCGGGTTGATCCGCGCAAGCGGGTTGGACCGGATGCTCTTCATGAGCGGCACTCCAGCTGCATATCAGCTTGTAGTCGAATAATCACGCTACGTCATCTGAGACCAGTATGCGGGATGGTTCGCTCGCGTTGGCGCCGGGCTCCCCGGAGTGTCGCCGGGGCGACGACATAGTTCGGGTGGTGCCTGCGATCCGCCGCCTGCCGGCCGCCGCTCCGCCGAACGGCACCCGTTCGGCGTACGGAGGATCGGCGGCCGGGGACGACGGGTAGTCGGAGGGACGGCGCGCCCTGCGCCTCGCGGGCGGCCCCCCGTCCGCCCCTGTTCCTCGTTCCTTTGTCGTTCCTCGTCGTTGCTTTGTTACGGAGGGTTGTGTGGGCCGTGGGACCCGCGGGCGCCTGCGGCGCACGGCGTCGCTGGCGGCGGTCGCCGTCGCGGCGTCCGGTGCCGCGCTGCTGCAGAGCGGGGCCGCGGACCCGGTGCTGGCCGCCGTCGTCACGCGGGTGACCGAGGGGCGCACGGCGCCGCCGGCGGCCGGCGACCCGACGGGGCGGACGCAGCGCGTCGGGTGGTCCTGGGACCTCGGGGCGCCGACCTGGGAGGCGAACCGGCCGCAGCCGTCGCGCCTGACGCCGGTGAAGCGGATCGACCCGGCGAGCCCCGCGCGGCCGGCCGAGCCGGTGCCGCCGACTCCGCCGGACGGGACGCCGCCGGACGACGACGCCTTCCCGATCTGGCAGACGGTGGTGGCGACGAACCCCACGGTGGAGTTGCAGCCGGTGTCGTCGTGCCCGCAGTTCCTCGGGCCCAGCGCGCGGATCTGGATGACGGTGACGCCGGCCAAGGGCTCGGTACGGCTGAGCTGGTGGGACATCGCCGACCCCGAGGCGATCCGCTGGGAGATCGGCGCCTTCGCGCGCAGCGGCGTCAACGGCGCGCCGTCGATTCAGTGGACCCCGGTGCCGATCCGGCAGCCCCGCCGGTGCCAGCGGGTCAGCGCCACCGTGACCGGTCTGGCGAGCGGCGTCGGCTACGACTTCTGGCTCGAGACCGTGAACCGGGACCCGCTCGACCCGGACCGCATCTACCGGACCAGCCGCGGGCGAACCGAGGTCTTCAAAATCCCCTGACCTGCGAAAACAGGCATTGCTGGGGGATGAAACCGGGTCGTACGGGTGTTCTAATGGTGTCGGTTCGGGACGTTTCGTGTGCCCGCCGGCAAGGAGGCGAGGATGAAGGGCGATCGAGTCGAGGTCGTGATCGACGCGGGCGGGTCGACGCGGACGTACGACATCGAGGCGACGCGCGCCGGCCGGCGGATCGACGTCAGGACCGGGCGGGGCGTCGTCGAGGTCACGGAGGTCACGCGCGGGGGCACGCCGGTGCGGACGGCGCGCTTCATGGCGTCACGGGTGCTGGCGCTCGTCGAGCACCCCGCCGCGCGCGCGGCGAAGCCGGACGACGAGGGTGTGCCGCAGCTCCAGGTGACGGCCTGAGGGCCCGTCAGGCTCCTGCGGGCCTGCCGGCACGTGCCGACGCTCCGCGCCGTCGCGGACGGGCCGGCTTGTCGCCGGCGCGTTCGGGGCAGCGCGGAGCGTCAGACGTAGAGGTCGACGTGCCGGCCCTCGCCGGTCAGGTCGACGGTGCTCACCGGCTTGTTGGGGTGCATCGTGATGCGGCGCACCTCGTCGGCGGCCTTGCGCGCGGCCTCGTCGTCCTCGCGAGCGTGGCGATCCGGCTCGGGGTGCGCGAGGGCCAGGGCGATGGGCATGTCGCCGGGCACGTTGGGGGCCCAGACCTGCGGTGACAGGTACACCGCCGGCGGGGCCGTGACTCCGTTCACGTTCATGTCGCCTCCATGCTGGAGAGTCCCCCGGTCCACACCCAGGGGAACTCTTGGCTAGAACTTCGGCTCGCGGTTCGCCGAAGTGGAGCGCCCATCCGGGTGACCCCGGGCCTTCGACCCAGGTTCCAGTAGCCTCGTCCGTGCGCCCTCGTAGCTCAGTGGATAGAGCAACGGTTTCCTAAACCGTGTGTCGGAGGTTCGAGTCCTCTCGGGGGCACAGCTCACCAGCTGGTGACCTGCCGTAACGGCATCTCGCGTCGGCACCCAGCGGCGAGCTCGGACTTGCACCAGGACATCCGAGACACGGTGTCCCTGGTGTGCCGAGCTCAGCGGGTCTCGATGAGCCCCTCAGGACGGCCGGGCACCGGCAAGTGCCAGCTTCCAGCACGCGGTAGTAGCTCAACGGATAGAGCATCCACCTCCTAAGCTGTCAACGGCCAGGTTGCGGGTTCGACCCCCGCCGACCGCACCCATCCGACACGCGCGCCAGCGAGTCCGGCGCTCCGGAGCAGTCGACGTCAGGCCGCCATCGCCGTCGACACCTTAACGATCACCATGTCACCGACTCGCCGCTCACGGCCCGGGCGCCCACGGACGTCATCGAGCGCCCCACCGAACCGATCCACGGCAACGAGCCCGACAGGAAGAGGGAAGTCAAGATCCTTTCGACTTGGCCCTGGCTCAGGCCCTCCGTGGAGAGCAGCAGGAACGACCGGCGACAGCCTCGCCGTCTGACCGCGGTGGGTCAGTGGCCGGCTGCCCTGCCGCCGCGCACGGCGCGCGGCACCAAGGCTGCGGGCTTGGCCGGATTGTCGCGACCGAGGAGGCTCAGGGCATGGCCGGCGCGGGCGGTGAGGTCGGCCTCGTGACGGCGCAGAACGTCCGCCACTCGATCGCCCAGCGGCTGCCCGCTCCCGGCGACGTCACCATCCGGGGTCAGCCGGGCGGAGTCTCCCAGCGGAGCACCCAGTACTGCACGCCGTACGGGTCGTCGTCGTAGTCGACGGAGACGGTGGCCGCGCCCGCGAGGAGCGTGCCGAGCGCGGGAACGTGGGCGACGTCGGCCCAGAGCCGCGCGCCGAGGGCGAGGTCGACCGCCCGCAGCGCGGCGGGGTCGGGGGCGGTCAGCGCCCGGCGGAGCTCGTCGTCGAAGCCCGGCGCGCGGGTGTCGAGGTGGCCCGGCGCCTGCTCGGTCCGGCGGGCCGAGCCGTTGGCGACCACGAGGCAGGACGTCGCCGCGCCCGACGCGGCGGCGCGCGACGCGAGCAGCTCGGCGGCGATGGCCCGCCCCTGCGGCCCGGCAAGGACGGCGACCTCGCGCCCCAGCCAACAGGTCGCGGTCCGGCAGGCGGCGCGCAGGTCCGCGACCGGGTCGGCCAGGGACGCGTATCGCGCGCGCAGCGCGAGGCAACCGGGCACCAGCGCGATCCGAGTCACCACGGCCCCCCGGTCACTGCAGCCCGCGGATCGCGCGCGCGGGCGGGCTCGCCCATGAGCTCGCACAGGCGCGCGAACACCGTGTCCTGATTGGCGGCGATCAATATCAGGCCGTCGGCGGTCGGGTACACGTTGGAGGGCGCGATCCCGGGCAGGATCGCACCCGAACGCTCGCGGATCAGCCCGACTTGGTCGAAGTCGGTCACGAGCGACTCCATCATGCTGAGCACCGCCTCGTACAGCGCGCAGTCGACGACCTGCCCGCGCCCGGTGGCAGCGACGACCCGCAGCGCCGCCAGCGTCCCGACGCATGCGAACGTCGCCGCCAACGAATCGCCGATCGAGATCCCGACGCGCGAGGGAGGGCACGCGGGGTCTCCGACGACGTAGCGCAGTCCGCCCATGGCCTCGCCGACGGCGCCGAATGACGCGCGGCCGGCATAAGGGCCGTCCTGCCCGTAGCCCGAGACTCGCGTCAGGATCAACTTCGGATTGATCGCGCTGAGCGTTTGCCAGTCGAGGCCCCAGCTCTCGAGGGTGCCGGGCCGGAAGTTTTCGACGAGTATATCCGCTTTGGCCGCCATCCGCTTCAGGAGCGCCTGCCCGTCCTGCACGCGCAGGTCGAGTGTCACCGATTTCTTGTTGCGGGCGATCACGGGCCACCAGAGTGATTTCCCTGCTGGGGACGTGCGGCCCCACACCCGCATCGGGTCGCCCTG
>Ga0081539_10004404_pt1 | contig 15600 bp, 14 predicted proteins | sample TabmetS4T2R2_FD_71023 | JGI IMG/M metagenome (GOLD analysis project Ga0081539, IMG submission 71023) | Tabebuia heterophylla rhizosphere microbial communities from the University of Puerto Rico - S4T2R2 | ecosystem: Host-associated > Plants > Roots > Rhizosphere ...
GGCTCAGCGATATCCGCCCCGTCTCGACCATCTCCGACCGCAGGATAGTGGTGATCAGAAAACCGCTGAGCACAAAGAACACGTCGACGCCGATCATGCCGCCGCGCGCAATGGGTATCTTGCAGTGAAGCGCAACGACGGCCAATGCCGCCAGCGCTCTCACCCCATCCAGCGCGGAATTGTACTGCAAGCTGCCGCCCAATCCGATCTAACGACCCCTACACCCCATGCGTCATTTAACTCGCGTAGGTAAATACGACGCGACGCCGGAGTCACCCAAGCCATGACTTCCTGCGCAGATGGTGTAGAATCTCCTAAATTGCCGGGTTCACCTGGAGTGCAATCGGCCGCTCGCCCTAAGGCGCGGAGAACCCGAATGAGCCGGATCACGTGCTCAGCGTCTTCGATGCCTTCAGGCTCACGCCCGTGATGCGCCACACGCCGTCCGGCTGCAGTTCCAGCGTGTAGAGCGCTTCGTAGTCCTTGCCGTCCGGTCCGACGAGCAGAACCTGCTGGGCAATCGTCGTGCCGCTCATCCATTCGGACTTTCCGAACGAATAGCTCTGCGGCTTCTGCACCGGCTTGTAGCCGCCGGTCACCATGTTCATGAAGATGTCGAGAGTCGGGAAGACCTTCTTAACATTGGGCGCGGCGTAGCTGTAGGCGAGCGCATTATCGTCGGCGAGGAATGCCCTGAGCTGAGCTTCGATCGAGGATTGCGCGGCCGTGAAGCCAGCGTCACCGGCGGACGCGAAAGCGCCGAACAACACGGGGATGAGGGCGAGGGCAAACAGGATGCGGCGCATGGCATTTCCCTTCGTTGCCGGCCGTGCTCGACGGGAAGTCGCCAGGCACGGGGAGACCATTGCAATACCATACGTCCGCGGCCGCCACCCGGTTTCATCTTGGCCGTGATTCTTCGATTTGTCGGCAGCCGGCGATGGAAGCCTAGAGCGAAAGCGACGCCTGCCGAATTGCCGGGCAGGCTGCTCTCCCGTTGTGCAATGCAAAAGGAATAGGCGTTTCGAAGCTTTCACATATGCGATTGAGCTTGCATTTGTCGCGGCGTGTCATTGAAATGGCTGCGTAGGGGAGTTGCCGCGTGGTAGCGTTCGACGAGATGCGTCCGGATACCTCCGGGTTGCGCAGGCCTTATTCGGGATATGACGACTGGCTGAAGGCGCAGGACCCTGCGCGGCTTACCGACAAGATGCGCGATGCCGAGCGCGTCTTCCGCAAGACCGGCATCACCTTCGCGGTTTACGGCGATGCCGAGTCGGCCGAACGGCTGATCCCCTTCGATATTGTGCCCCGCATCATCTCAGGCTCCGAATGGCGCCGCCTCACGCTCGGCATCGAGCAGCGCGTGCAAGCGCTCAACGCCTTCCTTGACGACATCTATCACCGCCAGGAGATCTTGCGTGCGGGCCGTATTCCCAAGGAACTGATCGCCCAGAACGACGCGTTCCTGGCGGAGATGATCGGCAAGCGGCCGCCGGCCGGCGTATACACGCACATCATCGGCATCGATATCGTCAGGACCGGCGAGGACGAGTTCTTCGTTCTCGAAGACAATGCGCGCACGCCGTCCGGCGTCTCCTACATGCTGGAGAACCGCGAGACGATGATGCAGCTCTTCCCGGAGCTGTTCCAGCGCGTGCGGGTGCGGCCGGTCGAGAACTACCCTCAGTTGCTGAGGCAATCGCTCGCCGCGGTCGGTCCGGACAATCTCAACGATACGCCCAGGATCGCCGTGCTCACGCCCGGCCTCTACAATTCCGCCTATTTCGAACACGCCTTCCTGGCCGACCAGATGGGCGTGCAACTGGTCGAAGGAACCGACCTGCGCGTGGTCGACGGCCACGTCGCGATGCGCACAACCGAAGGCTACAAGCAGATCGACGTGCTCTATCGCCGCGTCGATGACGCTTTCCTCGACCCGCTGACCTTCCGGCCGGATTCGGCGCTCGGCGTGCCGGGCATCATGGATGTCTATCGCGCTGGCAACATCACCATCGCCAACGCGCCAGGCACCGGCATCGCCGACGACAAGGCGATCTATTCCTATATGCCTGAGATCATCGAGTTCTACACCGGCCGCAAGGCGATGCTGGAGAACATCCAGACCTGGCGCTGCTCGGAGCCCGACAGCCTGAAATACGTGCTGGAGTACATCGACGAGCTGGTGGTGAAGGAGGTGCATGGCTCCGGCGGCTACGGCATGCTGGTCGGCCCGACGGCGTCGAAGAAGGAGCGCGAAGCCTTTGCCAAGAAGCTCGCAGCGCGTCCGAACAACTATATCGCGCAGCCGACGCTTTCGCTCTCGACTTGTCCAATCCTCACCGAGGCGGGTCTGGCGCCGCGCCACGTCGATCTGAGGCCCTTCGTGCTTGTCTCGGATCGCATCCAGATCGTGCCAGGCGGTTTGACGCGAGTGGCGCTGAAAGAAGGTTCGCTGGTGGTGAATTCCTCGCAGGGTGGAGGAACGAAGGACACTTGGGTGTTGGATGACTAGGGCGAATAGCGAATAGGGAGTAGCGAATAGGGGGAATGGAGGACCAAAGGGGACGATTAACTCATATAGAGACCTTGTGGTGTGGAAGGAGGCTGTAAAGTTGGCCGTGGCTTGTTATTCGGCAACTAGGCCGTTCCCGAACAGCGAAATCTACGGGATGACCTCCCAGATACGGAGGTCGTCCACCTCGATTGCGGCCAATATTGCCGAGGGTCATGGGCGGGAGAGTACCGGCGTGTTCATCCAGTTTCTTCGTGTGGCCCAAGGTTCTCTCAAGGAGTTGGAAACGCATCTGATCTTGTCAGGACGAGTCGGCTTGATGCCGGAGAAAGATATGGGTCGCTTGCTCGGCAAAGCAGATGAGATCGGCAAGATGCTGCGGTCTATGGTTAGGAGCCTGCAACAGAAGTGATGTCGTCTCCCATTCGCTATTCGCTATTCGCTATTCGCTATTCGCTTTACAGCGGAGCCACCTGATGCTGCTCGGTCGCACCGCCAACGGCCTCTACTGGATGAACCGCTACATCGAGCGGGCGGAGAACATGGCCCGGTTGGTCGATGCCGGTCTGAGAATGGCATTGACGAGGAGCGAAAGCGCCGCCGACGAATGGACATCCGTCGTGATCAGCGCCGGCGCGGAGGACGCCTTCAGGGCCAAGCATGGCGAATTCACGGTGGCGACGGTATCGGACTTCCTGCTGCGCGACACCGGCAACCCGTCAAGTGTGGTTTCTTCGATCGAGACCGCGCGCAACAACGCGCGCATGGTGCGCACTGCGCTCACCCGCGACACCTGGGAGAGCATCAACGAAGCCTGGATGTCGCTGAAGCGCATGCTCGCCGGGCCGGTCGACGCGCCGGACCTGCCCAAGGTGCTCGACGCGATCAAGCGCGAGACCTCGCTGATCCGCGGCACTTTTCACGGCACAATGCTCCGCAACGAAATCTTCGATTTCTCCCAGATCGGCACATTCGTCGAGCGCGCCGACAACACTGCACGCATTCTCGACGTGAAGTACTACGTGCTCCTGCCGTCCATCTCCTGGGTTGGCTCCTCGCTCGACAACTACCAGTGGGAATCGATCCTCCGCTCGGTCTCGGCTCACCGCTCCTATCGCTGGGTCTATGACGCCGAATACAAGCCGACCAATATAGCCGACTATCTGATCCTCAACGGCCGCATGCCGCGCTCGCTCGCCTTCTGCTATCGCAACATCGCCGCGAGCCTGCGTCTTCTCTCGGAGGAATATGGCGTGCGTCACGCCTCGCACGACATGGTCGACGTGACGCTCGCCAAGCTGAAGGTCGGCTCGATCAAGGACATATTCGACACCGGCCTGCACGAATTCCTCGATGGCTTCGTCGGCGACAACAACCGCCTGGGCGATCAGGTCGCCCAGGACTATCGCTTTTATTGAAGGTCGCCCATGCGGCTGAGAATCGCCCATCGCATCGAATACAGCAACGATCAGCCGCTCGGCTATGCCCTCCAGCGGCTGCGGCTCGTGCCGGCCAACAACGCGATGCAGACCGTCCGCTCCTGGACGCTGACGATCGAGGGGGCCAAGGAAGAGGTCCGTTTTTCCGATCATTTCGGTAACGACACGCGGCTGATCAGCGTCGAGGGCGAGCCGCATGTGATTGCCATCGAGGCTTCGGGCGAGGTCGAGACCTTCAACAGGGCCGGCGTTTCCGGGCCGCATCGCGGGTTCGCGCCACTCTGGCTGTTCCTGCGCGAAACACCGCTGACCGTAGCGGCCGAGAAGGTGAGAGAGATCGCCGCTACCATCGCGAAGGGCACGGACGTCAGCAGCCTGCATGAACTGATGGCGGCGATCCACGCCAGTGCTGCGCCGGCGGAGAATCCAACGCAGATGCAGACGTCGGGAACGCCGGCAACCCAGGTTCAGAGATCGCAGACAGCCGCGACGCCGTCGGCGGATGACACCCCTGTTGAGCGCACGCATGCCTTCATCGCGGCTGCGCGGCTGCTCGGCTTTCCGGCGCGTTACGTGAGCGGCTATTGGCTGGTCGATGGCATGCCGGAGCGGGCGGTGAGCCATGCGTGGGCGGAAGCGCATGTGGACGGGCTCGGCTGGGTTGGCTTCGACGCTTCCAATGGAATTTCGCCGGACGAGAATTATGTACGTGTGGCGACCGGCCGCGACCATCGCGATGCCATGCCCGTTTCGGGAATTCGGTTGGGGCAAGCTTCGGAACGGCTTGCGGTCCAGATCACAGTGGAGCAGTAATCCTGCTCTCTGCCGTCAAGGCGCGATTCTGTCGTGTTGCTCCAGGATGACCTACTGCGTGGGCTTGAGAATTGACCGCGGGCTGGTGTTCATGTCGGACACCCGCACCAATGCCGGCATCGATTCCATCTCGACCTTCCGCAAGATGCATGTCTGGACCGAGCCCGGCGAGCGGGTGATCGTGCTGATGGCGGCGGGCAATCTCGCCACGACACAGGCCGTGGTAAGCCTGCTCGACGAGCGCACCAAGGCCGTCTCGGAACGTTCGCCGACACTGCTGGAAACGCCCTCCATGTACCAGACCGCGCGGCTGGTCGGGAACACGGTCAAGGAGGTGATCGCGAATTCGGCCCCCGAGGGTCAGAGGGCGGATTCCTATTTCAACGCTTCCTTCGTTCTCGGCGGGCAGATTCGCGGCACCGAGCCGCGCCTGTTCATGATCTACCCGGAAGGCAACTTCATTGAGGCGAGCGACGACACGCCGTTCTTCCAGATCGGCGAGACGAAGTACGGCAAGCCGATCATCGTGCGCGCCTACGACCGGACCATGAGCTTCGCGGAAACGGCGAAGCTGCTTCTGGTTTCGTTCGACTCGACCCTGAAGTCCAACCTTTCCGTCGGCTTGCCGCTCGACCTCTTCTTCTATGAAAAGGATTCGCTGAAGCCGGGATTGCGAAAGCGCATCGGCCACGACGATCCATATTACCGAACGATTTCGGATGGCTGGTCGAACGCGCTGAAGACGGCCTTCAAGAGCCTGCCCGATTTTCCAGAATCTTGAACGCGGAGGGAAGCTGTCGCCGCGTTCGCCGGTCGTAGAGGGGCCGTCTCAGCTTTCCACGAAACTGCGGTTCATCGAGCGCAGCAGCGGGTCGAGCAGGTAGTCGAGGAACGTGCGTTCCTTGGTCATGATGAACAGCTCGACTTCCATGCCGGGCACAAATGTAAGGTTCGGATTGGCGGCTTTGACCGCCTCGCCGGAAACTTCCACCTTGCCCAGGTAGTAAGTGTTTCCGTTGTTGGTATCCGTCAGCGTATCGGCCGAAACGCTGAGCAGCTTCCCCATGATCACGGGCATCTCGCGCTGCGGCACGGCGCTCAGCGACACCCGCACATCCTGGCCGGCATAGACGGAGTCGATGTCGTTCGGGTCTATATGCGCGTCGACGGTCAGTTGGTCGTTTGCGGGAACGACCTCCATGACGGTTCCGCCCGGCGCAACCACGCCGCCGAGCGTGTGAACCTTCAGATTGACGACGATGCCGTCGACCGGCGAGCGGATGGTGGTGCGGTTCAGCGTGTCCTGGGTGGACCGCATCCGCTCCTCGATAGTTTGGCGTTGAGACCGGATCGAGGCCAGATCGGTGCTGATCTGATCGATGCGCGTTACGCGCGTGTTCTTGATCTCGAGTTCGTTCGAGGTGATGTTTTCGTTGTCCGCGGTGATGCGCACATCGAGCGCGACGACATCGTCGTCGAGCGCGGCGCGTTGGGCCTTGTAGCTCAGCAGTTTGGATCTGCTTTCGAGCCCCTGCTTGACCAGACCGTCGTAAACCTCAACCGTCTCGTCGAGAATAGCTGCCTGACCGCCGATCGCCTGCTTCTGGCGTTCGAGCTGGACGATCTCCGCGCGCGCCTTCGCGATGGTCTGCTCCAATATCTGCAGGGACAACCCGTAAGCTTGCATCCGGGCATGGAACTGCTGCCGCTCGCCTTCGAGGATTTCGGCAATGCCCTTGTTCTGGAGGGCGACCTTTTCGAGCTCCTCGGAAAAGGTGAGGCCGGGCGGGTCGTAGGCATTGCCTCGCTCGCCGGCCGCCCGCAACGCCTCATTCGCGCTGATCTCGGGCGTGAGGAGCGCAAGCTCGGCCTCGTAGCGCGTTTGCTGGGCGGCAAGGACGTACCTCTGCACGGCGTCCTGCTCGAAGGTCGAGCTCGCTTTGGTGTCGAGCAGGCTGACGAGCACGTCGCCAGCCTTCACGTGGCTGCCTTCGCGCACATAGATCTCGCGAACGATGCCGCCTTCCAGATGCTGGATGATCTTGCGCTGGGTGTCGGGGCTCACCGTGCCGGTAGCGATCGCCGCGCCGGCGAGCGGTGCGGTCGTTGCCCATCCGCCGAATCCGCCGAAGAAGGCGAGGACGACGAAAGCGCCAACAACGGCAGGCGTGCGCAGCGACCGGCCGAGGCTGCGGTTGTTGCCGCTCGGCGGAGCGTCACGCCAAACGACCGGCTCCGGCGCCGCTTCGGCCTCTTCGGTCGGTTCGATCACCAGCACGTCGCCGGCTTCGCTCTGCCGGGCCAGCTCGTTCTTGCTCTCGTTCTGCATGTCGCCTTACTCCAAGCCCCGACGCTGTTCTGACAAGTCAGCCATGCGCCACGCGCAGCCGCCGACCGCCCTTGCCGCCTCCGCCTCCGCCCTCGTCGTCCGCCTTCAATTGCTCGAGCACCGTGCCGGGTTCGTCGTAGGCGTCCATGGCGCCGTCGCGCAGCAGGAGCAGGCGGTCGCAAAGGCGCATGATCGCCGGGCGCTGGCTCACCACCACCAGCGTATGTTTGTCCTTCTTCAGTGTGCCCAGCGCCTCCACGAGGGCGGCCTCGCCGAGGCGGTCGAGCGCATTGGCCGGCTCGTCCAGGACGATCAGCCGCGGCCTGCCGTAGAAGGCGCGCGCCAGCGCTATCTTCTGCTGCTCGCTGCGGGAGAGATAGGACGCCACGTCGTCCATATCGGTCTCGTAGCCGTGTGGCAGATTCATGATGGTGCCATGCGCCTGCACCAATTCGGCGGCCGCGTGGACGGCCACCTGTCGATCGAGCGACGGCGCCCCGAGCCGGGCGATGTTGTCGGCGATCGTGCCGGCGAAGAAGACGGGCTCCTGAGGCAGGTAGCCGAGATGACGGCCGAGGCCGGCCGCCAGCCATTCGTGCATGTCGATGCCGTCGAGCTGAACGGTGCCGCCCTGTGGCGGCATCAGCCCGAGCAGCAGGCGGCAGAGCACGCTCTTGCCGGCCGAAGCGGGCCCGATGATGCCGACCATCCCGCCCGGCGGAACGTTGAACGACATCTGCTTGATCAGCGGGCGGGCGCGGCCCTGTCCGGACTGCCCCTGTCCTTGCGGGAGATACACCGCCCGGTCGACGGAGAGATATCCGCGCGGCGGTTTCAGCGCGGCGCGGCCACGGGTCGCCCTGTCGTCGGTGACCGACAACTGACGCCGCAGCCGTCCGAGCGCTGCCCGGAAGTTCAGCACGCTGCGGTAGGTCGAGACCGACTGGTCGACCGGCGAAAGGGCAAGGTTGAGGAGAATCGAGCCGGCCATCATCAGACCGGTGGTCGCCTGGCCGTCCAGGACGAGGTAGGCGCCGGTGGCATACATCGCGATCTGTGCGAATTGACGCAATGTGCGGCTGAGCGAGCTTATCCAGCTACCGCGTTCGCTGGCCTTGTCCTGCGACGCCCGCGCCGAGGCGCTCTGTGCAGTCGCCGTGCTCAGGAGGGCAGGGATCATGCCCATGGCATGAAGGACGTCGGCGTTGCGGCTGGCGCGGGAGACCGCTTCGTTCATCCGTCCCGCTTCCTGCTGCCCGCGTTCCTGCGAGCTGCGCGTCAGGTAATCGTGGACAACGGCGAGCGTGACCAGGACCACAGCAAACCCGGTTCCGACCGCACCCAATATCGGGTGCAACAGGAAGATGACGATCAGGAAGATCGGCACCCAGGGCAGGTCGAAAAGGGTGGAGAGCGCCTGGTTGCCGAAGAAATTGCGTATCTGCATCAGGTCGCGGGTCGACTGGCCGCCCATCGAGCGATTGGAGAGCTTGCCCTCGAGGCTGGCCCGCAGCGTCGGCTCGATGAGGCTGGATTCGATCCACGAGCCCACCCGGCTTTGCATCGTTTTCAGCACCGCGCTGATCGCGCCGCCGGTTGCCAGCGCGAACACGGCAATCAGCGTCAGATAGAGAAGCGTGTCGGTGTTTCCGCTGGACAGCACCCGATCGACGAGCTGCAACATGTAAAGCGGCGTCGTCAGCCGCAGCAGATTCGTGCAGAGGCTGAAGCCGGCCATCAACGCCAGCGCCGGACGGATCGCACGCAACGCGTCGTCGAGCGGCGTCCGCTGCTGGGAGGGAGCGGCTTCCTGCTGATCCTGCTGGCTCTGTCGTCGCTTGCGAGGCTTCATGTTTTCAACCTATGTCGGCAGAACGCCGTGTTTGTTTAATCGGCTTGAAATAAGACATGCTCATCGCTCGACGCTTTGCATGCGCCGCATGCGGCCGGGGCGCGGTCCGCCATGGCGCCGGACACGTGCTTCGCGCGGCACCCCAAGCGCGTCCAGAAGGCTTGCAAGCGCCGGCGAAGGATCGAATGCGATGGTCACGTCCCGGTTGCCCTGGGTGAGCCTGACGGCCCGGTGATCGGCCAGGGCAGTGCTGATCTCTTCCCATCCGCAATGCCGACCAAGGCGGGTGCTCAGCATGTCGATGAGGCTCTGCCGAAGGAAAGCCGCGACCAGGGCGACAGCCGTTCCGCCGCCGAGCAATGCTTCGGTGTCGCGCGGCGATGCGCCGATGTCGAGCAGGCTGCGGCCGAACGCGCACATTTCGTGCTCCCATGCCCGCACCGCGGCGGCCGCACCATAATATCGCGCCACTTCGTGCGGGTTGTGCTGCAGGTTCGTGGCAAGCAGCGTGACGCCATCCCAGCGCTGCGCCTCCTGCAGCGAATGATGCGCGGAGTGCAACCGCGCCGCGCTCGGCGAGCCGGCGCCCATGCTGACCGCCGTTTGCCGGAGCCGCTCCATCTGCGCGTTCCGAAGGCGCCAGTCCCGTTCGGCTGCCGCCGCATCGACGATCTGAATGAAACGCAGCCCAGGCACCGTCGTTGCAGGGTCCGGTCCTTCAGCGCCGTTTTCGCGGCGCGGCGGCCGCGTCTCGTTGCACGTCCAGCTGTCCATGGCGCTCCGGGCGATGGAGCCGGCGCTCGATTCTCGCAGCGGGATCATGAAGGAAAGCTTGAGCTTGCCGAGTGCGGACAGGAAGGCATCGCTGCTGAACGACCGATCGAAAACAACCGCGGCGCTCGAAACGCCGAGCCGTTGGCAGATCTGCGCGGCGAGGTCGGTTGCCATCTTGAGCGGCGGCAGGTGCGTGGGCCAATGCCCGGCGGCGAGGGGCAGGCCGCTGCCGGCCACGACCAGAAAGGTCACCAGGCCACGCATCATCGACGGCACGGCGGAAGCCACGGCGGCCGGGCGGATGGCGATGATCAATCCTTCCGCTTGCCTTCCGTCCGAGCCGGGTGCCGCCCGCGCCAGAGAGAAGAAGGTGGCGACGTCGGCGCCGCCCTGATCGTCCGACCTGCCGAGATTGTGGAGGATCTGCAGGCCGCGCGGCATGCGGGCAACGGCGTCGAGCCCTCCGAAAGTCACCGAGGCGACCAGTCGGCGCAGTCCAACCGGATCGGCGGCACAGAAACTTGACAGGATGTCGGCGCAGGGGCCCGCGCGATCGAGCATTTCGAGGATCATGGCCGGCAGCGACTCGTCCCGCACGAGCTCGGGCGTGGCATCGTAATTGGGCGGCGAGAGGAACAGCGCGCGGCCGCTCAAGGCAGCGCCGGCGCCAACCAGCCGGTCTAGGGAGCCGTCGGTGCGGACCTCGTCCAGCCGGCCGAGGCTGGCCAGCACCTTTTGCCGGACCTGCGCGCCCCTCCGATCGTTGGTAACGAGCTGGAGATAGTCTACGCCGCGCGTTCGCTTCAGCCTGAAGAACAAGCCAAACCCCTTTGCCTCTCCGCTGCTCCCATCGCGGCGGCAGATGCCCTTTGGTCAGCTTATAACCAACCTCCGTAACGGGATAAAGCCGTGTTCAGCCTTTTTTGTGGCACTACACAAGATATGACTTTGTCAAGAAAACATAGTAAAATCAAACGTATATTGGAGAAACGTGAGCCGGACCAGTTCGTAGGTGACGAGTGAGCAAGAGCTTTGCTACGCCAAAATCGGCGGCTTCTCCGGTCCGCCATGCTTTTGGCGCGGCGGGGCTCGGGCGGCAAGACGGGACTGGCAACTGAGGAAGTGGAGCTATGGCTTACGGTAATCACGTCGATACCGGGCAATGGGAGCTCGGCTACTACGGTGACGGCGGTTGGGCCTTCGGCTGGCACATCGAGGCCGGCTGGGACTACAACTCCTGGAACGGCTGGTATTACTTCACCGGGGAAGAATACGGCTATTATCATTCCGGCTACCCCGATTTCTACGGCTGGCATTATGACTATGGCGGCTGGGGCTGGGGCTGGTGGTGGGCCGATACCTTCGGTTGGTACAGCCACACCTACGGCGGTGAAGCCCCCGCCTGGTGGTGGTACAACCCCGGCTGGTGGTGGCTGTACGGCTGGTGGTGGTCCGGCTGGTGGGGCTGGGGCTGGTGGTGGTGGTACCCCGGTTGGTGGTGGTCTGGTTGGTGGTGGTGGTACCCCGGCTGGTGGTGGTCTGGTTGGTGGTGGTACGGCTGGTGGTGGTGGTACCCCGGCTGGTGGTGGTCTGGTTGGTGGTGGTATGGCTGGTGGTGGACCGGCTGGTGGTGGTACTGGTACTACTGAGACACCGACCTGGCCTGAACCACAGGCTCTGTCAGGAAGTTTTGGGAAGGCCCGCCTCGGCGGGCCTTTCTTTTTCGTTGAGGCACGAACTGCTCGTGCCGCGAGCCGGGAAGCGGTGCTGCGGTGTAATTTGGGTAAGCCACCGTTGACGGCTCCTGCGGGTGCGACGAGGATGGGCAGAGTTGTTTCCAAAGACCTGAAGTGCCTGACCGAAGACCTGCAGAATCGCCGGAAAGGCCCCGCGTGCTCACGTCATCTGCCGGGACCTGACGAGTTCGCAGACGCGCGACATGGCGCAGGGCGAAGGCGTCCCAAAAGCGCCGTAAACCATGTTCAGAGCCCATTTTAGCGCGCCTGAATGAGCATTGATCTCGTTGCGTCAGCCGTGCTAACTGCGCTGGACTTTGGTTTTGGGGTGATTGATGAAACTCGATCTGTTTGCAAATCGCGTCAGCCGCGTGCTTTTCATCGGCGGCGTCGTTCGAATCGAATTCGGCCTTCTTCAGCCGGATGAGAAGGGCGAGATTACCCAGGATACGCAGATCGGGCCGGACGACGTGCATTTCACCGTGACGCTCCCGCTTGCGGGCTATTCGCGGTCGATCTCCGAGCTGCGCAAGTTCACCCAGGATTTGCAGGCCAAGGGCATCTTGAAGCAGCAGGACCAGCCGGCCGGCCAGGAGGGCGGGGCAGCAGCGCAAGGCGATCAAGGCGGTCCTCGCCAGGGTGGTCAAGGTGGTCCCCGCCAGGGTGGTCAAGGCGGTCCTCGTCAGGGCGGTCAAGGCGGTCCTCGCCAGGGTGGTGGCCCCGGTGGACGTCAGGGCGGTCAAGGTGGACCGGGAGGGGCAGCCCGGCAGCATCGGCAGCAGGCCAATCCGGAGCGTGCCCGCCGCCAGCGCGAGTTGACTGACCTGACGCGCGACAACGACGAAGAGCCGTTGGTCTGATACGTTTCCGATAACCGAAAGCAGGCAATCACCTCATGAATGCGATCAATCGCTATTACATTGAAACGATCAGCGAGATCGCTCCTGATCAGACGACGGGCAACGTCAAGCTCACCTTCGCCGTCGAAGGAAAACACGGCGGCGACGTCGTCCAGCTCATCGTCTCGGTCAACAAGCTGAACGATATCTTCCAGAAGGTCGGCGAGGTCATGCAGTCCAACTTCGGCGGCGGGCAGCGGCCGGGATCTCGCGGTGCCGGCCCGGGCGGCGGCCGTGGTGGCCCTGGGGGCGGCGGTCGTGGCGGACCGGGTGGACCCGGTGGACAAGGCGGCAGGGGAGGTCCGGGCGGACCGCCCCAATTCAAGGACCTGACCGAGTAGTGGCAACCGCAGGTAGAAAAAGGGCAAGCGGAGTGTCTCCCAAGGGAGCCTCCGCCGGGAGCGCAACCATGTCAGCCGGCAAGCGGCGTTATGTTCATATCGGGTATCCGAAGTCGGCTTCGACCACGATACAGAATACCTTTCTTTGCAATCACCCCAGCCTCTATCACCTTGGCAACGGGTGGCAGGGCCGCAACAACACCTATGCCGACGACGGCATCGAGTGGGTCGCGGAGACAGTCCTGCGATACCGCAAGGACTTCCTCTACGATCCGGTCGCGACGCGCGAGGCCTTTCTCCCGCATTTCGAGACCGCCGAGAAGGACGACAAATACAAGGCCGTCGGCCTCTCGTCGGAATTCTTATGCTTCACCTTGAGCCAGGAGATCGACGTCACCACCAAGGCCAAGCGCCTGCATGACATATTCGGTGACAACACCTGCGTTATCTTTGTCTTCCGCGAGCAGTTCAGCCTGCTGAAATCGCTCTATCTGGAGATGATCCGCGGCGGGTACTACGGCTCGTTCAAGAAGTTCATCGAATACACCTATTTGTTCCAGGACAGGAACTGGTGCCGCGACTTCTGCTACGACAAGATATTCGAAACCTATGCTGCTTTGTTCGGCAAGGAGAATGTCTGCGCGGTTCCTTTCGAGATCATCAAGGAATCGCAGTCCGAATTCACCACCATGATCTGCAAGGGTATCGGCGTCGAGCCGCTGGAGAAGGAGCTTCCTTCGCTGAACCAGGGACGCGACGACAAGGGCTTCTACGAATATCTCCGGCGCTTCAACGAGAAGGCGCCGCATGAATTCGGCAGCGCCTTTTACGAACCGTTCAGCTCGATGCGTATGCGCACCTGGTTCCACAACGAACTGGGCGTGGCGATCCCGGGCGACCGCCTGGCCGATGACGCCATGCGCATGCCGATCGGTCAAACGGCGCGGCAGTTGCAGGACCGCAACCCGCTGCCCGACATCGAGCAGAAGTACCCCAAGGCGATCGAAGAGCGCCTGGAGGCCATCTATGCGCCTTCTAACAAGCGGCTTGCCGAGCTCACCGGCCTGGACCTGGCGAAGTATAAGTACCGCATGGGCTGAGCGGCCGGCTCGGTCAGGAGTGATGCGATGACCCGGGGCGAGATGGTCTCCGGACAAAATCAGGGCCTGTCCAGGCGGAGAGCCCTGCGCGATCGCGACGTCAGGACTGCCGGCGCGCCGGCGACGTCCGGGCCGAGCCGCGTCCTGCTGGTAGCGTTGGCCGGCTGCCTTGCAATCGCGGCAAACACGACTCCTGCTCCCGCGGCGTCAAACGCCCAGGGCGCGCCCGCCGAATTGCTCAAGCTTGTGCCCGAGGCAGCGCAAGCCGTTTGCAGCGGAGGACCTGAGACGGCGCCCGTGCCTTCGGCCAGGAAGCTCACCTCCGATACGTTCGAGGCCAGGGGCGGCGAAGGTGTGATGTATGAATGGCGGCTGCCGTCCGGCGAGACGATGCGCGTCACGCGGCTCACCGCTAAGAAGCTGCCCGGCCCGCTCTATTTTCTCGATGTCTACGGCCGCGGCGAGGAACGCCGCCCGCTGCTGCGCGGCGTGGTGACCGGGCGCTGCAAGTTCATGGGCGGGCAGGATGTCCTCTATTCCGGTGACGACCCCGGCCGGCCCTATGCGCTGCAGCGCCTCGGCCCCGATATGCATCCCGCGAAAGAGCCGGCTCCCCTCAATCCGCCGGTTCCCTCCGGTGCCGGCGACCAGTCATGCTTGCGTGTCGCCATCCTGGACAATGGCGTGAACTACCTGCTGCCGGAGATCGCACCGCATCTGGCTCGCGATTCGCACGGTCGCCTGGTCGGTCACGACTATTGGGAGAATGACGACCGTCCCATGGACTATGGCTACCAGCCCCGTTCGCTCGACCCGCGGGTCTCGCCGTTTTCGCCGAGGCATCACGGCACCGGCGTCGCCAGCGTCTTCCTGAAAGAGGCGCCTGCCGACGCATGTGTTGCGCCTTACCGCTATTTTCCGGCCGACGAGGCCGGAGGGGACAGTGATCCCATTGGGATGATCGACGACATGGCCGCAGCCGGCGTGAAGATCGTCAACTTGTCGAGCGGTCGTGACAAGCCTTGGCCCGAATTCCGCGATGCGATGCGCACGCATCCCGAGATCCTGTTCGTGCTGGCCGCCGGCAACAACGGACGCGACATCGCCGAGCGCCCGACCTATCCCGCCGCCTATCGGCTGGATAACGCCATCGTCGTGGCCGCCACCGATTCCGACGGCACGCTATGGAAGCAGAGCAACCGTGGCGCTGTGGACGTGGCGATCATGGCGGTGGGCGTCCCCGGAACCGTCTATGATGGTAGCGTGAAGCAGCTCACCGGAACGAGCTTGGCCGCGCCCCGGGTTGCCGCATTCGCGGCCCGGCTGCTCGCCGCCTCGCCTGGCATGTCGCCGGCGGCGCTCAAAAAGCAGATACTCGCGCATGCCAAAGCCTCGGGCAAGGAAGCGGCAGGCATCCCCGTGCTCACGGAGAAGGAACTCAAGATCCCTTAGAGGCCGTCGCGTGCCGGTCGCAAATCACGGTTTGCAACTTCGGCTCGCGCATATCCGTTTCTCGACGGTGCTCGCTCGCAGCCCTTTGGAACCCCATTTCGCGCTATCCTGACCTTCTCCTTCGCCGTATCCTGACCATTTTTGGATACATACCTGCTCCATTCGGGCGCGGATGGCGGCAAATTGCCGTTACAGCAACCGCATAGAAAGCGATTGATGACCGTACCGCTGACCCATCTTGACCGTTTGGAATCGGAGTCGATCCACATCTTTCGCGAGGTTGCGGCGACGTTTGAGCGTCCTGTGATGCTGTATTCGATCGGCAAGGATTCGTCGGTGCTTTTGCATCT
>Ga0081539_10004405_pt1 | contig 15600 bp, 18 predicted proteins | sample TabmetS4T2R2_FD_71023 | JGI IMG/M metagenome (GOLD analysis project Ga0081539, IMG submission 71023) | Tabebuia heterophylla rhizosphere microbial communities from the University of Puerto Rico - S4T2R2 | ecosystem: Host-associated > Plants > Roots > Rhizosphere ...
CACAGGGCTTCCGGCCCGGCACGAAGATGCCGATGTTCTGGCGCTTTGCGACCGGTGAAGAAGGCCAGAACCACATGCGCGACAAAGATGGCGAGCAGCAGATCCAAGCCATCGCCGCGTACCTGTGGCAAGACAGTTTCGACGTCAAGATTCCCGAGCAGCAACGCGGCGACGCCAATCACGGCAAGCAGCTCTTCGAGAGCCGCGGTTGTCTTGCCTGCCACTCGATCGGCGAAGGCGAGAACAAGGTCGGCGGTGAGTTTGCCGCGAACCTGCAGCGCGTCGGTGAGAAAGCAAACTTCGATTACATCGTGCGCTGGATTCACAACCCGCGCGAACGCGTGGCCCCTTACTGTCCGAAAGAAAAACGCGACCTGACCCGCGAAGATTACGCGAAGAAAAACCTGCCGTTTATTTTCGACACCGAGCTCCACTCGCGCTGCCCGAACGATGGCGCGGAGTTGCAGGTGCAGAACATGACGGTGATGCCAAACTTCCGGCTGTCCGAGCAGGACGCGCGCGACATCGCCACGTATCTTTTCTCGCTCTCGTCGCCGCCGAGTTACGCGTCCGCGTCGTTCATGGACGATCCGAACCTGAAAGAGAAGGGCCGGCTGCTGATCAAGCAATACGGCTGCGCGGGTTGTCACGAGATTCGCGGCTTCGAAGACGAGCAACGGATCGGGAAAGAATTAACGGTGGAAGGCGCGACGCCGATCGAGAGATTGGATTTCGCGCTCCAGACCAAGCACGCCGAAGAAGGCCTCGACCCGTTGAAGCTGCACCCCGAACAGAAGGAAGAGAAGCCCTGGTACAACCACAAGGGTTTCTTCGAACACAAGGTGACGCAGCCGTCGATCTACGACGAAGGCAAAGAGAAGGACCCGAAAGACCGCCTGCGCATGCCGCAGCCGTATCTGAAACCCGAATGGCGCGTCGCGTTGACGACGTTCCTGCTCGGCAGCGTGGGTGCGGAAGGCGCCAATGTTCCCAGCACGCTCTTCTACAACCCGGAGGACCAGCGGCGGCAGGACATTCAAAACGGCTGGTGGGTGATCAAGAAGTACAACTGCATGGGCTGTCACCAACTGCAGGTCGGGCAGCGATCGATCGTGATGGATCTGCCGTTCTATCAAACGCCGGAAGGCAAAGACTTGCTGCCGCCGCGGCTGACGAGTGAGGGCGCGCGGGTCGATCCGGCGTGGCTGCTGAAGTTTTTGCACGATCCGTCTTTGAGCGGTGAGAAGACGCCGGAACAGACGCAACAGATCAATGCGCTGAGTGGGGCGAATCCGCAGGCGTCAGCGTCGCCGGCAGCGAACGCCACTGCGAGCCCGGCGGGAGCGAATCAGGCGGCTAATCAGGCGGGGAACCAGGCTTCGAATCAACCTGGCAATCAGGCCAGCAATCAGGCGGCGCATTTGCCGCCGCAGCCCGGTCTCGATCGCAATGGCGTGCGGCCGTACTTGCAGTTCCGCATGCCGACGTTCAACTTCTCGCCAAACGAGTTGCAGATCCTGGTGCGGTTCTTCATGGCGATGTCGGGCCAGCAGGATCCTTACATCAAGGAGCCGCTGCGGCCGCTGACCGAACAGGAAAAGATCACGGCGCGGCAGATGTTCACCTCCGGGACGCCCTGTTTGAAGTGTCACATCACCGGCAATCCCGAGCACGACCTGAAAGCGATCGCGCCGAATTTCCTGCTGGCAAGCGAACGCTTGAAACCCGATTGGACGTTCCGCTGGTTGCTCGATCCGGCGCAGATTGCTCCCGGAACCGCGATGCCGACCGGACTGTTCAAGCATGAAGGCGATCGCTGGGTGGTTAATTTGCCGAATCCGCCGCAGAGTGTGGCGAATTATCAGGACGACCATGCGCGCTTGCTCGTGCGCTACATGTTCCTGATGGACCCGAACGAGCAGCGGCAATTACTGGCCGCGAGCGCGGCGCAGCCCGCGACTGGCGGATCTCCGCCGGCCGGCACCGCGCCGGTGGTGCAGCATCACGCGAGGCGGCGCAAGGTTTTTCATCATCAACGACCGGCGGCGCGCGCCGCGATCGGTCGTAAGGCCGCGCGGGCGCTGGTCGGAAGCGACGGATAACGCGGATTTGCGGCTGCTGATGCGTTCCGCGTTCGTGCGCTTTCCGTGCTACAGTTATCGCGCAAGTATCTTAGTTTGGAGGATTGATCAATGAATAAGCAGACAAGAGTCTGGCTTGTGTTATCGATTGCTTTGTCTCTGCTGGCGCTCAACTCCGCCTGCGGCGGCGCCAAGTCGCCAGATACGAATACGCCTGCGGCCGGCGAAACGGCTGCGGCTCCGTACAGTGGTCCGACCGGAACAGTTGCCGGCGTTGTCAGCTTTACCGGCACGCCGCCGGCGCCGAAGAAGATCGACACCGCCGCCGATCCCGTCTGCGGTCAGGCGAACCCGAACCTGATGACCGAAGAGACCGTGGTGAAGGACGGTAAACTCGCCAACGTGTTTGTCTACGTTCAGGAAAGCACGAGCGCCGTCGAGGGCGGCAAGAAACTCACGGATTACCAGTGGGCCACGCCGACCAACGCCGTGCAGCTCGATCAGAATGGCTGCCACTACCGGCCGCACGTTCTGGGCGTGCAAACAAATCAGAAAATCACGATCACGAACAGCGATCACACGCAGCACAATATTCACTGGACGCCGAAGAACAATCCCGAGTGGAACCAGTCGCAGCCCAACGGCGCGCCGGCCATCGAGAAGAGCTTCAATCGCGCCGAGGTCCTGGTGCCGGTGAAATGCAACCAGCATCCGTGGATGAAGGCTTACATCGGCGTGATGCGCACGCCGTTCTTTGCGGTGAGCAACGAGAGCGGTGCTTACGAAATCAAGGGTCTGCCGCCGGGTAAATATACGGTCATCGCCTGGAAGGAAGGCGGCGCGGGGACCGAGCAGAAGACGGAAGTGACGGTGCCGGCGAATGGCAGCGCGAAAGCTGACTTCTCGTTTGGCGCCACCACGACGTCAACCGGTTCGTCGTTGAAGATGATGCCCGCGATCGAAATTCCGGTGCGGCACTAGGCGTTTTCGATTTGCGATTGCCGATTGTCGATTTGGCGCGAGCCAGTTGGCAATTGGCAATCGCAAATCGGCAATAGGTTAATGAGCAAGGGTCTAAATCGATTTGCCATTCTCGTCGCTTGCGCGACGTTTTTCTTAATCATCGCCGGTGCGCTGGTCACCAGTCACGACGCGGGGCTGGCCACGAATGACTGGCCGCTCTCCAACGGGCAGGTCTTCCCGAAGATGGTCGGTAACCTGTTTTGGGAACACGGCCACCGCCTGGTCGCGACGACCGTCGGGATACTGACGATCGTGCTGCTGATTTACATCCTGCGCGTGGAGAAACGTTCGTGGGTTAGAAAGCTCGGCGTCGTCGCGTTGCTGGGCGTGGTTGCGCAAGGATTGTTGGGCGGGTTGACGGTAAAACTGATGCTGCCGCTGGCCGTCTCGGCCGCACACGCGACGCTGGCCCAACTCTTCTTTTGCACGACGGTCAGTCTCGCGGTGTTCACGTCGCGAAGCTGGATCGAAGCGGGCAGAACAAGTGAAGGCATTTCCCCGGACAAAGGCGGATTTCCGCTGCGTTACCTTTGCACGGCAGCGCTGGTCACGATCTTTTTACAACTGATCCTCGGGGCGACGTTGCGCCACTCGGCGACGTGGGACCAGCCACTACCCGTGGATCTGGTGCTGACGCACATCGGCGGCGCGCTGGCCGTCACCATCATGCTGGGCATTGCGGCAACGACGACGCTGCGACGCCATAAAGGTGAAACGTTTCTGACGCGTCCGGCAATGCTGGCGCTCGTGCTGCTCGTCGTGCAGTTGTTTCTCGGGCTCGCCGCCTACATGACGCGCCTCGGTTCGCCAAACGATCCGCAGCCGTTGAACCCGATGATCAGTATTACCGTCGCGCACGTCGCGTGTGGCGCGCTGGTTTTCGCGACCACGATTGTTTTGACGCTGCGCACGTACCGAGTGCTTGGAGTTCAAGCTTCGGCTTGGGAGCCGGGCCTGAACCCGGAACTGAAAACGCAAGGGACTTAATGGAAGAGTTTGCCATCGATCTACGAACGCCCGCGGTCGACGTAATAGCGCGTTCGCGTCTGTCGTTTCGTGAGCGCGCCGGCGCTTATGCCGAACTGACGAAACCGCGCATCACGGTCCTGATCGTTTTGACTTCCGCCGCCGGGTTTGTGCTCGGCTCGCGCGGTCCGGTCGACTATGTCGCCCTGCTGAGCGCGATGTTCGGCATCGGCTTGTTGTCCTCAGGCATCGCCACGCTCAATCAGTACGCCGAGCGCGAGCTCGACGGCCTGATGCGCCGCACTGCCAGCCGCCCGCTGCCGGCCGGCAAACTCGCGCCCTGGGAAGCACTCGCCTTCGGCGCGGCCACGACCATCGTGGCGGAAGCATATCTACTCGTTTTCGTGAACCCGCTGACTGCGCTGCTCGGCTTAAGTGTCATCGCCGGTTATCTCTTCGCGTACACGCCACTGAAAACACGATCGTCGCTTTCGACTCTGGTCGGCGCGTTTCCCGGCGCGGTGCCGCCGTTGATTGGCTGGACCGCCGCGCGCGGCTCGATCAGTCTCGAAGGTTGGGTGCTGTTCGCCATCCTGTTTCTCTGGCAGTTTCCCCACTTCCTGGCGATCGCGTGGATGTATCGCGAAGATTACAGCCGGGCGGGAATCCTGATGTTGCCGGTCGTCGAACCCGACGGACGCGTCACCGCGCAACAGATCGTCGTCTATACGCTGATGTTGCTGCCGGTGAGCCTGCTGCCGGTGGCGCTCGGCATGGCCGGACGAATTTATCTTTATGGCGCCCTCGCGCTCGGGCTGCTCTTTCTCTACAGCAGCCTGCGCGCTGCATTCTCAATGTCGCGGCAACAAGCGCGCCGCTTGCTGTTGGCGTCGGTTCTCTATTTGCCACTCCTGTTTATCCTGATGGTCCTGAACGCGTAGTCGGGCCACGGATAGACACGAAAACACAGTCAGAAGGAGAAGTAACCGATGGGACGTGTTCTTGCGGTTATGATCTGGATCGTAACTCTGCTGTCAGTGCTCCTGTTTCTCAGTGGGAAATGGTGGCTGCCGGCGGCGATTTCCGATCACGCTCCAGCCCTCGATCGACAATTCCTGATCACCATCATCGTCGTCGGTATTTCTTTCACCGCCGCGCAAATCGGTCTCGGTTGGATGGTATGGAAGTATCGCGACACGGGTAAGGCCAACGACCGCGCGATCTATTCGCACGGCAGCAACCGGCTGGAAGTGTTGTGGACGGTGATCACCGCGGTGGTCTTCATCGCGCTCGGCGTGATGGGACAGAGCGTCTGGGCGTCGCTGCGTTTGCACGACGCGCCGCCGGGTTCCTACACCGTCGAAGTCGTAGCGCAGCAGTTTCAGTGGAACTTCCACTACGCCGGCAAAGACGGGAAGTTTGGCCGCACCGATCCGAGCCTGATCGACGATGGCTCGTTGAACTTCATCGGTCTCGACAGCGCCGATCCGAATGCTGCTGACGATGCGGTGACCGCGGCGCTGGCGATCCCCGTCAACCGTCCCGTCGAGCTGCGGCTGCGTTCGAAGGACGTGATTCACAATTTCTGGGTGCCGCAGTTGCGCTTCAAACAGGATCTCGTGCCCGGCATGGAGATCAAGGTCCACTTCACGGCGAACAAAGTCGGCAAGTATGAACTGGCGTGCGCCGAGTTGTGCGGGCAGCTTCACTTCAAGATGAAGAGCTACATGCTCGTGCTGCCGGAAGACGAGCTGAATGCGCTGCAGGCGCTGCCGCAGGACCAGTTTCAGGCGCGCATGGGCGAACTGCTGAACAAGTATCAGTTACCAACTTACCAGTAGGGTTCTTGTTGTTGACTAGCTAAACGACGAGGAGACGCGAGATGTCAGAGACTCACGAGGTACACCGGCACCCGGCGCCCACGGGTTTCATCCGCAAGTACATCTTCAGCCTGGACCACAAAGTCATCGGCATCCAGTACATCATGCTGGCGCTGGCGGCGGTCGTAGTCGGCATGCTGATGTCGCTGTTGATGCGCTTGAAGTTGTCGTGGCCGGATCACCATTGGGCGATTCTGGAACTGCTTTTCCCGACCGGCGCGCCCGGCGGGGTGATGAACCCGGAATTCTATCTCTCGCTGGTGACGATGCACGGCACGATTATGGTGTTCTTCGTGCTCACCACCGCGCCGCAGGGCGGCTTCGGCAATTACTTCCTGCCGATCCAGATCGGCGCCGAAGACATGGCGTTTCCGGTGCTGAACATGATGTCGTTTTGGGTGACGTTCGTCGGTTTCCTCGTGATCCTCCTGGCGATCTTCGTCGAGGGTAATCACGGGCTCGGCGAGTGGTTCGCGGGCCTTGGGCCGTCTTTCGCGGGCGGCAGCGGCACGGTCGGGCCGATTGGAGGCTGGACTGGTTACGCGCCGTTAAGTTCGCTCGGGAAGATTGCCGGACCGGGCCAGGGCGCGGGCATGAACCTGTGGGTGATCAGCATCGCCATCTTCTGTATCGGCTCGTTGCTGGGCGCGCTGAATTTCATCACGACGCTCTTGAACATGCGCACGAAAGGCATGTCGCTGATGCGCATGCCGCTCACTTGTTGGGCGTGGTTCACGACCGCGGTGCTGGCGTTGTTGTCGTTCCCGGTGTTGCTCGGCGGCGGCATCCTGTTACTGCTGGATCGCACTGCGGGCACGAGCTTCTTTATTCCCGGCGGCCTTTACGTCAGCGGCGTGCTCTCGGGCAGCAATCCAAATTTCCCGTTGCACACCGGGGGCTCGCCGATTCTGTGGCAACACCTCTTCTGGTTCTTCGGCCATCCCGAAGTCTACATCGCGATCCTGCCGGGCATGGGCGCGACTTCGCACATTCTTTCGACGTTCGCCCGCAAGCCGGTCTTTGGTTATCGCGCGATGGTGTTTGCGATTTTCGCCATTGGTTTGCTCGGCTTCTTCGTGTGGGGCCACCACATGTTCATCAGCGGCATGAGCCCGTATTCGGCGATCGCGTTTTCCGTGTTGACGTTGTCGATCGGCGTGCCGTCCGCGGTGAAGACGTTCAACTGGATCGGCACGTTGTGGGGCGGGCGCATCCGTTTCACGACCGCGATGTTGTTTGCGATCGGCTTCGTTTCACTGTTCGTCGCCGGCGGCATTACCGGACTGATCCTCGGGCAAAGCTCGCTCGACCTGCCGATGCACGACACCTACATCGTGCCGGCGCACTTCCACCTGGTGATGGGTGTCGCGTCGATCTTCGGCATGTTTGCGGCGACCTACTTTTGGTTCCCGAAAATGTTTGGCCGCTTCATGAACGAGAGCATCGGGCGGATCCACTTCTGGATCACGTTCCTCGGCGTTTACGCCATCTTCGTGCCGATGCACGTGATGGGTTTGCAGGGCATGCCGCGACGCTATTCGCAGTTCACCGAATACGAATTCCTGCGCACACTGCATCCGTTGGTGGTGTTCGTTTCAGTCGCGGCCATCATCACGATCTCGGTGCAGTTTCTGTTCTACTTCAACGTGTTCTGGAGCATGTTCAAAGGCAAGAAAGCGGGCGACAACCCGTGGGAGGCGACCACGCTCGAGTGGAACACGGCGACACCGCCGCCGCACGACAACTTCGCCGGTGTGTTGCCGGTCGTCTATCACGGGCCGTATGAATTTGCAGTTCCCGGCGCCCCGAGAGATTACGTAATGCAAACTGATGTCGACGTCGAGGTGCCAAGCGGTAATGGCCACAATGGTCACCAGCACTAAACCAGCAAGAAAAACGAGTCCGGGAGGTGGTCCCAGGATTCCGGGACCGAACGGCAACGGTTCGAAGCGTCACGACGGGTTTCCCGATCCCGAGTCGCAGGGACACCGTTACCGCATCGGGATGTGGGTCGGCCTCGCATCGGTAGCGATGATGTTTACATCGCTGAGCAGCGCCTACATCGTGCGCTCGGCTTCGTCGAACGATTGGACGCCGCTGCCGATGCCGCGCATGCTGCTGGTCAGCACCGCGTTGATCCTTTCGAGCAGCGCCACCCTCGAAGCAGCGCGGCGAAAACTGAAAGCCGGACTTGGCGCGCTCTACAAAAGATGGCTGTTCGTCACCGTCGTTCTCGGACTCGCTTTTCTGGCGGCGCAACTGGTCGCCTGGCGGCAGCTCGCGCGGCAGGGCATTTATCTCGCGAGCAATCCGCACAGCTCGTTCTTCTACCTGTTGACGGGCGCGCACGCCGTTCACTTGCTCGGCGGCTTACTGGGTTTGACGTTCTTGTGGTTGCGCTGGCGTCGTGACGTGACCAACACAGCCTTGATCGCGAAGCGCAAAGCCGCGACCGACGCGGTTACGATCTACTGGCATTTCATGGACGTACTTTGGATCTACCTATTCCTACTCCTATTCCTTTGGAGGTGACAGGTGAGCACTGAAGCACAGGCGGGACATTTTCCGGCGGTGGATTGGGAAGGCGGCGCTTTCCCGTATCGCGTGGGCCATCGCAAGTTGGGAATGTGGCTGTTCATCGTTTCCGACTCGCTGACGTTCTCCGCGCTGCTCATTGGCTACAGTTATCTGCGCGCGTCAAACGTGTGGCCGACGCCGTTTCCGTTCTATCCGAGCATCGTCTTTTCGTCGGTGATGACGTTTTGCCTGCTGTCGTCGAGCTTGACGATGGTGTTTGGCGTCTCGGCTTCGAGTCGCGGCGACAAGGCTGGAGCGCGAAAGTGGATTCTGGCGACGATCTTTTTCGGCGTCGCGTTTATCGTGCTCCACTTGATCGAGTGGAACCACCTGATCGGCGAAGGAATGCGGCCGTTCTACCTGCCGGAACACTGGGTCAAGGTGTTCACGACGACTGAGGGCGTGCCGCCGTCGCCACTCTTCGGGGCGACTTTCTTCACGATCACCGGCTTGCACATGTTCCACGTCGCGTCCGGCGCGGTTTACCTGTCGGTCGTCGCGGCGCGCGTCAACAAACTCAGGCACGAAGACATCGAGATCAGCGGCTTGTACTGGCACTTCGTCGATCTGGTCTGGATGTTTGTGTTCCCGCTGATCTACATCATGTCGGTGGACGTCGGCGGTCATCTGGCGGGCGGTCACTAGTCGCGAACGGAGGAATGCAATGAGCGAACACGCACACGTCGAAGAGCACTTTGCCGGCAGTAACAAGCTGTTCACCTCGATCTGGGTTTGGCTGCTGGTGCTGACGCTGATCGAGATCTTCCTCGCGTACCGGCCGATGCCGCTGCATTACATGCTGGTGATCCTGCTGGGCCTCTCGATCATCAAGGCCGCGCTGATCATGGCGTATTTCATGCACTTGAAGTTTGAGCGCCTGAGTTTGATTCTCACTCTCGTGCCGGCGCTGGTAATCTGTATCTGCCTGTTGTTTGTTTTCTTCCCCGACAGTTTCCGCTCCGCGGGCCTGCGTTATCAATTCAAAGAAGCGCCGCCCGTGGCGCCCGCTCCAGCGGAGGAACCGTAATGCGTTTGCGTAAGTCAGTGTTGCTGGTTGTCGTTGCTGCGGCCGTGCTGTTGCTGTTTGCCGTTTCGGCTGACGCGCAGTGCTCGATGTGCCGGGCGGCGTTGAGTGGCTCAAACAACGCGCGATTCCTGCGCAACTTCGATATCGCGGTGCTGGTGCTGTTGATTCCGCCGGTGTCGATCTTCTGTTCGATCTTTGTCATCCTCAGAAAGCACCGAGGAACGGATGGCTGACGACAACCCGCTCGCTCTGGACGTGGAAAAGCGCACGACGCGCGGCCGCGTCTGCCCGCGCTGTGGCGGGAAGATCATTCCCTCGAACCGCGCGGTCTATCAGTCAGGCTCGGATCCGGCCGGATCGTTTCCGGTCTGGGTGTGCGAACGATGTGGTTATGAAGAGGTTGCTGAACGCAAGAAGCCCGCGGGAAAGGCGCGCCACTAAACCTAAGTGGAAACAACTCTGACTCCGATGAGGAAAGAACTCGGACTACTCAACATCATTTGCATTCTGGTCGCCGTGGGTTTTCTCGCCATGGCCGTCATCAGCGCGCTCGGTTCCGGCGACTTCCTGACCATCGACAACCTGTTCATCATCACCGTCTGCCTGGTGATGGCGCTGATGTTCGCCGTTCCCACGCTGCTCGATCTCTACTCCCGCGGCAAGCTGCCCGTGCCGTTTCTGAAGCGGAAAGCTGCGCCTGCTCTACCGGCTGCTTCCGGGACCGCCACCAGTTCTCCACAACTTCGTGCGGCCAACACTCCGCCGTTGCTCGACGCGAAAGGCCGCGCTGTCCCGGCAGACGTGAGAGCGATTATGAATCGTATCCGCCCGACAGAAACCAAGGACGCGTGATATTCTCCTCGTGTGGCTGATTACATCGCCTATTTACCCCATCTAAACGCCTTCCTGAACGGCACCAGCGCAGTCCTTTTATTCACCGGTTATTCGTTCATTCGCGCCCGCAACGTGATCGCGCATCGCGCCTGTCAGATCGCGGCGCTGGTCGTGTCGTCGCTGTTCCTGGTTTCGTATCTCACGTACCACTACCATCACGGCGCGACACGGTTCCTCGGTACCGGTCTCGCGCGCCCGTTCTATTTCACGATCCTGACGACGCACACGATACTCGCGGTCGTGATCGTGCCGCTCGTGGTGCTTAGTTTTTACCGCGCGTTTCGCGGAGACTTCCTACGGCACCGGCGCATCGCACGAGTGACCTTGCCGCTGTGGTTGTACGTGTCGATCACCGGCGTGATCGTCTACCTGATGCTTTACCACTTTTATCCTCATGCCTGAGAACGGAAACGGAAACCATCCCGGTGTCAGAGCAGTTGAAGCGCGGCGCCGTGCGCCGGGCTCAGGGCCGATCCTGATCCTGGCGGGACTCTTCGTCGCGGCGACTTTCCTGGCCTGGTATTTCACCTGGTTTGGACGCGAACTGTCCGACGTCGACGTTTCAAAATACCTGGCTGACGAAAAGAACCCGCGCCACGTCCAGCACGCGCTGTTGCAGGTCCAGCAACGGATGGAGCGGGGCGACGCCACTGCAAAAAACTGGTATCCGCAATTGCTCGTGTTGAGCGGCAGTCAGGAAACTGAGTTCCGGCTGACGGTGGCGTGGTTGATGGGTTTCGACAACAGCTCGCCGCAGTTTCACGAGGCGTTGCGGAAGTTGCTGAACGATTCCGAACCGATCGTGCGTCGCAACGCGGCGCTGGCATTAGTGCGGTTCAATGATGCGAGCGGGCGTGAAGAGATCGTTTCTATCTTGCAGCCTTACGCCGTGAAGGCGACGGCGAGCGGCGCGATCGCGAGTAGTTTGCAGGAAGGCGCAACGGTCGCGCGCACTACGCTGCTGGCGCGGATCAGCCAGCCCGCGGGAAAGATCGTCGAGTTCCGCTCTCCTTTGCCCGGACGCATTCAAAAACTATTGAAGGCAAATGGAGCACAGGTTACGGAAGGCGAAGAAGTGTTGCGCCTGAACTCGGACGAGAACAGCGTTTGGGAAGCGTTAAGAGGGCTTTCTTTGGTTGGGACTGCCGACGATCTTTCTGTGATTCAGAGTTATGCGAACTCGACAGAGGTTTCGGCGAGGATCAAGGAACAGGCAAACCTCACCACGAAGGCCATTCAAACCCGAATGAAAGCAAATTAAGCTGGTGGTGCAGGTGGAGCGTCGGGCAGGTTGATGCCGTGCATCGCTTCCCAATCATCAGTGGGAATCATCTCGATGGCGTCCCACGGGCAGCCATCGAGAAACGCGCCGTCCGGGCCCTTGCTGGTGCATTTCTGACAACCGATGCAGAGGTAAGGATCGACTTCGATTCGTCCAAACGGAGGATGGTCTTCGTCCGGCACCCAGAACATGCACGCTTCGATCGGGCAGTACTCGATGCATGCCGGTGAGCCGGAACAGCCGGTGCAGCAGTCGGTGGTGATAGCGAGTATGCGCGGCCGCTTTTTGCGCGTCGCTTTGCCGTCACCCTCTGACATCGGCCAGTGCTTGTCTACGATGTCGTACACGTTTGGATCCTCGTGTTTGCCGTTGTGAAATCGCTCCTGGACTCTAACATAGCTTTGCGGATTTCCTCAACGATTTGTGTCGGCGCGGCTTGTTGCTTGTCGCTGGACCGCGAGTAGCCTAAAACGTGAGTGATACCAACAGCGGAGGGCGACCATGGAAGCGATTTCGGGCGTATTTCAATCGAGAGCAGACGCGGAAAAGGCAATCAACGAATTAAGACGAATCGGCTTGTCGGATCAAAGAATAGGTTTGGTTACTCCAGGTAGCGACACGGGTGAACTCACAACTGGTCTACCGGTCACAGACACTGAACAGCCCGGTATGGGCCGGGCGATGGGCGCGGCGGTCGGCGGCGCAATGGGCGCGGCGGGCGGCGCAACGCTCGGTCTCGCGGTGGCGACACTGGCCGTGCCGGGCATTGGTCCAGTGCTCGCGTTTGGCATGGTGGGCGCGGCCTTGCTTGGCATCGGCGGCGCTGCGGCCGGCTCGGCAGTTGGCGACACGATCGAAGACGAGCTCGGCGAGGGCGTGCCGCACGAAGACCTCTATCTCTACGAGGACGCACTGCGGCACGGCAATTCGGTCGTCATCGCATACACGGAGAACGACGATCAGGCAGACAAGGTGGAGGACGTTCTCGACCGAGCGGGCGCGGTGGACCTCGATGAGTTGCGCGAGAATTGGTGGACCGAATTGCGCGACGGTGAACGCGCGCATTATCACCGTGACGGGCGCGACTTCGAGCGCGATGAAGAGAGTTATCGCCGCGGCTTTCAGGCGGCGTTACATCCGCGTCGTCGAGGCAAGGCTTATACGGACGTCGAGCAGGACTTGAGAAACGTGCACCAGGACGTCGAGCTTGACAGCGCGTTCAGGGAAGGCTATGAACGCGGGCAGGCTCATCACAGTAAATACACGGAAGCTCGTGAGTAGGAATTGACGGCGCACGATGCAGTTTCGGCGCGCGGCGGTGCAGGCTTAACAGTTGAAGGATTTTCTTTTGAACGCTGCCGTCCTGGTCGCCATTCTGGGCGGCAGCGCGATCATTACCGGCTGGTTCACCCGAACCATGTACATCCGTTGTCTTAGTTGCGGCACTCTGAACGCGCGCCGTCGCCGGGAGTGCCGCTCCTGCAAGACGCCGTTTCGTTAATCCGCCTGGTCTGTGTTATCTCTGCCCTATGACTTCTGACTGGCAAACCCACGCGGAAAAGACGAACTATCGCCAAACACCAAACTACGCCGACACTATCGCCTTTGCTAAACAGCTTGCTGAAGCTTCTCCGAGTATTCAGTACCGCGGCTTTGGCCATAGCGGCCAGGGTCGCGAACTGCCTTTGCTGATCGCCTCCGAAACGCAAACGTTCACGCCCGAAGCGGCGCGGGAACAGGGCAAAGCCGTCGTCCTGATCCAAGCCTGCATTCATTCCGGCGAGCCCGACGGCAAAGACGCAGGCTTCGCCTTGCTGCGCGATATCGCCATCACAAGAACAGCCGCCGGTATCCTCGAGAATGTTGTCCTTCTTTTCATCCCGATCTACAACACCGACGGCCACGAGCGCTCCACGCCGTACAATCGCATCAACCAGAACGGCCCCGAGTCGATGGGCTGGCGCACCACCAGCACTTATCAAAACCTCAATCGTGATTACGTGAAAGCCGATACGCCGGAGACACGCGCCTGGCTGCGTCTGTGGAACGAATGGACCCCGGATCTCTTCATTGACTGCCACGTCACCGACGGCGCTGACTATCGCTGCAACATCACCTATCACCACGAACATCACGCCGGCATTGACGAGGCCGTGCTCCAATGGGAACGCGACGTCTTCGACGACAAAGTAAAAACGGCAACCGCAGCCGCGGGCAACGTGATCTCGTGGTATCTCGAGTTCATCGACAATCGCGACCTGAGGCTCGGCACGCGCGACTTCAACGGTTCGCCACGCTTCTCGACCGGCTACGTTCCGCTGCGCAACCGTCCCGGCATTCTGATCGAGACGCACATGATCAAAGACTACCGTTCGCGCGTCATCGGAACGTACGACTTTCTGCGCGCGGCCTTGACGGAAGTGAACAACGATCCCGAACGTTTACGGCGCGTCGGCCGCGAAGCCGATCAGCGAACGATCGAGGCGGGACGCGAATACGATCCGCAGCAACTCTATCCGCTCGCTTTCGAACTTACGGACGACGTGACGCCGTTCGAGTTGAAAGCATTTCAATACACGACGGAAGAGAGTGAAGTGTCAGGGGATCTGCGGGTCGTCTACGGCCGCGAGCCTTTGGACCTGACGATCCCGATGTATGACACGTTTCGCGTCACAGCCGCGGTCGCGCCGCCGTTGTATTACATCGTGCCGGCGCAGTGGAGCGACGTGATCGAAGTGCTGCACGCGCACGGCGTGCATTTCAGATCACTGGCGCAATGGGTGGAAATCGAAGTAGAGAGTTATCGGTTTAGGGATGTGACCTGGCCGGCCGGCCCATTCGAAGGCCGGCACATGCCGCGTTTCGCGGTGGAACGAACGAACGAAAGACGAGAGTTTCCCGCCGGGTCGATCGTCATACCTTTGGCCCAGCCGCTCGGCAAACTCGTGCTCAATTTGCTGGAACCCGAAGCGCCCGACTCGTTCGCGAAGTGGGGCTTCTTCAACGCCATCTTCGAAGAGAAAGAATATGCCGAGCACTACGTGCTCGAAACGCTGGCGCGCGAAATGATGGCCACGGATCCGGAGCTCAAGCGTGAGTTCGAACAATTAGTCGAAACTGATCCGGACTTTGCGGCCAATCCCTCCGCGCGCTTACGTTTCTTCTACAAACGCTCGCCCTACTGGGATCCACAAATGAATCTTTATCCAGTAGGGCGAATCGCTAGAGACCTTGATTTACCCCTTCTCTGAAAGTACAGACGCCCGACGTTTCAGTTTCGCCGAATCAGCGTCAACGGTCGGGCGTCGAGCAGGGCAAACAGTGTGTTGTTTGCCTAAACGACTGTACGACGTCCACCGATTATGTTGATAAGCAGCACTACCAGCGCCAGCACTAACAGGATGTGAATGAACCCACCAACCGTGTAGCTACTGACAACGCCGAGTAACCACAGCACCAACAAAATTACAAAAATCGTCCAAAGCATTTCGTTCTCCTCCTTTTGTCAACCACGCCCAAGATTCTTCGTTGGTACAAAAGCAATCGCCCCTGATTCGAGCAACGTCCATGCCGTTTCCAGATCTCTTAGTTTTTGCGTCAGATCGGTGGAAAGGCGTATTGAAATGTGCCACTAAGCCCCTTGCCGTGGTCGTTTTTCATCTTGCGCTGGACTTAAGTCAATGTAGACTGTTAAAGTTACGCCAGCGTTCGCAGCGTCGCGAGCGTGTCGGCGTTTACGAGCCCTGTCTCAGTTCGCGCAGGTCCTTCCGTTGAAGTTCCGACGCTTCTCCTAACCCGATTCTTTGCCCTTTGGAATATTTCACGAGCCGTTCGAGAGCGGCCGTTTTGGAGGTTTTTGTATGCCCACCC
>Ga0081539_10004406_pt1 | contig 15592 bp, 14 predicted proteins | sample TabmetS4T2R2_FD_71023 | JGI IMG/M metagenome (GOLD analysis project Ga0081539, IMG submission 71023) | Tabebuia heterophylla rhizosphere microbial communities from the University of Puerto Rico - S4T2R2 | ecosystem: Host-associated > Plants > Roots > Rhizosphere ...
CAACGCACAGTTCAAGCGGGTCAACGGCGACCTTCTTCTCATCGGAGACGACGGGCGCCGCGTCGTCGTCCACGACTACTTCTCGCACGGCAAGCATCCGACGCTTGCCTCGCCCGACGGCGCAACGCTGACCGCGACGGTTGTCGAGAGTCTCGCCGGCCCTGCCAATCCCGGCCAATACGCTCAGGCCGCGCCGACCGATGCGAGCTCCCCGATCGGCCGCGTCGAGAAGGTCGTCGGCAGCGTATCGGCCGTTCGCAACGGCGTCGCCATCCAGCTGAACGTGGGCGACCTCGTCCTCAAGGGCGACGTGATCCAGACGGGTCGCGACTCGTCGGTAGGCCTCGGGTTCATCGACGGCACAGCGTTCAGCCTTCAGGCAAACGCCAGGATGGTTCTGAACGAGATGGTCTACGACCCGAACGGGACGGCCAACTCGGCGCTGATCAGCCTGGTTCAGGGAACGATCTCGTTCGTTGCGGGCCAGGTCGCCAAGACCGGCGACATGAAGGTCGAGACGCCGGTAGCCACGATGGGCATCCGCGGGACTGCGGTCCTGGTCGAGATCGGAGCGAATAACGGCCCAACCAAGTTTGCCATCTTCGCCGAACCGGACGGGCACGGCGGCTTGTACCGGCTCCTGGACAAGGTCACCGGGGTCGAGATCGGCCAAGTGTCCGTTCCGGGAATCTCGACCATCGTGACCCCGACGGCGACAGGCGTTCCGCTCGTTGCCCAGGTGCCGATGACGCTTGCGGAAACGCAGGCTCACCAGGTGCTCGCCGCACAGGTCTTCCAAGTTGCGGCCCAGGTGGCTCAGAGCCCGATCAACCTCAACGCCGTCAACAGCGGTCCCCCGAAGGTCGATGCTCCGCCTACGCCGAACGCCCCCGGCGACGGCCAGTCCGGACATGGGCCGGGTGGCCAGGACAGCGGTCAAGCCGCCGGCCAAGGCAGCGCGAACGGCTCCCAGGGCGGCTCCGGCGGCGGCACGGGCAACGGTGACGAGGGCGACAACGGTGGCCTGCCGGTCACCGGCCCGGTCGCGGCGTCCGTCGCGGGCGTCGGCGGCGCGGTCCTCGTGGCCGGCGCGGTGCTGTACTTCGTGGCTCGCCGCCGGCGGATCGTCGTGGTACCGCCGAGCGAGGACAAGTAGCCCTAGGTACGCGGCCCGGCCTCCGGTGCAGCCCCGGCTGCCCGGGCGCCGGGCCGTTGTCATACCGGACTGGCGACGGGGAGATTGCTCCTTCGTAACGAGCCCGGGTTCTGGCTGTACGGGCTCGTCGGGGCTGGTTACGGTGCCTGCGTAAGGCCTGCTACTGCGGAACGTCGCGCGCTGCGGGCAGCGTCCGCGACGGCCTAGGACCCGACCGATGGCGGTCGTATATATAACGCAAGGGGCACGGGCGGGATGGATTACCCCATCCCGCCCGCGCTATGTCCGGCGAGCGGGGCTGGCAGAGTGGACCCGTGACGCGCGCAGATCTGGACAAGGAGCCGCACGAGGTCGCCGAGATGTTCGACGGCGTGGCCGAGCGGTACGACCTCACCAACACCGTCCTGTCGTTCGGGCAGGACCGGGGCTGGCGGCGGGCGACTCGGGCGGCGCTCGGGCTCCGGCCGGGCGAGCGGGTACTCGACGTCGGCGCGGGTACCGGCGTGTCCACCGAGGAGTTGAGCCGCTCCGGTGCGTACGCGGTGGGCGCGGACCTATCCGTCGGGATGCTGCGGGCCGGCCGGCGTACCCGTCCGGAGGTGCCGCTGGTCGCCGGGGACGCGTTGCGGTTGCCGTTCCCGGATTCCACCTTCGACGCGGTGACCATCTCGTTCGCGCTGCGCAACGTCGTGGACACCGGCGCGGCGCTGCGCGAGCTCGGGCGGGTCACCCGGCCGGGCGGACGCCTCGTGGTCTGCGAGTTCAGCCACCCGACCAATGCGGCGTTCCGGACCGTCTATCTCTCGTATCTCATGGGCTCCCTGCCCGCGGTGGCCCGCCGGGTCGCCACCAATCCGGACGCGTACGTCTATCTCGCCGAATCGATCCGCGTGTGGCCCGACCAGCGTGCGCTCGCCGACCGCATCGCCGGGTCCGGGCCCTGGGGGCGAGTCGGGTGGCGGAACCTCTCGGGCGGTATCGTGGCCCTGCATCGAGCTACGAAGGCATGAAACTCCCGGTTTGCCGGTTTCAAGGGTGAAATCGGTGTTTAGCTCGTGATATGGGAACATTCGGGCACCTGTATGACACCGACATCGACATCGCCATGGACGAGCAGGACGAGGGCGAACGCCGTGCCCTCGAACTGGCCGACCGGATCCGGCTGGTGGCCGCTCAGGACCCCGGACTCGCCCAGGATCTGGTCGATCAGCTCATCGTCGCGCTGGATCGGGCCATGGGCGGTACCTTTCGGGAGCACCTGGACGGAGACGCACGCGGAGTCGCGGAGCGAGCGCTGAACGCGGGCGGGGATGGTTAGGGTTCCCTAAGCCGAGAGGGATTCGATAACCGTCTTAGACTCCGACCATGGGGCTTGTGAAGTGTTTCACGAGCGCCGGACCAGAGCGGAGGTGAGCCGTGAACGACCACGTGGCAGCGCCGGGCGCCATTGCCGACGAGGCGGACGTGATCGTGGTCGGCGCGGGGCCGGGTGGCTCCGCGGCGGCGTACCACATGGCCCGCCACGGTCTCCGAGTCCTGCTGCTGGAGAAGACCGAATTCCCGCGGGAGAAGGTCTGCGGCGACGGGCTCACGCCGAGGGCCACCCGGCAGCTGATCCGGATGGGCGTCGACACCTCCGCGAAGGCCGGCTGGCTGCAGAACAAGGGCCTGCGGGTGATCGGCGGCGGCGTGCGCCTCGAACTGGACTGGCCCGAGCTGGCCAGCTTCCCCGACTACGGGCTGGTGCGCACCCGGCTCGACTTCGACGACATGCTGGCCAAGCGTGCCGCCGAGGCGGGCGCGCTGCTGCGCACCGGCGTCAACGTCACCGGACCGGTGCTGGACGAGGACGGCCGGGCCATCGGCGTCCGGGCGAAGGCCGGCCCCGGAAGGGAACCCGTCGAGTATCGGGCGCCGCTGATCGTGGCGTCGGATGGCGTGTCCGGCAAGCTGCCTCTCGCCATGGGGCTGGCCAAACGGGACGACCGGCCGATCGGGGTGGCGGTACGCCGCTACTACCACTCCCCGCTCCGGGCCGACGACGACTACCTGGAGTCCTGGCTCGAGCTGCGCAGCGCGCACGACGCGGACCGGCTGCTGCCCGGCTACGGGTGGATCTTCGGGCTCGGCGACGGGCGGGTCAACGTGGGCCTGGGCATCTTGAACTCGTCGAGCGCGTTCGGCCGGACCAACTACCGGGCCATGCTGACCGACTGGCTGGCCACCACCCCGGCCGACTGGGGACTACGGGACGAGGCCGGCGCGGCGGGGCCGATCCTCGGCGCGGCACTCCCGATGGGCTTCAACCGCGTGCCGCACTACACCCGCGGCGTGATGCTGGTCGGCGACTCGGGCGGCATGGTCAACCCGATGAACGGCGAAGGCATCGCGTACGCGATGGAGTCCGGCGAGCTGGCCGCCGAGGTGGCGGTGCAGGCGCTCGCCCGGCCCGAGGGCGCGGACCGGGAGCGTGCGCTGGGCGCTTATCCGGCCGAGCTCAAGCTCCGGTACGGCGGGTACTACCGTGTCGGCGGGGTATTCGTGAAGCTCATCGGCAACCCCCAGATCATGCGGATCGCCACCAAGCACGGCATGCCACACCCGATGCTCATGCGGTTCGTTTTGAAGCTGCTGGCCAACCTGACCGACCCCCGTGGGGGCGACGCGATGGACCGGATCATCAATGGTCTGACCAGACTGGCGCCCGCCGTGTGACGGCCACGAGTGCCCAGGTCACCCCGGTTGAAGATTGCCGGTAGAGGATCAATAGTGTGAACCGGCTGAGAGTGCTGGGAAAGGACGAGCAGGAGACAACATGACGCTCAATCCTTACGTACCGATCGTCGGGTTGCTCATTCTCGGCGCGTTGTTCGCGCTCTTCTCGGTGTCCATCGCGCCCATCGTCGGGCCGAAGCGCTACAACCGCGCGAAGCTGGACGCGTACGAATGCGGAATCGAACCCGCTCCGCAGCCGATCGGCGGCGGCCGCTTCCCGGTCAAGTTCTATCTCACTGCCATGCTCTTCATCGTCTTCGACATCGAGACCATCTTCCTGTACCCGTGGGCGATGAACTTCCAGGCGCTAGGTGTGTTCGGGTTCGTGGAGATGGTCCTGTTCATCGTCACCGTCCTCATCGCCTACACGTACGTGTGGCGGCGCGGCGGCCTCAACTGGGACTGATCACATGGGAATCGAAGAGAAGCTGCCCAGCGGCATCCTGCTCACCAGCGTCGAGAAGCTCTCCAACTGGGCCCGTAAGTCGTCGTTCTGGGGCGCCACGTTCGGCCTGGCCTGCTGCGCCATCGAGATGATGGCGGCCGGCGGCCCGCACTACGACCTGGGCCGATGGGGCATGGAAGTGTTCCGCGCGTCGCCCCGGCAGGCCGACCTGATGATCGTGGCGGGCCGGGTGAGCCAGAAGATGGCCCCGGTCGTGCGGCAGATCTACGACCAGATGCCCGAGCCGCGGTCGGTGATCTCGATGGGCGTCTGCGCCTCCTCCGGCGGCATGTTCAACAACTACGCGATCGTGCAGGGCGTGGACCACATCGTGCCGGTGGACATCTACCTGCCCGGTTGCCCGCCGCGGCCGGAGATGCTGATCGACGCGATCCTCAAGATGCGGGAGAAGGTCATGGCCGCGCCGCTCGGCCCGAACGGCCGCAAGATGCTCGAGCAGCGCCGTGCCGAGGGCAAGCTGCCGCTCGTCCCGCCCGGTGCCATGCCCTCGTCGTACCGCGCGGACAAGACCCGCCGGGCGGAGTGGATCCAGGCGGTCAAGGAGGGCCGCGAGGAGCAGCTGCGCATCGAGAACTGGATGAAGCTGCAGCCGCACCTGCGGAAAGAAGGTAAGTGACGTGAGCATCGAGCCGAACCCGAGCGGCGGCGTGCCGGTCGAGGCCGAGCCCGTCGGTGCCGAACTCGGTGCACCCGCCCAGGCGCCCGCGAGCCCCGAGAAGGGCATGTTCGGCATCCGCGGCACCGGCGACGTCTCCGGCTTCGGCGGCCTCGTGCGCCGGCACCCGGAGGTGGACGGCAGCCCCAGGCCGTACGGCGGTTACTTCGACGAGGTGACCGACGCGCTGGAGGAGGCGTACCCCGGCTTCGCGGACGCGATCGAGAAGGTGGTGGTCGACCGGGGCGAGCTGACCCTGCACATCGTGCCGGAGAAGATCGCCGAGGTCTGCCAGATCATGCGCGACGACGAGGCGCTGCGCTTCGAGCTGTGCTCGTCGGTGTCCGGAGTGGACTACCTGAGCAGCGACGTACGCCGACTGCACGTGGTCTATCAGCTCACCTCGATGACGTACCGCCGCCGGGTCCGCCTGGAGGTGGCCGTCCCGGCCGATGCCGGCGTGCCCAGCGTGACCAGCGTCTACCCGACCGCCGACTGGCAGGAGCGGGAGACGTACGACATGTTCGGGGTGATCTTCACCGGCCATCCCAACCTGACCCGGATCCTCATGCCGGACGACTGGGAGGGCTACCCACAGCGCAAGGACTACCCGCTCGGCGGCGTGCCGGTCGAGTACAAGGGCGCCGAGATTCCGCCTCCTGACCAGCGGAGGGTTTACCAATGATCGGTGCGAGGAGTGAGCTTGCGAGCCCCGCAGTCCCGATCGGAGGGATGAAATGACTAGCCAGGCAACCGGCCCCGCGGGATACGCGGCCGAACGCGAGACCACCGAGGGCCGCGTCTTCACGGTCACCGGTGGTGACTGGGACACCGTCACCAACGCGATCGATCCGCTCAGCAACGAGAAGATCGTGGTCAACATGGGCCCGCAGCATCCGTCCACGCACGGCGTGCTCCGGCTGGTACTGGAGCTGGAGGGCGAGACCGTCACCGATGCCCGGCCGGTCGTCGGCTACCTGCACACCGGCATCGAGAAGAACCTCGAATACCGCAACTGGACGCAGGGCACGACGTTCGTGACTCGGGCCGACTACCTCGCGCCGCTGTTCAACGAGGCGGGCTACTGCCTGGCCGTGGAGAAGCTGCTCGGCATCACCGACCAGATCACCGAGCGGGCGACGACGATCCGGGTGCTCTTCATGGAGCTCAACCGGATCGCCTCGCACCTGGTCTGGCTGGGTACCACGGGCCTGGAGCTCGGCGCGATCTCGATGATGCTGTACGGCTTCCGCGAGCGGGAGTACATCCTCGACATCTTCGAGGAGACGTCCGGCCTGCGGATGAACCACGCGTACTTCCGGCCGGGCGGCGTCGCGCAGGACATCCCGGACCCGGCGATCCGGAAGATCCGGGACTTCCTGACGTACATGCCGAAGAAGCTCAAGGAGTACGAGGCGATGCTCTCCGGCCAGGTCATCTGGCACGAGCGCACGCAGGGCGTCGCGGTGCTCGACGTCACCGGCTGCCTCGCGCTCGGCATCACCGGGCCGGTGCTGCGGGCCGCGGGCCTGCCGTGGGACCTGCGCAAGACGATGCCGTACTGCGGGTACGACACGTACGAGTTCGACGTGCCGACCGCGACCACCGCCGATGTCTGGGGCCGCTACCAGGTCCGGATCGCGGAGATCCGGGAGTCCCTCAAGATCGTCGAGCAGGCGGTCGACCGGCTCCGTCCCGGCCCGATCATGATCGCGGACAAGAAGATCGCCTGGCCCGCCCAGCTCGCGATCGGCGTGGACGGCCTGGGCAACTCGCTGGAACACGTCGCCAAGATCATGGGTCAGTCGATGGAGGCCCTGATCCACCACTTCAAGCTGGTGACCGAGGGCTTCCGGGTGCCGCCGGGCCAGGTCTACATCGGCATCGAGCACCCGCGCGGCGAACTCGGCGTGCACGTGGTCTCCGACGGCGGCACCCATCCGTACCGGGTACACATGCGCGACCCGAGTTTCGTGAACCTCCAGGCCATCCCCGCGGTGGCCGAGGGTGCGCTGATCGCCGACGTCATCGCCGGCGGCGCGTCCCTGGACCCCGTGATGGGTGGGTGTGACCGTTAAATGTCCGACAGCACTGTGGAATTCTCCTCCGCCGCCGCGCCGCTCGCCGAGAAGCTGCTGGAGCCGGCGCGTGCGATCCTGGCGCGCTACCCGGCCGGCCGCGAGCGCTCGGCGCTCCTGCCGCTGCTGCACCTCGTGCAGACCGAGGAGGGCTTCGTCAGCCCGAACGGCGTGGCGTTCTGCGCGGAGATCCTGGGCATCAACAAGGCCCAGGTCGGCGCGGTGGCCACGTTCTACACGATGTACAAGCGCCGGCCGACCGGCGAATACCTGGTGAGCGTGTGCACCAACACGCTGTGCAACGTCATGGGCGGCCAGGAGGTGTACGACCAGCTGGTCGAGCACCTCGGCGTCGGCCACGACGAGACCACCGGCGACGGCAAGATCACGTTGGAGCACGCCGAGTGCCTCGCCGCGTGCGACTACGCGCCGGTGGTGACGGTCAACTACGACTTCGCGATCGACCAGGCCACCCCGCAGGCCGCGGTGGCCATGGTCGACGGGCTCCGCGCGGGTGAGCGCCCCATGCCGGCGCGTGGCGCCCGGCTCTGCTCGCTGCGGGACATGTCGATGCAGCTGGCCGGCTTCGCCGACGAGCGGGACGGCGCGCTGACCGACGGCCCCGCCGGAGCGCCGACGCTGCGCGGCGTGACGCTCGCGCAGGAGCACGGCATCGCGGTGGCCGGGTACGACCCGGACACGCCCATCACGAAGACCAAGCCGGCGCCCCGCGAGGAGCGGACCTCGCAGAGCCGGGTGGCCGGCGTCGCCCGGGAGGCCGCGAGCAAGGTCAAGGCCGCCGTCGAGACGGTGGCCGCGACCGCCACCGGAAGCCGCGACAAGGCGGACCGGACCACCGGCGCGGAGAAGGCGGAGGACCCGCAGATCCGCACCGCCGCCGCGCGCAACCCGGACGCCGCCACCCCGGGCGAGCCGCCCGCTCCGGCACCCGGCGGCCCGCCACCGCCCAGCGCCGAGGGCGCGGCAGCCGAGGCGGCCGGCGCGGCCGCGAACCCGCCGGCCGGGGACGCCAAGCCGGCCGGCGACGAACCCGGCGAGACCGTCGTGAGCGAGAACACCGGTTCCGCCGATCACCCGACGGCCGAGGCCAACCCCGGCTGGACCGGGGCACAGCCGACCGATGAGGAGAAGAAGTGACTCAGCCCCGTCGTGAGGTCCTGGCGAAGCTGACTCCGGTCCTCACCAAGCGCTGGCTGTCGCCGGACGCCTGGACGATGGACGTGTACGAGCGGCTCGACGGGTACGCCGCGCTGCGCAAGGCGCTCGACGTCCACCCGGACGACCTGATCCAGCTCATCAAGGACTCCGGCCTGCGCGGTCGCGGCGGCGCCGGATTCCCCACCGGTCTCAAGTGGGGTTTCATCCCGCAGGGCGACAACAGGCCGCACTACCTGGTGATCAACGCGGACGAGGGCGAGCCGGGCACCTGCAAGGACCTGCCCCTGATGACCTACGACCCGCACTCGCTGATCGAGGGCGCGATCATCGCCTCGTACGCGATCCGGGCCGACCGGGCGTTCATCTACATCCGCGGCGAGGCGGTGCACGCGGCGCGGCGGCTGCGCAGCGCGGTCGCCGAGGCGTACGCCAAGGGCTATCTCGGCACGGACATCCTGGGCTCCGGGTTCGACGTGGACCTCGTGGTGCACAGCGGCGCGGGCGCGTACATCTGCGGTGAGGAGACCGCGCTGCTCGACTCCCTGGAGGGCTTCCGCGGCCAGCCCCGGCTGCGGCCGCCCTTCCCGGCCATCGCCGGCCTGTACGCGAGCCCGACCGTGGTCAACAACGTCGGCACGATCGCGAGCGTGCCGTACATCGTGCTGGGCGGCGCCGACTGGTGGAAGAGCATGGGCACGGAGAAGTCCTCCGGCCCGATGATCTACTCGCTGTCCGGCCGGATCGCCAACCCCGGCCAGTACGAGTGCGGCCTCGGCATCACGCTGCGCGAGCTGATCGAGCTGGCCGGCGGGATGCAGCCCGGGCACAACCTCAAGTTCTGGACCCCGGGCGGCTCGTCGACCCCGCTGCTCACCGCCGACCACCTGGACATCCCGCTGGACTTCGAAGGGGTCGCGGGCGCTGGCTCGATCCTCGGCACCACGGCCACGCAGATCTTCTCCAACCAGGACTGCCCGGTGTACGCGACCTGGCGGTGGCTGGAGTTCTACCACCACGAGTCGTGCGGCAAGTGCACGCCGTGCCGGGAAGGCAACTACTGGATGGTCCGCACGTACCGCCGGATCCTGTCCGGACAGGGCACCTACGAGGACCTGGACACGCTGCAGGACACCGCCGACAACATCTTCGGCCGGTCGTTCTGCGGCCTCGGCGACGGCGCGGCCACCCCGGTGGTGTCCACGCTGAAGTTCTTCAAGCAGGACTACCTCGACTACATCGAGGGCCGCACCCCGCCGCGGTTGTCGGAGAAGGCCCTGGTAGGAGCGCACTGATGACCGACGTAGCCAAGCGGACCGACGTGGTCACGCTGACCATCGACGGGGTCGAGGTCACCGCCGAGAAGGGCGAGCTGGTCATCCGGGTCGCCGAGCGGATGGGCATCGCGATCCCGAGGTTCTGCGACCACCCGCTGCTGGCGCCGGCCGGCGCCTGCCGGCAGTGCCTGGTCGAGATCGAGGGCCAGCGTAAGCCGGTCGCCTCGTGCACCCAGGCGGTCGCCGACGGCATGGTGGTCAGGACCCAGCTCACCTCGCCGGTCGCCGCCAAGGCGCAGGCCGGCATCATGGAGATGCTGCTGATCAACCACCCGCTCGACTGCCCGACCTGCGACAAGGGCGGCGAGTGCCCACTGCAGAACCAGGCCATGTCGAACGGCCGCGCCGACTCGCGGTTCCACGAGCACAAGCGCGAATACCAGAAGCCGATCCACATCTCCAGCCAGGTGCTGCTGGACCGGGAGCGGTGCGTGCTCTGCCAGCGCTGCACGCGGTTCTCCGAGGAGATCGCCGGCGACAAGTTCATCGACCTCATGGACCGCTCGTCCGGTGAGCAGATCAACGTCTACCGGGACGACTTCTTCGGAGGCGACGGCACGGGCGACGGCGAGGCTGGTGACGACCCCGGCGACGTGCCGTTCAACTCGTACTTCTCCGGCAACACGATCCAGATCTGTCCGGTGGGCGCGCTGACCGGCGAGCAGTACCGGTTCCGGGCCCGCCCGTTCGACCTGGTCTCCACGCCGACCGTCTGCGAGCACTGCGCGTCCGGCTGCTCGATGCGCGCGGACCACCGCCGGGGCAAGGTGCTGCGCCGGCTGGCCGGCGACGACCCGACGGTGAACGAGGAGTGGAACTGCGACAAGGGCCGGTGGGGTTTCCAGTACGCCACCGCGTTCAACCGGATCACCACACCGCTGATCCGCGACTCCCGCACCGGTGAGCTGCGGGAGGCGTCCTGGAGCGAGGCGCTGCTGGCCGCGGCCGAGGGCTTGACGGCGGCCCGTGAGCGGGGCGTCGGCGTGCTGACCGGCGGCCGGCTCACCGTCGAGGACGCGTACGCGTACGCGAAGTTCGCCCGGGTCGCCCTGCACACCAACGACATCGACTTCCGGGCCCGGCCGCAGAGCCGGGAGGAGGCGCACTTCCTCGCCGCGTCGGTCGCCGGAGTCACCGGCGTGACCTACGACGACGTGGAGAACGCGCCGTCCGCGGTGGTGGTCGGGCTGGAGCCGGAAGAGGAATGCCCGATCCTGTTCCTGCGCCTGCGCAAGGGCTTCCGCCGCGGCGGGCTGCGGGTCACCGCGGTCGCGCCGTACCTGAGCCGGGGGCTGGAGAAGCTCGGCGCCGAGGTGGTCGTGGCGGTGCCCGGCGACGAGGCCCGGCTGCTGGCCGGGGACCCGGTGGTGGAGGCCGCCCTGGCCGGGCCCGGCTCGCTGCTGATCGTGGGCGAGCGGCTGGCCACGGTGCCGGGTGGTCTCTCCGCGGCGGCCGCGCTGGCCGCGCGTACCGGCGCCCGGCTCGCCTGGGTGCCCCGGCGCGCCGGCGACCGGGGCGCGGTGGACGCGGGCTGTCTGCCCAACCTGCTGCCGGGCGGACGGCCGGTGACCGACGCGGCCGCGCGGGCGGAGATCTCCGCCGCCTGGGACCTGGCGAGCGGCACGCTGCCGAGCGCGGTCGGCCGGGATACCGACGCGATCGTCGAGGCCGCGGCGGACGGCACGCTCGGCGGCCTGCTGGTCGCCGGTGTCGACCCGGCCGACCTCGCCGACCCGCGGCGGGCCGAGGAGGCGCTGGACAACGTCGGTTTCCTGGTGAGCCTGGAGATCCGGCAGAGCGCGGTGACCCGGCGCGCCGACGTGGTGCTGCCGGTCGCCCCGCCGGTCGAGAAGTCCGGCACGTACATGGACTGGGAGGGCCGGCTGCGGTCCTTCGAGACGGTCCTGCCGACTGCGGCGATGACCGATGGCCGGGTGCTGGAGGCGATCGCCGCGCTGATGGCCGATACCCCAGGGGCCGGCACGCTGGGTACGGGCGAGGTCGCCGCGATCCGCCGTGAGCTCGGCACCATGCCGGCCAGCCGGGCGGATCGGCCGGTGCTACCAGAGGTCTCGCCCGGCGAACGCGCCGTCCCCGGGGACCGGGAAGCCGTGCTGGCCACCTGGCACCAGCTGATCGACCTCGGCTCGCTGCTCGACGGCGACGAGGTCCTGGCCGGCACCGCGCGGCCACCGCTGGTCCTGGTCGGCAAGGACATCGCCGAGGCGCTCGGCGTCGCGGACGGTGACCCGGTCACGGTGAGCACGGACCGCGGCGGCATCACCCTTCCGGCCGCGATCACCGACCTCGCGCCGGGGGTGGTGTGGCTGCCCACGAACTCACCGGGCTCGACCGTGCGTCGCAGCCTCGGTGTCACCTCGGGCGCGGTGGTCCGGCTGGCGGCCGGCAACCCCGGCCCGATCCTCGCCGGCTCGACCGAAGGGGCGAACCGATGACCTCGATGATCCTCGCGCAGGACCCGACCTTGCAGACCTTCCGCGACGACGTCTGGTGGATCGTGCTGATCAAGCTGGTCGGCGTCTTCGTGATCCTGCTGCTCCTGACGCTGTTCACGATCGTCTACGAGCGCAAGGTCGTGGCCCGGATGGCGGTCCGGCCCGGACCCAACCAGGTCGGGCCCTGGGGCAGCTTGCAAAGCCTCACGGACGGCGTCAAGCTGCCGTTCAAAGAGGAGATCATCCCGAAGACCGCGGACAAGGCGGTGTACTTCATCGCCCCGGTGATCTCCGCGACCACGGCGTTCACCGCGTTCTCGGTGATCCCGTTCGGTCCGGTCGTCACGATGTTCGGGCACCGGACCGCGCTGCAGCTCGCCGACGTGCCGGTGTCAGTGCTGGTGCTGCTCGCCACCTCGTCGATGAGCGTGTACGGCGTGGTGCTGGCCGGTTGGGCGTCCGGATCGACGTACCCGCTCCTGGGCGGTCTGCGGTCGAGCGCGCAGATGATCTCGTACGAGGTCGCGATGGGCCTGTCCATCGTGGCCGTCTTCATGACCGCGGGCACGATGTCCACCTCGCAGATCGTCAAGGCTCAGGCCGGGGCCGCGCCGTCCAGCGTGGACATCCTCGGCTGGCACCCCACCGCGCCCAGCTGGTACGCGATCCTGCTGCTGCCCAGCTTCGTGATCTACTGCATCTCCGCGGTGGGCGAGACCAACCGGGCTCCGTTCGACCTGCCCGAGGCCGAGTCCGAGCTGGTGGGCGGCTTCCACACCGAGTACTCGTCGTTCAAGTTCGCGCTGTTCTTCCTCGCCGAGTACATCAACATGATCACGGTGTCGGCGTTCGCCACCACGCTGTTCCTCGGTGGCTGGCGCGCCCCGTGGCCGTTGACGATATGGGGCGGTGCCAACTCCGGCTGGGTGCCGCTGATCTGGTTCTTCGTCAAGCTGCTGCTCTGCCTGTTCGTGTTCATCTGGCTCCGGGCCACACTGCCCCGGATGCGGTACGACCAGTTCATGCGGTTCGGCTGGAAGGTGCTCATCCCGGTCAACCTGGCCTGGATCCTGCTGCTGGCCGGCGTGCGGGTGACCAACCAGGAACTGTCCACCGGGCCGAGGTTCCTGGTCATCGCCGGCGTGCTGGTCGTGGTCCTGCTGATCGCGCTCATCTGGCCGGCCGGCCGCAAGCCGCGCGAGCTCTCGCTCGAGGAGCAACTGGCCGCCCGGCCGCCGGGCAGCTTCCCCGTGCCCCCCATCGACCTGCAGGTCCCGCCCAGCCCGCGGGCCCGCCGCGCGGTAGCCGAGCGCGCACCGGCGGCGGTCGGCGGCGGCACTCCCCACCCATCGACCGCCGACGACGCCAACGAAAAGGAGCTGTGACGTGGGCACGTTCACCGGCTCGTTCAAGGGCTTCGGGGTGACCTTCGCGCACATGTTCCGCAAGGTCGTCACCACGAAGTACCCGTTCACGCCGCCCACGCCGGCGCCGCGCTACCACGGGCGGCACATCCTGAACCGGCATCCGGACGGCCTGGAGAAGTGCATCGGGTGCGAACTGTGCGCCTGGGCCTGCCCGGCCGACGCGATCTACGTCGAGGGCGGCGACAACACCGAGGAGCAGCGGTTCTCCCCGGGCGAGCGGTACGCGAAGATCTACCAGATCAACTACACCCGGTGCATCTTCTGCGGACTGTGCATCGAGGCCTGCCCGACCCGGTCGCTCACCATGAGCAACGAGTACGAGCTGGCCCGCGACAACCGGCAGGACCTGATCTTCACGAAGAAGGAACTGCTGGCGCCGCTGCTGCCGGGCATGGAGATGCCACCGCACCCGATGCGGCTCGGCGACACCGACCAGGACTACTACGTGGGCGCGCTCACCAATCCGGGCACGTCGGCCGGCGCGGAACGGGCTCCCTGGTCCGATGCCGGTACGCAGGACGCCGCGACGTCGGACGATCCGGCGGCCCGGTCCGTCGCTCGCACCGGGCAGACGAAGGAGGCGGTGAAATGACCGTGCTGGCCGCCGCCTCGGCGCACGTGTCCACCGGGGAAGCCTGGGCGTTCTGGATCCTCGGCACGCTCGCCGTGATCGGGGCGCTCGGCATGGTGCTCGCCCGCAACGCGGTGCACTCCGCGCTGTGGCTCGTGGTCACCATGCTCTGCCTGGGCTTCCTGTACGTGGTCAACTCCGCGCCGTTCCTCGGCGCGGTGCAGATCATCGTCTACACCGGCGCGATCATGATGCTGTTCCTCTTCGTGCTCATGCTGGTCGGCCGGGACGCGTCCGACTCGCTGATCGAGACGCTGCGCGGCCAGCGGGTCGCCGCGGTGCTGCTCGGCGCCGGGTTCGCCGTCCTGGTGGCCACCGGGCTCGCCCGGGCGCTCGGCGGCGTGCCCGCGGTCGGGCTGGCCACGGTGAACCGGGACGGCAACGTGCCCGGCATCGCCCAGCTCCTGTTCACCCGGTACGTCTTCGCGTTCGAGGTCACGTCCGCGCTGCTCATCACCGCGGCCGTGGGCGCGATGGTGCTGGCGCACGTCGAGCGGGCCAAGGGCGAGATGGTCGACCAGGTCACCCGGATGAACCAGCGGTTCCGGCCCGGCAACTACCCGGGCCCGAAGGCCGGTCCCGGCGTCTACGCGAACACCATGTCGGTCGCCGCGCCGGCCCGCCTGCCGGACGGCAACGGCGCCGAGCGCAGTCTGTCGCCGATCCTTCCCGTGCGCGAGCTCACCGCGCGCGAGGCCGCACCGAAGAGGACCGAACGATGACTCCCGCGTACTACCTGATACTCGCCGCGATCCTGTTCACCATCGGCGCGGCCGGCGTGCTCGTCCGCCGCAACGCGATCGTGCTGTTCATGTGCATCGAGCTGATGCTCAACGCGGCCAACCTCGCGCTGGTCGCGTTCAGCCGGATCAACGGCACGCTCGACGGTCAGATCATGGCGTTCTTCGTCATGGTGGTGGCCGCGGCCGAGGTCGTGGTCGGCCTTGCGATCATCATGTCGATCTTCCGGACCCGGCGGTCGGCGAGCGTGGACGACGCCAACCTCCTCAAGTACTAAAGGGGCCATGGAGTGGAACACTCGGTGGAGTACGCGCACGCGACGGGGGTGCTGAGCGGCTCCTGGCTGCTCGTGGCGATACCGCTGGTCAGCGCCGCGATCCTGCTGCTGCTCGGCAGACGGGCCGACAAGTGGGGACACTGGCTCGGCGTCCTGGCGGTGGCGGTCCCGTTCGTCCTCGGCCTGATCATGTTCATCAGCCTCGCCGGGATGAAGGACAAGACGGCCGAGGTGAGCCTCTTCGACTTCATCGTGGTCGGCAAGCTGCACGTCGACTTCGGGTTGCTGTTCGATCCGCTGTCCGGCGTGTTCGTCCTGCTGATCACGGGTGTCGGATCGCTGATCCACCTGTACGCGGTCGGCTACATGGCGGACGACCCCGGCCGGCGGCGCTTCTTCGGCTACTTCAACCTCTTC
>Ga0081539_10004407_pt1 | contig 15588 bp, 17 predicted proteins | sample TabmetS4T2R2_FD_71023 | JGI IMG/M metagenome (GOLD analysis project Ga0081539, IMG submission 71023) | Tabebuia heterophylla rhizosphere microbial communities from the University of Puerto Rico - S4T2R2 | ecosystem: Host-associated > Plants > Roots > Rhizosphere ...
GGTGTTCGCGGACGGCGCGCTCAACGAGTTCGAGGACAATCTGATGTGGCGCACCGCCGATCTGCTCGGGGTTTCGTCGCGCGACCGCATCGCGCTGCGTCGCCAGGTCGCCGGTGAGCACGCCGAGACTGAAAGCGATACCGCCGACAGGTCGTAGCGCAGCCCGATTCAATCGAACCTGGCCACATTTGCTGCCGGATCTTGCCCAAAAGCCGGTATCGACCTGTCGCATTCATGGCCTAGAATTGCGCGGATGGGGCGCGTGCAATGTCGATTTTCAAGCCTGTCACAGTCGTAACCGGCGCCTCCGGCGGCATCGGCGAGGCGCTCGCGCGCGTGTTTGCCAAGAACGGCCACGAGGTCGCCCTGGTCGCGCGGCGCGAGAAGGAGATGGTGCTGCTCGCGACCGAGCTCGCGGTGTCATCCAAGTACAAGCCGCACGTGATCGTCGCAGACCTGCAGCGTTCGGATGCGCCCGCGCGCATCGCGCATGAGCTGCTCGGGCGCGGGCTCGAGCCGCAGATCGTGGTCAACAATGCGGGCTTCGGGCTGCACGGCGCCGCGGTCGAGATCGATCGCGGCGAACAGCTCGCGATGCTTGATCTCAACGTGCGCGCGCTGACCGACCTGTCGCTGCGCTGGATCGACGGCATCGTGCGCCACCAGGGCGGCATCCTGAACGTCGCGTCGGTCGCAGGCTTTATGCCCGGCCCCGGCATGGCGGTCTATTACGCGTCGAAGGCCTATGTGCTCTCCTTCACGGAGGCGCTGTCGCGCGAGCTCGAACCGCGGGGCATTCGCGTCACCGCGCTGTGTCCCGGTCCGGTGGCGACTGAATTCCAGATGCGCGCCGGCCTCGAGACCAGGCGGCCGTCGTGGCTGCTGCGACAGACCGCCGACCAGGTCGCGCAGGCGGGCTACGATGGCTACATGGCGCGCAAGCGCGTCGTCGTACCCGGGTTCGGCAACAAGGTCGTGAGCTTCCTGCCGCGGCTGGTGTCGCGCGGCACGATGCTGCGCATTCTCGAGTCCTACCAGCGCAATCGCGGGCGCCGCGCCGACAGCTGGAAGAAGCGGCCCAAAGTGTAGAATCCGGATTTGCACGTAGGCGCCGCGAGCCCCGCGCGCCTGGCCTTGAAATTGCTTGTTAATGCTTTAGGACGTCAAATAACTGACACATCGTGCGGCCGGACTCCTTTTGCGATGACCGAGAAAGTCCTGCTTGTCCTGCACCAGGAGCAATCGACGCCCGGACGCGTCGGCTACACGCTGCGCGAACGCGGCTATGAGCTCGATATCCGCCGGCCGCGCTTCGGCGATCCCTTGCCCACCACCATGGCAGAGCATGCCGGCGCGGTGATCTTCGGCGGACCGCAAAGCGCCAACGATCCCGATGACTTCATCAAGGCCGAGATCGATTTCATCGGCGTGCCGCTGAAGGAACACAAGCCGTTTCTCGGCATCTGCCTCGGCGCGCAGATGCTGGCGAAACATCTCGGCGAACGCGTCGCGCCGCACCCCGAGGGCAAGGCCGAGGTCGGCTATTATCCGATCAGGCCGACCGCGGCCGGTCGCGCGATCTGCGACTGGCCCTCGCACATGTATCAGTGGCATCGCGAAGGCTTCGAGCTGCCGCGCGGGGTCGAGCTGCTCGCCGAGGGCGACATCTTCCCGATCCAGGCGTTTCGCGCGGGCACCGCCTTCGCGATCCAGTTTCACGCCGAGGTCACGCACGCGATGATGTGCCGCTGGACCACGCGCGGCGCGGCGCGGATGGACATGCCGGGCGCGAAGCAGCGCCACGAGCATTTCGCGGACCGGCCGGTCTATGATCACGGCATCCGCGGCTGGCTGTCGGGCTTCCTCGACCATTGGCTCGCGATCGGGCAGCCGCGCCAGCATCTGCAGGCAGCGGAGTAACGCTTTTCATTTGCGTGTGATCTGATCCGACCTGCCTTCGCCCGCCGGAGCCTCGATCCGCATAGTGAGACCGCGTGAGGGGCTACGCGCAGACGGGAAACCGGTCCCCACCCCGCATCACGTGCGGGGCAGGCTTTTCGGGATCACGCGCGCCGCTACTTGTCGCCGCCCATCCGGTCGGCGCGCCACAGCGCCGGAAAAAACCGCGTCCAGAGCAACGTGATCACGAGCGTGCCGATGCCGCCGACCAGCACGGCCGGCACCGCGCCGATCCATGACGCCATCGCGCCGGCGCGAAATTCGCCGAGCTGGTTCGACGCCCCGATGAAGAGTCCGTTGATCGCCGTGACGCGGCCGCGCACTTCGTCGGGCGTGCCGAGCTGCACCAAGGTCATACGGATGACGACACTCACCATGTCGGAGGCACCGAGCACCACAAGCGCGACCAGCGCGATGACGAAATAATCCGACAGCGCGAACACGATGGTCGAGAGGCCGAAGCCCGCGACTGCGGCGAACATCATTTTCCCGGCATGGCGCTCGATCGGCCAGCGTGTCAGCGCGAGCGCCATGGCGAGCGCGCCTATTCCAGGGGCGGCGCGCAGCAAGCCGAGCGCCCAGGGGCCCGCCGCGAAGACATCGCGCGCGAACACCGGCAGCAGCGCGGTGACCCCGCCGAGCAGCACCACGAAGAGGTCGAGCGAAATGACGCCGAACACCACCGGGCTGCGGCGCATGAAGGCAAAGCCCGCAAACAGCGCGGCGAGCGTCAGTGGCGCGCGCGTTGGCGCCGCGCGCTCCATGTGGATCATCAGCGTCAGCAGCGCCGCGGCGGCGAACAGCGCGAGGCACACGGCGTAGACCACGGTCGGCCCGAGCGCATAGAGAAAGCCGCCGAGCGCGGGGCCGGTGATCGTCGCCGTCTGATTGGCGGTCGCCGAGGCCGCGACGGCGCGCGGCACCAGGGGCAGCGGCACCAGGCTCGGCACCATGATCTGCATCGCGGTGACCTCGAAGGCGCGCGCGATGCCGAGAATGAAAGCAACGCTGAGGATCAGCTCGCGCGAGGTCCGGCCGCTCAGCACGCCAGCGAGCAGCGCCGCGGACGCGATCGCCTCGATGACCTGGCACGAGAGCAGCACGAGGCGGCGGTCATAGCGATCGGTGACCTGTCCGACCACGAGAAATAGGAACATCGCCGGGATGAACTGGATCAGCCCGATCAGGCCGAGATCGAACGGGTTGTTGGTCAACGCATAGAGCTGCCACCCGACCGCAACGACCAGCATTTGATAGCTCGCCGTGACCCACAGACGCGCGAGCCAGAACAGCACGAATGGTCGATGGCGGGAGACGGAGTCGGGTTCGGGGTCAGACATTGGCGGCAAAGCGTGCCGATCGGGGCCGCGAAACAGGATTCATCAGGAACCAGCCGTCTACTTCGCCGGCAGTCTTCGACGACCGCGAGCTGCCGAGCCAGCCGTCGCGATGCATGGGACTCATGACGAAACTGCCCGTCTTCGCCGCTTCCCGAAGCCGGACTCGCGGAAATCTCAATGCAAAAAACGGCTTGCCAGTCGTAGCCGCGAAGCGGCGAAGACTGGTGGAGCCAGGCGGGATCGAACCGCCGACCTCCTCATTGCGAACGAGGCGCTCTCCCAGCTGAGCTATGGCCCCTAAAGGCCGCGAAATGGCGCAAAAATGCGCGATTCCGCAGCTCTCCAGTGGGCCGTCATTTACGGCCGGGGGTGTGGGGTGTCAAGGCGCGGAAACCACGTTCGGAGGCGACCGCGCGCGCGCCTTGTTCCGGGCCGCCCGCCCGGCTACATGTTCGCCAACCTCATCACGGGCTCTCCATGCGCGCCATTCTCGATGTGATCCTTCTCGCCTTGCAGATTTACGTCTGGCTGCTGATCGCGGCCGCCGTGCTGTCCTGGTTGATCGCGTTCAACGTCGTGAACACGCGCAATCAGTTCGTCGCGACGGTAAGCGAGTTCCTCTACCGGATCACCGAGCCGGCGCTGCGCCCGATCCGCAACCTGATGCCCAATCTCGGCGGGATCGACATCTCCCCGGTGATCCTGATCCTGCTCATCTTCCTGATCGAGCGGGTCATCATCTACTACGTCTACCCCTACGCGATCTGACGTGGCCGCGGCCTGGAGCGCCGCGCCGGATGGCGTCGTGGTCACGGTGCGGCTGACGCCGAAAGGCGGGCGCGATTCGATCGACGGCACCGAGACGCTGTCCGACGGACGCGCGGTGCTGAAGGCGCGTGTGCGCGCGATCCCGAGCGAAGGCGAAGCGAATGTCGCGTTGGGCCGCATCCTCGCGAAGGCGCTCGGCGTCCCACCGCGCCAGGTCGAGATCGTCGGCGGGGCAACCTCCCGCATCAAGCGCGTGAAGATCCTGGGCGACACGGCCGCGTTGGCCGCCGCGCTGGAGAAGATCGCGCGCACAGGGTAAAGGATTCCCGTCCCCGTCATCAGAGAACCTGTTCATGACCGCCCAGATCATCGACGGCAAAGCGATCGCAGCGAGCTTGCGGGCGAAGGCCGCCGCCGAGGCGCAGCGGCTCGGCAAGGAGCACGGATTGACGCCCGGCCTCGCCGTGGTGCTGGTCGGCGAGAATCCCGCGAGCGCGGTCTATGTTCGCTCCAAATCCAAGCAGACGGTCGAAGCCGGCATGCGCTCGTTCGATCATCGTCTCCCCGAAGCCGTGTCGGAGAGCGAGGTGCTCGCGCTGGTGCAGAGGCTCAACGCCGATCCGACGGTGCACGGCATTCTGGTACAGCTGCCGCTGCCGCAGCAGATCGACAGCCAGAAGATTCTCAACGCGGTCGATCCCGCCAAGGACGTCGACGGCTTTCACCCGGTGAATGCCGGCCGGCTCGCGACCGGCCTGCCCGCGCTCGTTCCCTGCACGCCGCTCGGCTGTGTGATCCTCGCCAGGACCGTGCACCCCTCGCTCGCCGGCATGGAGGCCGTGATCGTCGGACGATCGAACATCGTCGGAAAGCCCCTGATTCAGCTGCTGCTCAACGAGAACGCCACGGTGACGGTTGCGCATTCCAAGACCCGCGATCTGCCGGCGGTGTGCCGCCGCGCCGATCTGCTGTTAGCGGCGGTCGGCCGGCCCGACATGGTGCGCGGCGACTGGATCAAGCCAGGCGCGACGGTCATCGATGTCGGGATCAACCGGGTGCCGACGGAGGACGGCAAGGGCCGCATCGTCGGCGATGTCGCTTACGCGGAAGCTTGTGAAGTCGCGGGTGCGATCACGCCGGTGCCGGGCGGCGTTGGGCCGATGACGATCGCCTGCCTGCTGGTCAACACGGTGCGCGCGGCTTGCGCGATCAATGGGTTGCCCAAGCCGGCGGTTTGAACCGCGGCGACGCCGCGGACGACACATGGCTACCGCCACCCATTCGCGGTGAAAAGGATCTTGCATGCCTGTACGAATCTGCGCCGCGCTGCTCGCACTCGCCGTGTTCAGCGCGCCGGCCGCAAGCGAAACCATCGAAAGCGTCTACACCGGCTTCGATGCCAAGAAATGCAAGCACCAGAAGGGCAACCCGGCCGAGGAAGACTACGGCTCGTGGGTCTGCCCCGGCTACGAGAATTTGCGCGTGCACTTAAGCGCTGGTGACCAGCGCATGTTCGTGACGTTCGGCCCGCGGAAAAGCGCGCCCGCGCCGGAGCAGACCTTCTCGGCCTTCAATGACGTCTATCAGGGCACAGTCGAGTGGCGCATCGCGAAGAGTGCGCACGGAAAGGCACAGCCGTTCGCAACGATCCTGCGCTGGAACGTCTTCACCCGGACCGACCACGACAATGCGACCGGGCCGATCAAGGCGAGCGGACGTGTGCTGGTCGTGACCCGCCTCGGTCCCGGCGGCGTGTGCCATGTCGGCTACGTCGACGCCAAGGCCAATCCGGACGCGAATGAACTCGCGCGCAAGATCGCGGACGAGAATGCGCGCTCCTTCAGGTGCGGCAAGGACAAGCGGATCGTCTTGGGGAAGGTCGGCGACGTCGATATGCCAGGCGAGAAGAACAACTAGGGCGGTTTTCGGTCGATTGGTCCACAATCCTCTCGTTCGTCATGCCCCGCAAAAGCGGGGCACCTAGTGAACGCAGGCCGAGCGAGGGCGAGAAACCGGTGGTTACTGGGTCGCCCGCTTTCGCGGGCGATGACGACTGAGAGCCAGTGGCTCAGTTCTGCCAGCCGAACGCCACCTTATCGAGGCTCTTGGACCCGAAGCGCTCCGAGGAGCGCGCGACCGCGCGGCCGCCGAGCGCCTTGTAGAAGCCGACGGCCGGGTCGTTGTCGGTCAGCGCCCAGATCACCAGGCTCTTCAGCCCGCTTTGCGCGAGGTCGCGCCGCGCCGCTGTGAACAGGCGACGGCCGAAGCCGAGCCCTTGGAATTCCGGACAGAGATAGAGCTCGTAGATCTCGCCGTCGTAGAACAGGCTGCGCGCGCGATTGCGTCCATAATTCGCATATCCCGCGATGCGATCGCCGAACTGCAGCAGCGCCACGCGGCTGCCTTTCGTGATCGCGTTCTCCCACCAGCCCGGCCCACGCCGGCTGATCAGCTTCTCGAGCTCGGGCCCTGGGATGATGCCGCGATAGGAGTTGCGCCAGGCCGCATCATGCGTCGCAGCCACCGCCTCGGCATCCGAAGGCTTGGCGCGGCGAATCTCGATGAGGACTGTGCTCATGGGCGGAATTGAACAAAGCCTGCGGTCTAAATTCAAGCCCTCTGTTAACGGACGGTTAACGTTTTTATCGGCGTGGCGCGCGCGCACCACCGTGTGTCAACTCTTGACAAGGAAAGGGAAAAGTGAGCCCGAGGCGCGCGATTCAAAGCGCCCCGGCGGGTAAAAACGCGCGTCAGAGAGGCGTTTGCGCGCCGCGTCAGACCGCCTCGCTCTCCTTCGCCCGTTCGGCGCGCTTGCGGTCGTTCGGGTCGAGCAGCTTCTTGCGCAGCCGGACCGACTTCGGCGTGACCTCGACCAGTTCGTCGTCCTGGATATAGGCGAGCGCCTTTTCCAGCGTCATCTTGATCGGCGGCGTCAGCCGCACCGCCTCGTCCTTCGAGGTGGTGCGGATGTTTGTGAGCTGCTTGCCCTTCAGCACGTTGATCTCGAGATCGTTGTCGCGCGTGTGCTCGCCGACGATCATGCCACGATAGACCTTCCAGCCCGGCTCGATCATCATCGGGCCGCGATCCTCGAGCTTCCACATCGCATAGGCGACCGCGTCGCCCTGATCGTTCGAGATCAGCACGCCGTTGCGGCGGCCCGAGATTTCACCCTTGAAGGGCGCGTAGTCGTGAAACAGGCGGTTCATGATCGCGGTACCGCGCGTATCGGTCAGCAGCTCGCCCTGGTAGCCGATCAGGCCGCGCGTCGGCGCGAAGAACACGAGCCGCGTCCGATGACCGCCGGAGGGGCGCATCTCGATGAGATCGGCCTTGCGCTCCGACATCTTCTGCACCACGACGCCGGAGTGCTCCTCGTCGACGTCGATCACAACTTCCTCGATCGGCTCTTCGAGCTCGCCGGCGGTATTGCGCCGCAACAGCACTTTCGGACGCGATACCGAGAGCTCGAAGCCTTCGCGCCGCATCGTCTCGATCAGGATGCCGAGCTGCAACTCGCCGCGGCCCGCGACTTCCATCGCATCGTTCTCGTCGGACGGCCGGACGCGCAGCGCGACATTGCCTTCCGCCTCGCGCAGCAGCCGGTCGCGGATCATGCGGCTCGTCACCTTGCTGCCCTCGGTGCCGGCGAGCGGGGAATCATTGACACGGAACGTCATCGCGAGCGTCGGCGGATCGATCGGATGCGCCGGCAGCGGCGTCTCGACTTCGGGGGCGCAGATCGTGTGCGCGACGGTCGCTTCCGGGAAGCCGGCGATCGCCACGATGTCGCCTGCGACCGCCTCCTCGATCGGCTGGCGCTCGAGCCCGCGGAACGCGAGCACCTTCGAGACGCGGCCCTGCTCGATCAGCCTGCCGTCGCGGTCGAGCACCTTCGCGGCCTGGTTCGGCTTCACCGAACCCGAAAAGATGCGACCGGTGACGATGCGGCCGAGATAGGGGTTGGACTCAAGGATTGTGCCGAGCAGGCGGAACGGGCCTTCCTCGATCGTCGGCGCCGGCACGTGGCGCAGCACCAGTTCGAACAGCGGCACCATGCCCTGGTCGTGCGCGCCGTCGAGCTTCTCCGCCATCCAGCCCTGCTTGGCCGAGCCGTAGAGGATCGGAAAGTCGAGCTGCTCGTCGGTCGCATCGAGTGCGGCGAACAGGTCGAACACTTCGTTGAGCACTTCGGTCGGGCGCGCGTCGGGGCGATCGACCTTGTTGATCACTACGATCGGCCTGAGGCCCATCTTCAGCGCCTTCGACACCACGAACTTGGTCTGCGGCAGTGGCCCTTCGGCAGCGTCGACCAGCACCAGCGCACCGTCGACCATGTTGAGGATGCGTTCGACCTCACCGCCGAAGTCGGCGTGACCCGGCGTGTCGACGATGTTGATGCGGGTGTCCTTCCACAGCACCGAGGTGGCCTTGGCCAGGATGGTGATGCCGCGCTCGCGCTCGAGGTCGTTCGAGTCCATGGCGCGCTCGGTCACGCGCTGGTTCTCGCGGAACGTACCGGACTGCTGCAGCAGGCGATCGACCAGCGTGGTCTTGCCATGGTCGACGTGGGCGATGATCGCCACGTTACGCAGATTCATGTGTGATTCCAATGATGTGAGCCGGCTCGGACGCGGCACCGATTTTGCGGCGCAATATAGGGACCGAACGGCGAAAGGCAATCGCTAGTTTGACCGGGCTCAGCGAGCCCGGATGGCGTAGCGGATCAGCGCAATCCCCCCGGCCGCGATCGCGAAGGTCAGCAGATAAAAGAGCAACAACGGCCCGCCGACGGCGCCTGCGCCTAAGAAGATCAGCGAGCAGATCCCTGGGAGCAACAGAACGACGCCGACAAGCACCAGGAACGCCACCGCACAGCCGCCGAGCCCTTGCTTTGGGGGAGGATCGGGCGGCGCGACGGAAGGGACGCTCATGGCGCCCGCGCTCGCTTGCGCGCCGCAACGATCATCACGATGCCGAGCGCCGAGACCGCAAGGCAGATGACCCAGAGCGTGATGATCGCCTGCGCGATCGGATCGCGGAATGCGCTCCTGCCCATCTCGGGCGCCATCCCGAGCGCAAACAAGAGCGAGCACAGCCCGGGCAGTAGCAGGATGACGCCAATGACCGTCATCGCGATCTGGCCACCGGAATAATTTCGCGCAGGCGGCGGATTTTCGGGCGCGCTCATGATGGCCTCCGTGCCCTCTTACGCGCAGCAATGATCATGAAGATGCCGAGCGCGGAAATCGCGAAGCAAATCAGCCACAGCACGCTGAGTGCCTCGATAAACGGATCGAAGCGGCCGCGTTGGGCGAAATCGGCCAGCGCCCCAAGCGCAAACAGCAGCGAGCACGCGCCGGGAAGCAGGAAGATGACTCCGAACACGATCAACGCGATCTGCCCGCCGGTGTAGCGCGGCGCCGGAGGCGGGGGGTTGTCCGGCGCGCTCACGCGGAGGCCTCGGCTTTCATCGCGGCGCGGATCTTGTCGATCGCACCATTGCGGTAGAACAGATTGAAGGTGTCGAACGGAATGATCTGCCCGTGCGGCGTCACGAAGTGGATGCAGGAGCGCTTCACCCCGCCGACACAGAAATTGTAGCGGTCCATGAACTGTACGATCGCCACGCGAAACACGTTCTCGTAGGACAGCGCGGCCGGCGCCTGCATCTTCGGCAGGCAGCAGAGAAACTCGTGCAGCCGTTCGGCACAGTTGTTCGGCCCCGACGAGAGCGAGAACAGCTCGATGAACTTCTCCTTCAGCACCGGCTGCTTCTCGAAGTTGATCGTATTCGGCATCGTGGCGACCAGCTCCTCGCGCGACACCATCGAGGTGACGGGTAGCACCGAGCGGCCGTTGCGCAGACCGTAGGCGATCGAGATCTGCTCCGGATTGCAGGGCAGCGGGATCATGTCGTCGGCGCCGAACACGCCGGAGTCGCGGATCACGGCGCGGCGGATATCCGACAACAGCACGCGGTCGCGCTTGGCGTCGAAGTTCTCGTTGCGGCCGGCGTCCTGCACCGGCTGGAACGTAACGCCGCGCACGCAGCGCCATTCGAGCGCGTGCTGCACGATCCTGCCGATCTCCTGCTCATTGACGCCGCGCTTCACGGTGACGACGAGCGTGGTCGAGATGCCGTGCTTCTCCAGGTTCTCGAGCGCTGCCTCTCGCACCCGCCGCAGATCCGCGCCGCGCAAATGCATCAGCGCGTCGCGCTCGAGCGAGTCGAACTGCAGATAGATCTCGAGCCCGCGCTTGCGCTCGGCCAGCTGCGCGACGAAATCCGGTTCGCGCGCGAGGCGCAGGCCGTTGCTGTTGACCATGACGTGGCGGATCGGTCGTGCGCGTGCCTCGTCGAGGATCGCAAAGAAGTCCGGATGCAGGGTCGGCTCACCGCCGGAGATCTGGACGAGGTCCGGCTCGCCTTCGCTCGCGACCAGCGCGTCGAACATGCGCGAAATCGTCGAAAGCGGCAGATGCTTCGATTTCTGCGGCGAAGACTCCGCGAAGCACACCGGACAGGTAAGATTGCAATGCTCGTTGATCTCGATCAGCGCCAGGCACGAATGCTGCTCGTGATCCGGACACAGCCCGCAATCGTAGGGGCAGCCGTATTCGGTCTTGTTCTGGAATGCGAGCGGCCGGTCGCCCGGCTTGATGTAGTCCTTGCATAGCCGCCAATAGGCGGCGTCGGTCGACAGCAAGGTCGACTGCACGCCGTGCTGGCGGCAGCGCTTCTCGTACCAGACCTCGTCGCCGATGATCTCGATCTTGGCCGGCACGAGCGACAGGCACACCTCGCACAGCGACTGGGTCTGGCCCCAGAAGATGTAAGGCCTCGACTTACGCAAAGGCGCGTTCATGCGTCGTACTTTCCTGGGAGGGGGCCGTCGCGATCATGACGATCGCGTAGACAAGAACCGCGGCGGAGAGGGCGTGAAACAGCGTGAAGGGGCCGATCACCGTCCCGTAGGGCTTGAAGAACTCCCACACGAAACGCTGCGCGCCGTAGAACGCCGCGACCAGATAGAAGCCCTGCGCGATGAAGAAGCGGTCGCCACGCAATACGCGCCACACGTACACCAGCGCGAACGCCGCCATCGCGGCGGTCTCATAGAGCTGCACCGGATGGCGCGGCACGCCGTCACCGAAATCGTGCGCCCAGGGCAAGGCGGTCGGCGTGCCGTGGGTGAAGTCGTCGAGGCCGGAGAGGAAGCAGCCGATGCGCCCGACCGCGACGCCAACCGCAAACGGCAGCGCGAAGCGCGCGCCAGTGCGCAGCGTAATACCGGCGATCCGCTTGTAGAGCTCGATTGCCACGATCGCGCCGGCCACCGCGCCTTCGATCGAGCGCGCGACGCCGGTCTGGCCGGAGAGCCACAGATTGGCGCTGCCGAACGCGACGGCGCCGAGGCCGGCGCCAAAGATGAGGGCGGCGAGATAGGCGAAGCGCAGCGGCTGCGGCACCGGGAACGTGACGCGTCCGGAGCGCATCAGCCAAAGCCCGGCGGCACCGGCCGCGAGCCAGGCGAGCACGTCAAAGCTTGCGTGAATCAGGACGCCGCCCATGCCCCTCTGTGCCGGGTTTCGCCGAGCGTAAGCGACAGGCGACGCGTGCCGCAATACCGTCTAACTGGTCATCGCTTTGCGATGCAGAGCGCGGCGAGATCGGTCTCGACCCCCCGAAAGAACGTCGCGGGACCGGCCTGCGCCGCTTCCGGTTTCAGCGCCTCGCTGATGGCCTCGCCCGAGGCTTCCTCCAGTTCGAGATAGCGTTGCAGCGCCTCCGACCTGGTCTTGTCGCGGAAGGCCTCGAGCGCGTCCTCGACGCTCTCGGACGGGTTCTGGCGCAGCAACTCGTCATTGCCGGTCGCAAGCGGCGAGACCGGCGTGAGCTTCAGCTGCGTGATCAGCGCATAGCGGTCGAACTGCTCGAAAATGAAGTCCGCGACCTTGGCAAGCCGCCACGGCCGCTCGATCGCGAGGTAGCGCTTCACGTCCTCGTTTTCGCGCAGCCGCATGCGCTCCGCGGCGGCGTTCGGCCCCGCGGTGGCGGCGAATTTCGCCTCGTGCGCCTTGGGATCGAAGAACGACGCGAGTGTCTCCATCGCGCGGGTGCCCCAGCTGACGATGAGCTCGGCCCCACGTTCGTTGAGCTGCTGCGCGTCGAGGTTTTTCGCCTGCAGGCAGGCGGGATCCGCGCCCTCGCGCAACGACTTGCCGAGCTCGGTGACAAGCGCGCGGCCGTAAGGAGACGCGAAAGTCTCGCGCACGAAAGGGCCGGGCTGCTCGATCGACTCGATCAATGGAAGCTGCGCAAAGGCCGTGCGCGCGCTCGCGAACGACACTGCGATGACAAATGCGGCGAACAACGAGCGGCGCCAGTTCCGGCGAAAAAGGCGCATCAGCAGACGCATTGGCGGCCTCTTTGGCGCGAGCCCAACCCATGCGGCGCCGACTGTTACGCCAACACTACGCGCTGGAACGCGGCCGCAGCAAGAAGCATTGATCCAAATCAAAAATTTTGGGCTATGATTGGGGCGCGACGACAGAATTTGCGGGGTTCGCTGTGCGTTGTCCAGTCGAAGTGAGCAATACGCGTCGGGTATTGTGTGTGTTTCCAAGATACACGCCGGCGTTCGGTACGTTCCAGCACGCCTACAAGCTGATGTATCGGGTCAAGGCGTTCATGCCGCCGCAAGGGCTGCTGCTGATCGCCGCCTACATGCCGGAGCGCTGGCCGGTCCGCTTTGTCGACGAGAACATCAAATCCGCGACCGCGGCCGATTTCGAATGGGCCGACGTGGTGCTGGTGACCGGCATGCACGTGCAGGCCGATCAGATCCGTGACATCACGCGGCGCGCGCATGCCGCGAACAAGCCGGTGGTACTCGGCGGGCCGTCGGTGTCGGCTTCGCCCGAGCTCTATCCGAGCGTCGACTACCTCCACATCGGCGAGCTCGGCGATGGCACCGACGCAATCGTGCGGCTGCTCGATGACAACGCGAGCCGCCCGACCGAGCAGATCGCCTTCAAGACCAAGGACCGCCTGCCGCTGACACAGTTTCCCCTGCCGGCCTACGACAAGATCCCGCTCGGCCGCTACCTGATGGGCACGATGCAGTTCTCGTCCGGCTGCCCGTATCTGTGCGAGTTCTGCGATATCCCGGGCCTCTACGGCCGCCAGCCGCGCATGAAGACGCCGCAGCAGATCATCGCCGAGCTCGATTTCATGCGGACGCAAAAGAACCCGCCGACGGTGATCTATTTCGTCGACGATAATTTCATCGGCAATCGCAAGGCCGCCAAGGAGATGCTGCCGCATCTGGTCGAATGGCAGAAGAAGCACTATTACCCGATGCAGTTCGCCTGCGAGGCGACGCTGAATGTCGCAAAGCAGAAGGACATTCTCGAGCTGATGAAGGAGGCGAACTTCGTCGGCATGTTCTGCGGCATCGAGACGCCCGAAGCGGACGCCTTGAAGGCGATGCGCAAGGATCACAACAATGCCGTGCCGATGATGGAGTCGATCCGGGAGCTCAACAAATACGGCCTCGAAGTCACCTCCGGGATCATTCTCGGGCTCGACACCGATACGCCCGACACCGAGCAGCGGCTGAAGGATTTCATCGACCTGTCACACATTCCGATGCTCACGATCAACCTGTTGCAGGCGTTGCCGAAGACGCCGCTGTGGGATCGGCTGAAGCGCGACGGGCGGCTCGATGAGGATTCATCGCGCGAAAGCAATGTGCGCTTCCTGCGGCCCTATGACGAGGTCGTGGCGATGTGGCGCCGCTCGATCGCCTACGCCAACGACCCGGAGAAACTCTTCGATCGCTTCCGCCATCAGGTCGAGGCGACCTGGCTCAATCGCATCGTGCCGCCCGCGAAGGGCAAGCTCACCTTCAGCAATTTGCGCGGCGGTGCGGTGCTTACCGCGCGCGTCGTCTGGCATGTCGGCATCAAGGCCGACTACCGCGGCGCGTTCTGGCGCGCCGCGCGCTACGCGCTCAAGAAGGGCCAGATCGACGGCATGCTCGGCATGGCGTTCATCGCGCATCACCTGATCGAATTCACGCGGGAAGCGCTGCGCGGCGATCAGAACGCGTCCTACTACTCGGCGAAGAAGCGCACCGCGCCGATGGCAGTCACCAAGCCGCCGAAGGAGCAGGTGGCGGCGTAACCGTCATCCCGGGCGACCAAGCCGTAGGGCGGGCAAAGGCGCCGCAGCGCCGTGCCCGCCGCCCGCGGTGGACGTGCGTCGAAAACGGCGGCTAACTCCTGCCTTGCTGCGGCTCGAGCTGCACCGACCACAGCGCGCGGTCGTCAACATCCTTCAACGTGACGGTCATGACTTCGCTGGCGCCATCGATCGCCACATGGCCGAAGAACTGCAGCCCGAAACAGGGCGCGACATTGTCCTGCCCCTTGTCGCAGCCTTTCTGAAAAACGGCGCGTGGACCGAACGTGCTGTCGAGCGCCGCGACCGGCCCGGTGCCGGCATGGATCGGTCCGGACATGAATTCCCAGAACGGCTCGAAATCCTGAAACGCCGCACGGTTCGGATCGAAATGATGCGCCGCCGTGTAGTGCTGGTCGGCCGTGATCCAGACCGTGTTGCGCACGCCGGCCTGTTTGATGAACGAGAGCAGATCGGGGTTGAGGACATCCGCATGCGTGGTGAGCATGCCATGGGGATAGCCGGGATAAGTCTTCAGCGACCCGTTCTTAAGCAGGTCGACCGCACGCGGCACTGAACTTGCGAACGGGACGACTTGATCAGCCTCGCCATGCATCACCAGCACCGGCACGGTGATCTTCTTGAGGTCTTCGGTATAATCTTCGAGCCAAGAGTCGACAGTCGCGTAGTGAGCGAGGGCACCGCCGGCCATGCCTTGGCGCCACCAGTTCGCAATGATCGCCTCCGAAGGCTTCGCCCCATCTCGGTTGTAGCCGTAGAACGGATTCTCAGGGACGAAACGGTAGAACTCCGACCGGTTGCCCAGCACGCCTGCCCGGATCGCTTCGAACCACTCCGGCGGTTGACCGGACGGGTTGTCCTCGCTCCGGTGCATGTTCGGCGTCAGTGAAGCGACCAGCGCCGCCTTCGCGACGCGCTCCTGGTGGCGAGCGACATAGCGAGCCACCTCACCGCCACCTGTGGAGTGGCCGATGTGGATCGCGTCGCGCAGGTTGAGGTGTTCAGTCAGGGCCGCGAGGTCGGCAACCCAGTGGTCCATGTCGTTGCCGGTGCTGGGCTGGTCGGACCGGCCGTGGCCGCGCCGGTCGTGGGCGATCACCCGGTAGCCGTGGCGAAGGAAGAAGGTCATCTGGGCGTCCCAGTCGTCCGCTGTCAGCGGCCAGCCGTGGCTGAAAACGATCGGCTGACCTGAGCCCCAGTCCTTGTAGAAGATGTTGACGCCGTCTGTCGTCGTGATCATGGGCATCGAGTCCCTCCATCTGCGCTGTTAGAGGCGGTATTGAACCGCAATCACGTGATGCCCGTCGGCCT
>Ga0081539_10004408_pt1 | contig 15588 bp, 17 predicted proteins | sample TabmetS4T2R2_FD_71023 | JGI IMG/M metagenome (GOLD analysis project Ga0081539, IMG submission 71023) | Tabebuia heterophylla rhizosphere microbial communities from the University of Puerto Rico - S4T2R2 | ecosystem: Host-associated > Plants > Roots > Rhizosphere ...
CCTCCCTCTTGCGGCGCGCGGCCCCCCGCCACATCGCGAGCTTCCGCCCCTTCGAGGCCGACCTCGACGACGGCCTCGGGTTCCGTCCGCTGCTCCTCGTCGCGCTCGCGAACGGCCGCCGCTACGGCGGCGGGATCGTCATCGCCCCCGACGCGCGTCCCGACGACGGGCGGCTCGACGTCGTCTCGGTCGACGACGCGCCGGCGATGGAGCGCATCGCGCTCTTTCGCGACGCGGGGGAAGGCAGACACGTCGCCCGCGCCGGCGTTCGCGTCCAGCGCGAGCGCGCGTTGACGCTGCGCTTCGCCGAGCCGCCGCGCTTCCACATCGATGGCGAGCTCTATCAGACGCGCCGGCGCGAGATCGAGGTCGAGGTCGTTCCCGGAGCGTTGCGCGTCGTCACCGCTCCGGCGCCGGCGGCGGCTGAGAACCCGGGTCGCCCGGCTGCGGCTGCCCGCCCGGCACCGCTTCACCGCTAGGCGTCGACTTCGCTTTCTTTGGATCGGCCTTCTTCGGGTCGATCTGCTCCATGAGCCGCGTCTCGATGTTGCGTACGTCGAGCGGCCCCAGCATCTCGCGCAGCTCCGCGTCCTCGGCCAGCGGGTGGCCGAGCCGGCGGTAGAGGCCCGTCACGAGCTGAAGGCTCTTCGTCACCTCGCGCTCCGTCCAGAGCTGGACCTGGAGCGACAGCTCCTCGCGCAGCTCCGCGATCGCCGCCTCGCGCTTCTGTGCGAGGAGGACGAAGATCGAGAGAAAGATCGCCTCGAGCGAGACGACCATCGTCAGCAGCCCGAACGGGAAGGGGTCGAAGGGCCTGAGGCCGAGTGCGCCGACGTTCCATGCGACCCAGCCGATGAACCAGAGGAAGTGGACGACGAGGAACGCGGGCGACGCCGCGATCTCGTTCAGTCGCTCGGCGGCTCGTTCCAGGCGCGAGCGGTCGGCCCAGTGCTGCGCCTTGACGGCGACGATCGCCCGATTGGCGACGTAGCGCGCGCCGCGGCGGTCGCGGAACGTCGGCGAGGTGTCGCCGCTCTGGGTGGGACGTGTCTGCTCGCTCTCCATCGGACGGCGGAAAAGCGAGAAGCGTGCCCTGCGATTAGCGCCGGGTGGAATCTGGTGGGACTGGAGCGCTGTCGGAGGCGGCCGCCGCCGTGTCCGCCGGCTTCGCCTGCTGGCGCCGCAGCGCCTCCGGAGTCGAGAAGAGCGCCACGGCGGTGTCCCCGGTGGCGACGTGGACGCTGAGCTGCGAGGGAAGGAAGGCGTCGCCCGCGCCGAGCACCGTCACGAGATGATCGCCGGCCTCGGCGCGCCGGACGAGGGGGGTCGAGCCGAGCCGCTCGCCGTCGATGAACGCCGGCGCGGTTCCGCCGTTGATGGCGACCCGGATCCATCCCCACTGCATCCGGCGCGGCCCGTGCTCGAGACCGAGCGTGCTGTCGAGGGCGATCGGCGTCCGCGCGCCGAGTGCCGAGTCCGACATCACCGGCACGAAGGCCTGCTGGACCGTCGCGGTGTCGCGCAGCAGCGAGTCGATGGATAGGCCGTCAGGCGATGAGACGGCGGGCTCGGGCTCGTGGGCCAGGCCGGCGGCCCGGAAGACGGGCTGCAGCGCCTCCATCATCGGGTCGCGGGTCTGCGGGAATGCGAACGCGGCGCCGACGCCGGCGATGAGCGCGAGCGTCAGCAGCACGCCGCCGGCCCCCTTCCTGCGCGCCAGCGTCTTCGGCTCGTAGCGGCGGTGGCGCTGCGTCTGCATGCCGACGCTCGCCGAGCGGAGCCCCTCGAGCGCGTCGACGAACGCGCTCACGCTCGAGAAGCGGTGCGACGGGTCCTTCGCGAGGGCGCGCCGGAGCGCGGCGTCCAGGCCGTCGGGGAGACCCGTGCGGTAGTGCGACAGCGGCGGCACCTCGGCCGAGAGGTGCATGCGCAGCACGTCCTGGATCTGCGGCGACTCGAACGGGCGACGCCCTGCCAGCATCTCGAAGGCGACGATCGCGAGCGAATACTGGTCGGCGCGGCCCTCGACGTCGGCGCCCTTCCACTGCTCCGGAGACATATAGCCCGGCGATCCGATGATCCCCGTGCCGGTGCTGCCGACGTCGCGTGGTCCGAGGGCTTTCGCGATGCCGAAGTCGGCGACGAGCGCGTGCCCGGTCTCGCCGAGCAGGATGTTCGCCGGCTTGATGTCGCGATGCACCACGCCCTGGCGATGCGCGTGATCGAGCGCGGCTGCGACGTCGCGCAGGAGCTTGATCGCGTGGGCGAGCGAGAGCTGCTTGCCTCCGCCGAGCATCTCCTCGACGCTGCCGCCCCGCACCAGCCGCATCGTGTAGAAGGCGACGTTGTTGCGTCGTCCGACGGCGAAGATCGGCACGATGTGAGGGTGGTCGAGCCGCGCCGCGAGCTTCGCCTCGCGCTCGAAGCGGTCGTAGGCGTCGGGCGCGAGGAGCGGGTCGAGCGCGAGCACCTTGAGCGCGACCTCGCGGTCGAGCGCGACCTCGCGGGCGCGAAAGACGATCCCCATCCCGCCCCGCCCGAGCAGCTCGACCAGCCGGTAACCGTCGCCGATCGCCTCCTGCAGCCTCGCGCGAAGCTTCTCGCTCTGCTCCGCCGGCGGCGAGGTGATGTCGCCGGCGAGAGTGGTGTCGCCGGAGATTTTGCGTGTCTCGCTCATCAGCCGTGCAGGCGCTTGATCGCCTCACGTGCGCGCTCGCGATCGCCCCACGTCGGAAAGAGCTCACGCGAGCCGGCGATGCAGCGCGAATCGGGAGCGGACTGCCCCGGCGCACCCATCGGCAGCCAGCCCATGACGCAGCGCATGACGGCGGCGACTTCGTCGTTCGCGAGCGCGCCGCGCGGCGCCGCGGTCGCCGCCGGCTGCATCGCGCCAGCGAGGAGTGGGCGGAGCGCGTCGTATGCCGACTTGCGGATCGTGTCGGTCCGGGCCTTGGCCGTGTTCTGCCTGACGTCCCCGCGGTACATCGCGTGAACCGCGAGCTCGACGTCCTTCACGAGCTTCTCGAGGGCCTGAGCGAGCGTCTGTTCGGGGGAAGGCATACTTCAACTAGACTCGTGCTTGGCCGGGCTCGTCACGCCGGAACGGGGCTGTTAGCCATTAGCCGTTAGCGTAAAGCGACGGCGTCTGGCGGGAGGGGATCCCCACCAGACGCCGTTGCTTGACGCTAACAGCTAACAGCTTATAGGCACTAACCTTACGGTTGTTTGACGTCCACCGTATGGCCGATGATGCCGCCAATGACGGCGCCCGTCGCGGCCCCGATGATGCCGCCCTTCACCTTGTCCCGGCTCGTCGCGACGCCGATCGCGGCGCCGGCGACGCTGCCGATGACCGCGTCACGCTTGGTGTTCCGGATCGGCTCCGCGCGCCGCGCCGTCGTGGTGCTCGTGCTCCGCCGGGCCGTGCTCGTCCGGCGAACAGGGGCGGGCGCGGAGTAAACGGGCTGGCTGCCGTAGTAGCCGCCGCGCTGGGCGACCGGATACTGCTGGGGCTGGCCGTAACCCGGCTGCACGCCGTAGCCCATCTCCATCGGAGATACGAACTGCTGGGGCTGGTATGGCTGGACCTGTGACGCCAGCGCGAGGTCCTTGCTCAGCGCGTCGTCGAGCTTGGCATCGTCATTCCGCCCCCCGCAGGCCGCGAGGCCGACGAGGACGGGGAGGACGGGGAGGACGAGCAGCTTGGCAAAGTTACGCATCTGGTTTGTCTCCTGGATTGCGGCCGGGACATCCGGCTGCCTGCCATGGGTAAGGCAGGCGCGATGCCGTGAGTTGAAGGCGCGTAGCGTGACATAACCGTGGCTGGCGTCCTCGGCGGTATGGGGAATTGTCCGTTGCGCTGGACAGGGCCCTCCACCCCCGTCATCATGCACGAGTCCCCACCGAGGAGCACCATGTCACACACCTTCGCGCGTCGCGTACTCGGGTCTCTCCCGCTCGCGATCTTGCTGGCGCCGAGTCTCGTGACCCGGCTCGATGCACAAGGGGCGGCCACATCCCCTCCGGCGACGTCCGCGATGACGCTCAAGGTCGGCGACCAGGCGCCGGACTTCGCGCTCCGCGGCGCGACCCGCTATGGGCTGCTCGAAAACCCCGTGCGGCTCAGCGACTATCGCGGCCAGACCGTGGTGCTCGCCTTCTTCTTCAAGGCGAGGACGAAGGGCTGAACGGTCCAGATGGAGGCGTACCGTGATCAGTACGCCACGCTCTTCAACAACGGCCGCAAGGTCGCAGTGGTCGGCATCAGCATCGACCCCGACACGGCGCTCCAGAGCTGGGCGCGCGACGCCGATTTCCCGATGCTCTTCGCGACCGATCCGGGCGGCGCCGTCGGGCAGCGTTATGGCGCCTACGACGTCAAGAACCGCATCGACAACCGTTCGCTTTTTGTCGTCGCGCCGGACGGGAGGATCAGCTACGTCGCGCAGCCCTTCCGGCAGACATCGCCGCGCGCGTATGCGGAGCTCGATTCGGCCGTCGATGCGGTCGCCTGGCATCCCGACACGACGTCGGGGCGCTGAGCCTTGGCTTTTAGCTGTTAGCTCTTAGCGTTCAGCGACGGCGTCGGAACAGCGTGGGCGGGTTGCCGCGTTCACGCAGTTTCCGACGCCGTTGCTCAACGCTAACAGCTAAGAGCCAACAACCCCGTTGCCGCCCCGCCGAAACTCCAAGCCCATGACGACCTCGCCCTTCACCATCGGCATCATCCAGGACTCCGCGGGCGACGACGTCCGTCAGAACGTGGAGCGTGCCGTCGCGCAGGTCCGCGAGGCGGCGCAGCGGGGGGCGCAGATCATCTGCCTGAAGGAGCTCTTCAACGCGCCGTACTTCGCGAAGACCCAGCAGGCGGAGCGCTTCGACTACGCGGAGCCGATCCCGGGACCGACGACCGACATCTTCCAGAAGATTGCCCGGGAGCTCGGCGTGGTCATCGTGGTCCCGCTCTTCGAGCGGCAGGCCGCTGGTGTCTACCGCAACTCGGCGGCGATCGTCGACGCCGACGGGGAGATGCTCGGCGTCTACCGCAAGATGCACATCCCCGACGACCCGCTCTTCAACGAGAAGTACTACTTCACTCCGGGGGACGCGCAGAGCGGCGTCGCGCACGACGACCGGATGGACCGCATCGGACGCATCGCGCGCCAGGCGAGCGGCTTTCACGTCTGGAAGACGCGCTTCGCCAGCGTCGGGGTGCTGATCTGCTGGGACCAGTGGTACCCCGAGGCGGCACGCATCACGAGTCTCCTCGGAGCGGACATTCTCTTCTATCCGACGGCGATCGGCTGGCACCCGGCCGAGCAGGCGGAGTGGGGGCAGGCGCAGGTCGAAGCGTGGCGCACGATGCAGCGCGCGCACGCGATCGCGAACGGCATCTTCGTCGCGTCGCCGAACCGGGTCGGTCACGAGGACGAGCCGGGAACGAACGGCATCACCTTCTTCGGCCACTCGTTCATCAGCGACCCGTTCGGGCGGATCATGGCCGAGGCGGGAACGGAGGAAGCCATCCTCACGGCGACGTGCGACCCGAAGCTGATGGAGACGATCCGGCGCAACTGGCCCTTCCTCCGCGATCGCCGCGTCGACGCCTACGCCCCGATCCTCTCGCGGTACCTCGGCGCCGCCTGACGCGCGATGGCACGGCAGCTCGACCCGGTACCGGCGGCCGGTCCGACGACGCTCCGCTGGCCGGCCGAGTGGGAGAGACATGCGGCGACATGGATCGCCTGGCCGCACCACGAGCCGGACTGGCCGGGGAAGCTCGGGCCGATCCCGTGGGTCTACGCCGAGATCGCGCGCGTTCTCGCGGCGCACGAGCGGGTCGAGATCCTCTGTCACAGCGACGGCGTCGCCGAGATGGCGCACGAGCACCTCACGGCGCACGGCGTGCCGCAGGCGACGGCCGAGCGCCTCAGCCGCGGCTACCGCCTCCACGTCGTGCCTAACGACCGGGTCTGGCTGCGCGACTCGGGCGCGACCGGAGTGCACCACGCCGACGGCTCGGTCGTGCTCGTCCACTGGCGCTTCAACGCCTGGGCGAAGTACGACAACTACGCGCGCGACGCCGAAGTGCCGAGGGCGATGGAGCGCATCACCGGCTGCGAGCGGATCGAGGCGGTCCGCCCCGACGGCGGCGGCCGCGTCGTGCTCGAGGGCGGTGCGATCGAGACGAACGGCGAAGGGACGATCCTCGTGACCGAGGAGTGCCTCCTCTCGCCGGTCCAGGAGCGCAACCCCGGGCTCGATCGCGCCGGGTACGAGCGCGTCTTCCGCGAGTACCTCGGCATCCGCGAGACGATCTGGCTCGGCGAGGGGTGCGTCGGCGACGACACGCACGGCCACGTCGACGACGTCGCGCGCTTCGTCGCACCCGACGTGATCGTGCTTGCCTACGAGGCCGATCCCGCGGACGGCGAGAACCACCGGCGGTCGGTGGACAACATGCGCCGGCTCGAGCTCGCGGGCGCGGAGCGGGGGGTGCTGCGCGTGGTGAGGATTCCCTACCCGCGCGCCGTCACGATGCGAACGGAGCGGCTGCCCGCGAGCTACGCGAACTTCTACATCGCGAACGGCGTGGTGCTGGTGCCGACCTTCAACGACCCGAACGACCGGCTCGCGCTCAACGCGATCGCCGAAGCAATCCCCGACCGGCAGGTCGTGGGGATCCACGCGGTGGACCTGGTATGGGGGCTGGGAACGCTGCACTGCCTGACGCAGCAGCAGCCGTCACCGAGAGACTAGGGACGAGAGAGGCCTTCGCTTCACTCGGTGAGGGGGGACGAGGGACGGGAGAAACCATCGCTTCGCTCGGCGACGGGGGACGGGAGACGGGAGGAGCCAATGCTTGGACGGGAGACGAGGGAGCGACGAGTAACCAGGAACCCGACGAGCGAGAGGAACTCGAGAAAAGTTGCGCCAAACGCTGCTGCGCGTCTGAGAGACAGTCGGGCTCGATGGCCCGACTGTGCCGTTGTCGTGCACCCCTCTCTCTCTCTCAGGAGAAAGACACCATGAAGCGTGCGATTCTCGGCGCCGTCGCACTCGCGACGATCGCCCTCCTCCCCGCCGACAGCCAGGCGCAGCGCCGCGCCGTGTCGCGTCCTGCGCGCCCGGTGCAGCTCGCCGTCGGCGCCGGCGTCGCGATGCCGATGTCGGACCTCGGCGACGCGGTCGGCACCGGCTTCAACGTCGCGTTCAACGGGACGAAGAAGCTCGCGTCCGCGCCGGTGTGGCTCCGCGGCCAGCTCGACGTCAACATGTACGGCACGCAGACGATCAGCGTCGGCGGCACCGACTACAAGTCGAGCGCGAACCAGATCGGCGGCCTCTTCGACGTCGGCCACGACTTCGTGTCGACGTCGTCGGCCAAGCCGTACGTGCTCGGCGGCCTCGGCATCATCCGCAACAGCTACAAGCAGAAGTCGGGCAACGTCAGCGTGAGCGGCGACGAGACCGAGCTCGGGATCAACGTCGGCGGCGGTCTCAAGTTCCGCATGGGTGGCCGGACGGCGTGGCTGGAGGCCCGGTACCTGACGGCGGGCGACTACGACGCGCTCCCGATCACGTTCGGCATCAACTTCTGAGCTGTCGTTTCCGCAGGACGGCGGGGCGGCTCGCAAGGGCCGCCCCGCTCTATTTCGCCCCGCCTGGAACGAGCGCTGGCGGTGAGGCGGTGGGCTGGAGCTGGGGCGAACGATGGACGATTTCGCCGCCGCGCTTCGCCGTCACATACACGGTCGACGCACCGAACATCGCCGCGACGACCACGACCGCGCGCAGCCAGATGGGGAGTCCACCGTCGAGCGCTGCCTCACGGCGCGCCCGCCACCAGGCGTAGGCGGACACCATCCCCATCGCGCCGACGATCCAGAGCGCCCACTCGCCTGCTTCCTCGTGCTCGTGAATGACGTCGCGCGAGACGTACCACGCGTCCTCGATGCGTTCCTGCGCGCTCTCGCCGGTCAGATAGGTCGGCACCACGGAGACTCCCGCCAGCGTCAGCATCGCCGTCGCGGCGAGCCACGCGCCGCGCTTCCGGACGACGAGCGCGACCAGCGCCGCGGCGGCGCCGACGAGGGTGAGGATGACCGGGAAGTGATTGATGACGAGGTGCGGATCGGCGAAGAAGTCGGACACGATCGTGAGGTGTTTGGCGTTCGTCGAGAAGATAGATGGTCCGGCTCGCGGCGGCGACGAACGGGGCTGGAGCGCTCCTTGCACCCGCACTCGCCGGTCCACCGCTCACTACGCATCGCGAACGCAGGGCGCTGCCGTGAAGATCACTCTCACCGGAGAAGACTCCATCAGCCTCGAGCCCACCGACGGGCCGATGACGATCGAAGCTCCGAGCGCGGACCGGCAGTATTCCCCCTTTCACATGCTCGGCAGCTCGCTCGCCTACTGCACGTTCTCCGTGCTCTACTCGTGGGCCACGCACGCGAACCTGTCGATCGAAGGGATGCAGATCGGCGTGCGCTGGACCTTCGGCGGCGACCCGAAGCGCGTCGACGCGATCGCGCTCACCTTCCGCTGGCCCTCGCTTCCGCCCTCACGCCTCAACGCAGCGAAGCGCGTGGCCGCGATGTGCACCGTGCACGAGACGCTGCACCACAGCACCAGCGTCAGCATCGAGGCCGCATCATGACCGTGCCGGTCGTGCTCTTCACCGTGCAGGGCGTGCCGGTCGTTCCGTTGACCGCGCCGCCGCCGCTCAACCGGCCGTACACGGTCGTCTACGACGGCAACTGCAAGGTCTGCGGGCGGCTCGTGAAGCTGCTCGACAAGTGGGACAAGAAGCGCATCCTCGAGGTCGTCCCCTCGCAGACGCCGGGCGTGCAGGCGCGCTTCCCCTGGATTCCGGCGCGCGCCTACGCGGAATCGGTGCAGCTGATCGGACCCGGCGGCCGTACGTGGCAGGGAGCGGCCGCGATCGAGCAGCTCCTCGACGTGCTCCCGAAGGGCAAGCTCATCTCGTGGGTCTTCAGCATCCCCTTCGTCCGGCCGCTCGCCGAGAAGTTCTACCGCTGGTTCGCGCGCAACCGCTACCGGATGGGCTGCGGGGAGCACTGTCAGTCGAGGCCACTCGCTCTCTCGTTTCCGGAGGACGAGTAAGCACTCGATTACTCGTCCGCTAAGCCTCCGGCCTGAGCTCGGTAGCGGTTCTCTCGGAGACCGGGATCTCCGCCGAGACCGCGGCAGATTCGCCGGGCGGAGTCGGGGCGGAGCGGCGCTGGGCCATGATGAGGTCGCGCAGCCACTCGTCGATCAGCTCCGCCTGACGCTGGTCGAGGACGTCCTCGACGTGCTCGACGTCGTGGGCGGCCCGGCCGCTGCTGAGCCGCACGACGCCGGTCACGAGCTGCTGCCACGTCGTCGACTGGAGCATCTCGCCTAACGGCCGCATCATCAGGTGGTCGACCAGCGTCGCCGGACGATCGTAGACCTGCACCTCGAAGCGCACGCGATCGCCCCGCTCCTCGGCGAGGAAGCGTACCGCGCCCGTGAGGGGGTGCCCCTCGAGGGTGCAGAGCGTGATCCGGCGCGGCGTGACCTCCTCGACGCGGATCTGGATGTTGCCTCGGAGCGGGAGCGCCATCGTCAGCGTCGCGCCTTCCTCGAGCCGCTGCGGGGTGTCCGGCTCGGCGCGGCTGTCGACGAAGTCGGGCAGGAGCTCGCCGAAGCGGTCGCGGAATAGCGTCATCAGCGATTCGGGCGTATGCGCCGAGCCGGCGATGTCGGCCCAGTAGCGCTTGCGCTTGAGCGCGCCGAAGCCCTCCGAGGGGAGGGCCTCGGGGAGCGCGTCGGCGAGGATGCGCAGTCCCTCGTCGAGCGGCGTCGGCGTGATGTCGAAGACGTCGACGAGCGCATTGACGCGATCGGCGGAAATGCGGTTGCCTTCGCGCAGCATGGTCAGCTGCGCTTCGTGGAAGGGGAGCGGGATCCCGACGGACTCGGCGACGGAGATGCCGAACGAGGTCAGGAACTCGGGGATCCCGACTCGCGCCGGCTCCCGCCCGGTGATGCGCGCGAAGCGGTCGAGGAGGTCGTTCTGCGACGTCTCTTCGAGCCCCGCGACCTCGAGCGTGCGCTGGGCGAGGTCGCCGCGCTCCGCCGCCATCGCGAGCGCGATGCCGAGATCGCCGGCGTAGACGGGCTGGAACTTCACGTCCCCGCCGCCGATGACCGGAATGACGGGAAGCGTGCGCACCATGCGCAGCAGGAGCGAGATCTCGTCGTCGCCCGGACCGTAGACGTTGCCCGGACGGAGGATGATCCACTCTCCGGGGTAGGCGCGGACGAGCTCCTCCGCCTGACGCTTCGAGCGGTGGTAATCGGAGCTGCCGCGATCGGCGCCGAGGGAGGAGACGAAGACGACGCGCGGGGCGCCCGCGCGCTCGGCCTCGCGCAGCAGGTGGCGCGTCCCCTCCACGTTGACCTGATCGACGGTCGAGCCGCCGGCGTCGGCGACGAGGCCGACGACGTGGAGAATCGCGTCGACGCCCTCCGCGCTGCCGGCGATCCCCTGATTGCGGCTGACGTCCCCCGACCACGGCTCGACGGCGTCGCCCCACTGCGCGACGTCGCGCGCCGCGTGTCGCGAGAGGAGCCGGACCCGACGTCCACGCTCGACGAGCGCGGTGACCGTCGCCCTCCCGACCGCGCCCGTCCCGCCCGTCACCAACACCTTCATTGTACGTCTCCGCTCTGGTCGTCGCTGATCATGAGAGCCCTCCAATCCAGCTCGCGATCCACGGTCGAGCAGGTTGGGTGCCACCGATGCGACGCTACTCGGCCGGGTGGGGAAGACGTGACGAGGGCGTGTTTTACCCCGTCCTACCTGCACATGCGCCGACCCTGCCTCACGACGCGTCTCGTCCGGCGCGCCACTCTCCTCGCCGTCCCCACGCTCGTCGCGTGCGAGGCGTCGTCGTCGCCGATCGCGATCGGCGCGGCGGGGCCGTGGAAGGAAGCCTACGGTCTGATGAACCGGCGCGGCATCGAGCTCGCCGTCGAGGAGATCAACCGGAAGGGTGGCGTGCGGGGGCGGCCGTTGCGCGTCGTCATGGAGGACGACGGCGGGCAGGGGGTGCGCGCGGCGGAGATTGCCGGCCAGTTCGTGCTCGACAAGGACGTCGTGGCGGTGGTCGGCCATGTGAACTCGGGCGCGATGGTCGCCGCCGCGGGGGTCTACCACGGCAATCTCCCCGCGATCGCCACGACCGCGAGCTCGCCGGCGCTGACGGGGATCTCCCCGTGGGTGTTCCGCGTCATCTCGAGCGACTCGGTGAACGGGATCTCGCTCGCGCGCTTCGCAGGCACGCTCGGGCGACGGCGCGCAGCGGTGCTCTACGAGAACAACCCCTACGGCCGCGGGCTCGCCGATTCCTTCCGTCGTGCCTTCACCGGTGAGGTGATCGGCGTCGATCCGATCCCTGAAGGGAGCTTCGACCCCGAGCCGTTCATCTCCTGGTACGCGCGTGAACGTGCCGACATCGTCTTCGTCGCCGGGACCGATGCTTCCGGGCTCGCCGTGCTGCGTGAGGCGCGCCGGCAGGGATTCGGCCCTGCCTTTCTCGGCGGCGACGGCTGGACGGGGATCGTCAGCGACACGGTGGCCTCGGAGGGGGTGTATGTCGGTGCGCCCTTCAGCGATCGCGACCCGCGTCCCGATGCGCAGGCGTTCGTGCGCGCCTTTCGCGCGAAGTACAGGGAAACGCCGGACGGCAACGCGGCGCTCGCCTACGACGCGACGTGGCTCGTCGCGCGCGGGATCGCGGAGGTCGGTCCGTCGCGCTCGCGCCTGCGCGACTGGCTCGCCTCGCTCGACGAGCGCACCGCGTATCGCGGTGTGACCGGCAGCATCCGCTTCCAGGCGACGGGCGATCCGGTCGGCAAGGAGTTCGTCATGACGCGCGTCGAAGGCGGCGCGCTCGACGTCGCGGACACCCAATGAGCAGCGGCGACCTCCTCAGCCGCGCGGCAGTCTACGCCGGCGTTCAGGGCCAGCGGGACAGCATGAATGCATGGAGGCGGCGCGCCTTCGGCTCGATCCGCGGCATCCTGCTCCTTGGCTTCTGGACGATCATGACCCTCCTCGCCGCGGCGGGTTTCATCGGCTTCACGGCACTGCGCTCGATGTCGCGGGAGGCGACGCGCAGCTTCGCCTCGGTGCAGGAGCAGTCGCGGCTCTCGGCTGCGCTCTCGGCGGCTGTGGCGCAGGAGCTCCACGCGGCCACGACGTACCTCGACGCGCGGGACTCGGCGAGCCTCGCCGACTTCAGGTCGCTCGGCTGGGACGCGCACCAGGCGCAGCGGCAGATGAACGCGCGGCTCGGCCAGACGCAGCAGGAGATCGCGCTCACGGCGTCGATCGACGAACGGCTCTCGCAGGTCGAGAACCACTTCGCGCGCGCGCACCGGCTCGCCGACCTCGGCCGGCTCGACGAAGCGCGGCGCGAGGCGCGGCTGGCGCGCCCGCTCGCGGCCGCGATGCTCGACGAGATCCATCAGCTCGGGCAGATCAAGGCGACGCGCGTCGAGGAGCTCTCCGCGTCGGTGCGCGACTATGCCCACGACACCGCATTCGGTCTCGTGATGCTCATCGTCGTCGCCCTCCTCATCGCGGGCATCGTCGTGATGCGGACCGTGCGCTCGGTGACGAAGCCGCTCGGACTTCTCGTCGACCATGCGCGCGCGTTCAGCGACGGCAACCTCACGGCGCGGACGAGCTCCGACATGCCGCTCGAATTCGAGATCCTCGCGCAGGCGATGAATCACACGGGCGAGTCGCTGTCGAAGATCGTGTCGGTGGTCGCGGCGACGTCGGACACCGTCGCGCAGTCCGCGCACGACCTCGCGTCGGTCGCGGACCAGCTCTCGCAGTCCGCGGGACAGACGTCGTCGTCGATGGGCGACGTGTCGAGCGGCGCGGAGTCGCAGGTTCACGAGCTGCGCCAGATCAGCGATGCGCTTCGCGACATCCGGATGAAGGCGCACGGCGTGCTCTCCGGCGCGGCCGACGTGAACACGCTCGCCGGCTCGATCGAGGAGACGGCGCAGGCGCGCCGCCGCGAGCTCGAGCGCACGCTCGGCATCCTCACCGACGTGAAGACGACGGTGGAGAACGCGGCGCAGGAGGTCGGCGCGCTCAACGACACGGCGAACGACATCAACCGCTTCGTGGAGACGGTGAGCCGCATCGCCGAGCAGACGAACCTGCTCGCGCTCAACGCGGCGATCGAGGCGGCGCGCGCGGGACGCGCGGGGCGCGGCTTCGCGGTCGTCGCCGACGAGGTTCGCAAGCTCGCCGAGCAGGCGCAGAGCGCGGCGGACGAGATCGTGGTCATGACCGGCCGGGTGACGCAGAGCGTGACGGCGACGACGACGGCGATGGTGGCGAGCGCGACGCGCGTCGGCGACGTCGAGCGCATCTCGAAGGACATCGAGGACGCGCTGACGACGATCTCGGGCGCGGCCGAGCGCACGCGCCAGGCGGCGACGCTCGTCGCCGGCGCCGCCGACGCGAACGTGAAGGTCGTCTCGGGCGCCGCCGAAAGCATCACCTCGATCGCCCGCGCCGCCGAGGGACACGCCGCGGCCGCACAGGAGGTCAGCGCCGCGACCGAGCAGCAGAGCGCGGCCTGCGAGCAGATGAGCGCCGCCTCGGCGGAGCTGCTCGAGGGCTCGTCGCTGTTGCGCGAGCTGGTGAAGGGCCTTCGCGTCGAGGACGCGGCGGTCGGCGCGCCGAGCGAGGCGGACGAAGCACTCGTCTCGTAGGGCAACGAGCAAGGGAACTGCCCGGCAACGAGCTAACGAGCAGGTAAACGAGCAGAGCGCAACGAGCAAGGGAACTGCGCGAGCACCTTCGAGCGTGGCCGGGCTGGCAGGATGACGCCTTTCCGGCGGTTTCGGCGAACGTGGGCGATGACCTATGAGCAGTGGATCGCGCGCGTTCCCGACGTGCTGCGCCGGCAGTCCGTCTGGCGGGTCACAGCCTACCGCAACTCGTCTTATCTCGCGGCCTGTGTAGCGAAAGACGTGGTTCCGATTCTCGGCGATCTTCGCTTCACGAAGAACATCCCCCAGCTCGTCGAAGCGGTGGGCTCGATCGGCGCGAACATCTGGGAGGGATACGGCCGGAGATCGCGTGCTGACCGGGTGAAGTTCTACGAGTATGCCTACAGCCCCGCCGGCGAGTCGATGCACTGGTACACGGCGGTCTCGGTCGCGATGAGCCAGGACCTCCTCGTGGAACGCGCCGAGCAGCTCGCCGAGATCTGCAGGCTCCTTCTCACGATGATGCACAACGAGCGCCGCGGGGGCGGGTGGAACGACTCACGCCCGGGCCGAGCGCCGGGATGAGGAAGTGGTCAGGTCCGAGCCGTTCCCTTGCTCGCTGCCCGCTGCTCGTTCACCTGCTCGTTCCCTCGTTGCAGGGTAGTTCCTTGCTCGTTGCGCTCTGCTCGTTTACCTGCTCGTTAGCTCGTTGCAGGGTAGTTCCCTTGCTCCTTGCCGGGCAGTTCCCTTGCTCCTTGCCCTGAGACAGGTTGAGAGCATGACAGCCCCCCGCCCCGTCGTCCTGCTCCTGAGCGGTGGCCTCGATTCGACGACGATGCTCGCGATGGCGACGCAGGAGGGGTTCGCCGTCCACGCGCTCAGCTTCTCATACGGGCAGCGGCACCGTCACGAGCTCGACGCCGCGAAGCGCATCGGCCGCGCCTACCGGGTCGCCGCGCATCACATCCTCGAGGTCGACCTGCGCGCATTCGGCGGCTCGGCGCTCACCGACGACATCGACGTGCCGAAGGACCGGCAGAGCGGAGAGATCGCGGCCGGCATCCCCGTCACGTACGTGCCGGCGCGCAACACGATCTTCCTCTCCTTCGCGCTCGCCTGGGCCGACGTGCTCGGGGCGCGGGACATCTTCATCGGCGTCAACTCGCTCGATTACTCGGGGTACCCCGACTGTCGCTCCGAGTACATCGAGGCCTACGAGCGGATGGCGAATCTCGCCACGCGCGGCGGCGTCGAGGGCACGAACCCGATCCGCATCCGCGCCCCGCTGCTGGACATGACGAAGCGGGAGATCATCGTCCGCGGTCTCGAGCTCGGCGTCGACTACGCGATGACGACGAGCTGCTACGACCCCGACCCGTACGGTGCCGCGTGCGGCCGGTGCGACGCCTGTCTGCTCCGGCTCAAGGCCTTCGCCGGCCTCGGGCTTCGCGATCCGGCGCGCTACGCGATCGAGATCGCCCGGTGAGCCGCAGCTACGCCGTGAAGGAGATCTTCTACACGCTCCAGGGCGAGGGCGCGAACGCCGGGCGCGCCGCCGTTTTTCTGCGCTTCGCCGGGTGCAACCTGTGGACGGGGCGCGAGGAGGATCGCGCCCACGCCGTCTGCCAGTTCTGCGACACGGACTTCGTCGGCACGGGGCCCGACGGCGGGAAATTCGCCTCGCCGGAGGCGCTCGCGCGCGCCGTCGTCGCGCGCTGGCCGTGGACGCGGATGCGCGGCGCGCGCCCGCTGGTCGTCTGCACCGGCGGCGAGCCGCTGCTCCAGCTCGACGAG
>Ga0081539_10004409_pt1 | contig 15586 bp, 13 predicted proteins | sample TabmetS4T2R2_FD_71023 | JGI IMG/M metagenome (GOLD analysis project Ga0081539, IMG submission 71023) | Tabebuia heterophylla rhizosphere microbial communities from the University of Puerto Rico - S4T2R2 | ecosystem: Host-associated > Plants > Roots > Rhizosphere ...
GTTCGGTGGATGCGCCGCTGACCGAATAGTCGGCAAAGGAGTCGGATGCACTAGAAACCACTCGGCCGATCGGGCAGAATCTGCAATTGCACTTTCTGGTTGCGCCCAACCCGGCGAACACCGCGACCGATGGGGGTCCTGGGTGTCCGACGACAGATCCGCTGCGCCGCCGGCCCATGGGGCCGGCGCCGTCACGTTCCGGGATGTCTTCGGCATCGCTGAGTATCGCGCGATCTTTGTCGCCCTCGTCGCCAACTCCGTTGGCGACTACCTCGCCCGGGCCGCGATGACCGTGCTCGTCTACCAGCAGACCCGCTCGGTGCTGCTGTCGGCGGCTTCGTTCGCGATCAGCTACCTGCCGTGGATCGTCGGCGGCCCGCTGCTCGCCACGCTGGCCGAGCGGTACCCGTACCGCCGGGTCATGATCGTCTGTGACCTGCTTCGCATGTGCCTTGTCGGCCTCGTGGCCATCCCGGGCCTGCCGGTCGCCGCCGTGCTGGCGCTGGCGTTCCTGGGAATGCTCACCAGCCCGCCCACCCAGGCCGCCCGATCTGCCCTCCTGCCGTTGGTGCTCGGCCGCGACCGCGTTGTGGTGGCATTGGCGGTCAACGCCACCACGACGCAGGGTACTCAGGTCGTGGGCTTCCTGGCCGGCGCCACCCTGGCGGCCGCCGCCAGCCCCCGGCTCACCATCGCCGGCGTCGCGCTGCTCTTCGGGCTGTCCGCGCTGACCATCGCGGTGGGCGTATCTGCGCGGTCGTCCGCGCACCCGCGGCGCCACCGGCCGCAACTGCTGCGCGAGACCGCGGAAGGGTTCCGGCTGGTGTTCGGCAGCACGGTGTTGCGGCCGATCGCGGTGCTCGTCTTCACGGTGACGATGTTCGCGATCGTGCCCGAGGGTCTGGCGGCCGGCTGGGCGGCCGAGCTCGATCCCGATCCCGGGCGCCGGGGGTTGGACCAGGGCCTCATCATGGCTGCGGGCCCGGTCGGCTGGATCGTCGGTGGCCTGTTGATCAGCCGGTTGGTCCAGCCGGACATCCGGCAGAAGCTGGTCCGGCCACTGTCCGTCGCGGCCGCCGTGGCCCTCGTGCCGGTGCTCGCCGCGCCGGACGTGCCGGTCATCGCGCTGTTCATTCTGATCTCCGGCCTCGCCCAGGGCGGAATCATGCCGACGCTCAACGGGCTGTTCGTGCTGGCCCTGCCGCACGGGTACCGGGCCCGGGCGTTCGGCGTCATGCAGGGTGGCCTGCAGGTCTCGCAGGGCGGCGCGGTGCTGGTGACCGGGGTTATCGCCGAGCGTTTCGGGGTGCCCGTCACGGTCGGGCTGTGGAGCGTGGCCGGAGCACTGATGCTGGTCGCCGTCGCAGCCCGGTGGCCGCGTCCGGGCGCCTTCTCCCGCGCGATCACCGCGGCCGCGGCCGCTTCACCGCAGCCGGCGGATCGCGCCCGCGCAGTGGTGAGCGCGTCCCGGAGGTAGAACCTCCTGGCAGGATGGAACGGTGAGCGCAACCAGCGAGGGACGCGGACGGACGCAGCTGCCGGTCAGCCCGGCGCGGCCGGTCCGCGAGGAGGCCACTCTCTTCGAGGCGATCGGCGGCGAGCCGACATTCCGTCGGCTCGTCAACACCTTCTACGCCGGCGTCGCCGACGATCCCGTGCTACGGCCGCTTTATCCGGACGACGACCTGCGCCCTGCCGCCGACCGGCTCACGTTGTTCCTGATGCAGTACTGGGGCGGCCCGAACACGTACTCGGCCACCCGCGGGCATCCCCGGCTGCGGATGCGGCACGCGCCGTTCCGGGTCGGTCCCGCCGAGCGGGACGCCTGGCTGCGGCACATGCGCGCCGCGGTCGACTCACTGCGCCTGCCCGAACCGCACCACTCGGCGCTGTGGGACTACCTCGAGCGATCCGCGCATTTCATGGTCAACTCCGCGTCCTAAGGGCCGCCTGTCTCGTTGGTCAGGATGTTTCCCGCGAATGCCCGCGATACGGGCATCGTGGATCCGGACCCAGGAGCTGCCCGATGCGCCGCCGCTTGTTCGCCGCCGCCGCCCTGCTCGTTGCGCTCGCCCCGGTGACGTGCGCGTCGCCCGCGGCCGCCGATATGGCCCACACCGCCGTCGTGTCCACCAACCCGGTCGACTTCACCCCGCATGTGCTCGACGGCACGGTCTGGGCGCTCGCGCTGGTCGGCGACACGGTCGTCGTCGGCGGCAGCTTCACAAAGGTCACCGACAGTGGCCGGAAGCAGACGTACGCTCGCCAGAACGTCTTCGCGTACGGCCTGAACGACGGCGCAGTCCGCCCGTTCGCCCCGGCAGTGGACGGGGCGGTGTATTCGCTCGCGACGGGCCCAACCGGCACGGTCTACTTGGGTGGGGCGTTCAAGACGGTGAACGGGGCGGCGCAACGCGGCCTTGCCCGTGTCTCCGTCGCGGACGGACAGCGGATCACCGGGTTCGGCGCGCAGATCAATTGGGGTGACGTCCGGGCGCTGGCGGTTTCCGGTGGCCGTCTGTACGCGGGTGGAACGTTCTCGGCGGTCAACGGCGTCGCGCGCGTTGGACTGGCCCGAATGAGCCCCTTGACCGGCGCGGTCGACACCGGCTTCGACGCCCGGCTCTCCGCGCCGGGGCTGAGCCGCACCCGGGTCGAGCACTTCGACATCTCGCCGGACGGCGCCTGGCTCGTCGCGATCGGCGCGCTGCTCAAGGTGGGTTCGGTCGAACGGACGCAGATCGCGATGTTCGACGTCTCCGGCGCGACGGCGGCGCTCACCAGCTGGTACACCGACGCCTACAAGCCGGAATGCATGAAGGGATTCGACACGTACCTGCGCCAGGTCAAGTTCTCCCCGGACGGGCGGTACTTCGTGGTGGCCGCCACCGGGCGGGCCTCCTCGGCGACGAAGCTGTGCGACTCGGCAGCCCGGTTCGAGACCACCGGCGCCGGCCGGCACGACCCGACGTGGGTGCAGCGCACCGGCGGTGACTCGCTCTACGCCGTGGCGGTGACGGGAGCCGCTGTGTACGTCGGCGGACACCAGCGCTACATGGACAATCCGTACGGCAGCGACGCGAAGGGTGCCGGGCCGGGCGCGGTCGAGCGGATCGGCATCGGTGCGGTCAGCCCGACTACCGGCAAGGCGCTGGCGTGGAACCCGTCCCGGACCCGCGGCGTCGGCGTACGTGCGTTCCTGGTCACCCCGGGCGGCCTGATCGTCGGCTCAGACACCGAGAAGCTGGGCCACGAGTTTCACGGCCGAATCGGCATGTTCCCGCTGGGTTGACCAAGATCGCCGGGGGCGGAGCGGAGCCGGCCAGCCAGCTCAACCATCAAAGCAGGGCACCCTCGTCGTGCAGCCAGTCGACGAACGACGTGGCCACGGCGGCGCCGCAGTCGAGCATCTCGACCAGCAACGCGTCATGGGCACCCGAGTTGAGCGGCACCTGCATCTCCGCGTAGATCGGCAGCTGGCCCCGCTCGGTGGGGTCGCCCACATAGGCCTTGCAGAAGCGGCGGGTGTGGTTCCACTCGTTGACCACGCGATACGCCCGATCCGCCCAGTCCGGCGGCACGGTGGAGTGGGGGCGAGCGCGCATCACGAGGATCTCGTCGTCCGGGCCCTCGAGCGTGAACAGCACAGCGTGCCGCTCCCACATCGCGAGCAGGCTGCCGCTGCCGTCGGCGAGGAACCGGATGTCCAGCAGGTCGAGCGCCTTGCCGATCCGGCCGAGCGTCACCGGCGCAATCCGGTCGGGGTCATCGATCGTGGACAGGTCGGCGGAGACCGTGGGATGTCCCGGCTGGCGCTGCGCCGGCACTCCGGGGCGGACGCTGCTCTGCACTGCCACCTCGCCACCGGGCTCCGGCTCGTCGCCGCCGGACGATCCGGGACGCCATGACCACCACGGCATCGTTGCGCACCTCACTCCCCAGCATGCCCGTTGCCGGACGTAGCGGTGGACCCGAGGCCAGACGGTACCCGTACCGGTCGCAGAGGTCATCCCCCCAACCGGAGGGCGCGACCAGACACCCGAGATGCCATCACCTGAACAGGTGAGAACCTATGGGCATAACGGTCAATTCCTCGACGCGCTGTAGCCATGCAGCTCCATATGGTGCCGAAAGACCCACCCATCGTGCCGCCGCGTACACGCGCGTATCCGGACCGTCAACATCGGCCGGCCCCAGGAAACCCATCCGGGACACCGCTTGGACGAGCCGCTGTGACACCTCGATGCGACCTCCGCCAGCCGGCGTCACGACCAGCGCGACGTGGTCAAGGAGTGCATCCCGCACCGCGCGCTGGCCCACCGCGCGACCGGACAGTCCGCCCGCCGCAACCTCGCGCAACGTCCCGGCGGCAGCGGATGCCAGCCGGGTGATCTCGGCCACCGCGACCGACTCGACGGCCTCGGCGGCGGTCGGCGGCAGCGGCCAGCGCCACTGCTCATCGCGGCGGGACGGTAGCGCGTCGTCGCCGTGGGCCAGCACGTCCAGCAGTTCGGCCGCCGACACGGTCGCGTCCGCCACCCCGCCGGCGCCGGCCACCTCGCGGGTGACCAGCACGTTCCACGGCAGGCGCGCCCAGAGCGCGGTCCGCGCACCTGGGGTCCGCAGCCGGACCAGGGCGGCCGGATCCAGCCGGGTCAGCCGGGCCAGGAACGCCCCCGCGTCCGCGACCCCCAGCAGCCCGTGTCCAGGGAGCCCGTGCCCCGTCACGCTGCGCCTCTCCGCGATCTTGGAGTTGTGGTTGGCGCAAATGCGGACGGAGTCCGCATAAGGGCAACCACAACTCCAAGATCGCGGAGAACGGGGTGAGTCATGATCAGTCCTCGACGTACGGCTTGAGGAAGGCGCGTTCTGCCTCGGTGAGCCGGCGCGGGTAACCACGCTCGAGGTTGTACGGCACGCAGACGGATCGTGCCCGGCTCGCCAACACGTCGCCGTCGAACATCTCGTACGCGACGGTGAACGCGGCGGCGCGCAGGTCCGAGATCCACATCTCGATCCGGACCGGATCCCCGTAGTCGACCGGCCGGAGGTAGTCCACCTCGTGCCGAGCGACGACGATGCCCTCCTCGAATGAGGTCAGGCCGTGCGCCCGGGCGCCGACGAAGAACATCGCCACCCGCGCCTCCTCGTAGAGCGTGAGGAAGCGGGCGTTGTTGACGTGGCCGTACCTGTCCATGTCGGACCATCGGACGGCCACGTCGTATTCGAACCTGCCCGTCGCAGGCGTTGCCGATCCGGCAAGCTCAGTCACGCGTGAGCTTCCGATAGGTCACCCGGTGCGGCCGCGCGGCATCGGCTCCGAGGCGGTCGATCTTGTTCTTCTCGTACGCCTCGAAGTTGCCCTCGAACCAGAACCAGCGGCCGGGGTCCTCGACGCTGCCCTCCCAGGCGAGCATGTGGGTGGCGACCCGGTCCAGGAACATCCGGTCGTGGGAGATCACGACGGCGCAGCCGGGGAACTCCAGCAGCGCGTTCTCCAGACTGGACAGCGTCTCGACATCCAGGTCGTTGGTCGGCTCGTCGAGCAGGATCACGTTGCCGCCGATCTTCAGCGTGAGCGCGAGGTTCAGCCGGTTGCGCTCGCCCCCGGACAGCACCTTGACCGGCTTCTGCTGGTCCGGGCCCTTGAATCCGAACGCGGCGACGTACGCCCGCGACGGCATCTCGACCCTGCCCACCATGAGGTGGTCGAGGCCGTCGGATACGACCTCCCACACCGTCTCGTCACCGTTCAGACCGGCACGGTTCTGGTCGACGTACGACAGCCGGACCGTGTCACCGACGCGTACCGTACCGTCGTCCGGCTGCTCCAGCCCGACGATGGTCTTGAACAGCGTGGTCTTGCCGACGCCGTTCGGGCCGATGATGCCGACGATGCCGTTGCGCGGCAGGGAGAACGACAGGTGATCGATGAGCGTCTGCCCGTCGAAGCCCTTGACCAGGTCCTTGACCTCGATGACGGTGCTGCCCAGACGGGGACCCGGCGGGATCTGGATCTCCTCGAAGTCCAGCTTGCGGGTCTTCTCCGCCTCGGTCGCCATCTCGTCGTACCGGTCCAGTCGCGCCTTGCTCTTGGTCTGCCGGGCCTTGGCGTTCGAGCGCACCCACTCGAGCTCGTCGGAGAGGCGCTTCTTCAGCTTGGCGTCCTTGCGGCCTTCGACCGCCAGACGCTGCGCCTTCTTCTCCAGGTAGGTGGAGTAGTTGCCTTCGTACGGGTACGCCCGGCCGCGGTCGAGTTCGAGGATCCACCCGGCCACGTTGTCCAGGAAGTACCGGTCGTGGGTGATCGCGACCACCGTGCCGGCGTACTTGGCCAGATGCTGCTCCAGCCACTGCACGCTCTCCGCGTCCAGGTGGTTGGTGGGCTCGTCGAGCAGCAGCAGGTCCGGGGCCTGCAGCAGCAGGCGGCACAGCGCGACCCGGCGGCGCTCACCTCCGGAGAGCAGCGTGACGTCGGCGTCCGGGGGCGGACAGCGCAGCGCGTCCATCGCCAGCTCGAGCTGCGAGTCGACGTCCCACGCGTCGGCGTGGTCGAGCTCCTCCTGGAGCTTGCCCATCTCCTCCATCAGTTCGTCGGAGTAATCGGTGGCCATCTGCTCGGCGATCTTGTTGAAGCGCTCGAGCTTGGCCTTCGTCTCAGCGACCGCTTCCTCGATGTTGCCGAGGACGGTCTTCGCGTCGTTGAGCCGCGGCTCCTGAGCCAGCATGCCCACCGTGTAGCCGGGCATGAGACGGGCCTCGCCGTTGCTCACGCTGTCCAGGCCGGCCATGATCCGCAGCAGGCTGGACTTGCCGGCGCCGTTCGGACCGACCACACCGATCTTGGCGCCAGGCAGGAAGTTCAGCGTCACGTTGTCGAGCACGACCTTGTCGCCGTGCGCCTTGCGCGCCTTCTCCAGGACGTAGATGAACTGGGCCACGGTGCGCCCTACCTCCGTGATCGTGTTGGGAAACGGCCGAACGTTGCGACGCCAATCCTTCCAGGCTGTCCTCGGGCCACCTAAGTCAACCCCGGCCGCCGCGGCCGGATTCCCCTAGGCTCGGCGAGAGAACCGCACGGGGAGGTCTGAGCGTGCCCGAACGTAGCTCGTTCGTCGTTGTCGCCAACCGGCTGCCCGTCGACGAGGTCACCGGCCCGGACGGCGAACGACAGTGGCGCCCGAGTCCGGGCGGCCTGGTGACCGCGCTGCACCCGGTCCTGACCCAGCACCGGGGCACGTGGGTCGGCTGGGCCGGCGGCGCCGGCCTGGCGCCGGAGCCGTTCGAGCTCGAGGGCATTCACATCCACCCGGTTCCGCTGTCCGCCGACGAGCTCGAGCGGTACTACGAGGGGCAGTCGAACGCCTCGATCTGGCCGTTGTATCACGACGCGGTGGAGACATCGGCGTACCGGCGCCGCTGGCGGGAGGCGTACCGCGTGGTCAACCAGCGGTTCGCCCGGGCCGCCGCGGAGGTCGCCGACGAGGGTGCGACGGTGTGGGTGCAGGATTACCAGCTGCAGCTGGTGCCCGCGATGGTCCGGGAACTTCGGCCGGACCTGCGGATCGGGTTCTTCCTGCACATCCCGTTCCCGCCCATCGAGCTGTTCATGCAGATGCCGTTCCGGGCCGAGATCCTGCGCGGCCTGCTCGGCGCCGATCTGGTGGGTTTCCAGCAGCGGCTGGCCGCGCAGAACTTCGTCCGGCTGGCCCGGCACCTGCTCGGGCTGCGGTACGAGGGCCAGTCGATCCAGGTGGACGGACGCCGGGTCAAGGCCGGCGCCTTCCCGATCAGCATCGACACCCGTGACATGCAGCGGATGGCGACCGACCCGGCCGTGCAAGCGCGGGCCAAGCAGATCCGGGCCGAACTCGGTGATCCCAAGATGATCATCCTTGGTGTCGACCGGCTCGACTACACCAAGGGCATCGAGCTGCGCCTCAAGGCGTTCCGGGAACTGCTCGCGGACGGCAGGCTCACCGTGCCGGACGCGGTCATGGTCCAGGTGGCCACCCCGAGCCGGGAACGCGTCGAGCACTACCAGGCGTTGCGGGTGCGCGTGGAACGCGAGGTCGGCCGGATCAACGGCGAGTTCGGCCGGGTCGGCGTGCCGGCCGTGCACTACCTGCACCAGTCGTACAACCGCACCGAGCTGGCCGCGTTGTACGTGGCCGCCGACATCATGATGGTCACGCCGCTGCGCGACGGCATGAACCTGGTCGCCAAGGAATACGTGGCCACCCGCGGCGACAGTGGCGGGGCGCTGGTGCTGAGCGAGTTCGCGGGCGCCGCCACGGAACTGCGGCAGGCATTCCTGTGCAACCCGCACGACCCGGACGGTGTCAAGGACGCCCTGCTGCGTGCGGTCGCGGCCGAACCCCCCGAGCTGAAGCGGCGGATCCGGGTCATGCAGCGCCACCTGCGTACGCACGACGTGGCGGCGTGGGCCCGATCGTTTCTCAGCGAACTGGGCGCAGGTTGACCGTTTAATCCAGGGCGGTGACCACCTCGCCGATCACGGCGGTGGCCGGCGGCCGGACCCCCGCGGCCGCCGCGGCCGCCGCGATCGAGCCGAGCGTGCCGCGCAGCACCCGCTGCCGATCGGTGGAGGCGTCCTGGATGAGCGCGGCCGGGGTGTCGGCGTCGCGGCCCGCGCCGATCAGCGTGTCCACAATGGCCGGCAGGTTCTTCAGACCCATGAGGACGACGAGCGTGCCACGCATCCGGGCCAGCGCCGGCCAATCCACCAGCGAGGCCGGGTCGTCCGGCGGAACGTGCCCGGATACCACCGTGAATTCGTGCGCCACGCCGCGGTGGGTGACCGGGATGCCGGCACCGGCGGGAGCGGCGGTCGCGCTGGTCACGCCCGGCACCACGGTGACCGGAACGCCGGCCTGCGCGCACGCCAGCGCCTCCTCTCCACCGCGGCCGAAGACGTACGGGTCGCCGCCCTTGAGCCGGACCACGAACTGTCCGGCCCGGGCCCGTTCGACAAGGATCCGGTTGATCTCGTCCTGCGTCGCGGCCGGCCCGTACGGGATCTTGGCTGCGTCGATGAACTCCGCGTCCGCCCGCAGCTCACTCAACAGCGCGCCGGGGACCAGCCGGTCGGCCACCACGACATCCGCGGCCGCCAGCAGCCGGCGGCCCTTGACCGTGATGAGCTCCGGATCGCCGGGGCCCGCACCGACCAGGGCCACACCCGGCGCCGGCCGCCCGCCGGGCGCCGGTCCCGCCTCCAGCGCACTGGCGACCAGGTCCCGGACGGCCAGTGCACGCCGCCGGTCGCCGTCGTCGGTCACCGCCACGGTCACCGGACCGTGCCGGGTCACCGCCGGGGTCCAGGCCGTCGCGGCGTCACGGTCGTCCGCCCGTACGCAGAAGATCCGTTGCTCGGCGGCGGCCGCGCTGACCTCCGCGGCCGCCACCGGGTCGTTCACCGCCACCTGGACCAGCCAGGCGCCGTCCACATCGGAGCGCGTGAACCGGCGCTCCAGCCAGGCGACGCGCCCCGCGTCGGCATGCGCGCGCAAGGCAGGTGTGAGCCCCGGCGAGACCAGCACCACATCGGCGCCCGCCGCCAGTAGCGCCGGCAGGCGGCGGGTGGCCACCGCGCCACCCCCGACCATCAGCACCCGCCGGCCGGCCAGCCGCAGCGCGAGAGGGTAGAGGCTCACTTTCGGGACACTCCCGCCGCGTCGAACGTAGCAACCTCATGCAGCACCCGGATCGCGGCCGCCACCACCGGCAGGGCGAGCACGGCGCCACTCCCCTCGCCCAGCCGCATGCCGAGGTCCAGCAACGGCACCAGGCCGAGGTGGGCCAGCGCCACCGTGGCGCCGGGCTCGGCCGAGCGGTGTCCGGCGATCATCGCGGTCACGACGTCAGGTGCGAACGCGGCCGCGGCCAGCGCCGCGGACGCCGCGATGACGCCGTCCAGCACGACCGGGATCCGCCGGGCCGCGGCGCCGAGCAGGAAGCCGGCCAGCGCCGCGTGCTCCAAACCCCCGACCGCGGCCAGCACACCCAGTGGATCGGTGGCGTCGGGCGCGTGCCGGCGCAGTGCCCCCGCGACGACGGCGACCTTCCGGGCGTACGTGGTGTCGTCGATGCCGGTGCCCCGGCCGGTGACAGCGGCCGGGTCCGCGCCGGTGAACGCCGCCACGAGGGCGGCCGCGGGCGTGGTGTTGGCAATGCCCATGTCGCCGGTGAGCAGACAACGCGCACCGCCGTCGATCAGTGTCCCGGCGACCCGCACGCCGACTTCCATGGCGGCGATGGCCTCGGCGCGGGTCAGCGCCACTTCGGTGGCGAGGTCGCGAGTGCCGCGCCGGACGTTCGCGTCCACCAACATCGGCCCGCTTGTCACGGGCGCCGCGACACCTACGTCGACCACCATCACCTCCGCGCCGGCAGTGCGGGCGAACGCGTTCACCACCGCGCCGCCGGACGCGATGTTGGCCACCATCTGAGCCGTGACGTCTTGCGGCCACGGCGTGACACCCTGGGCGTGGACGCCGTGGTCACCGGCGAACACCACCACCGTGGCCGGGTCCGGCATCGGGGGTGGACAGCGTCCGGCCAGGCCGGCCATGCGTACCGGAAGATCCTCGAGAGCGCCCAGGGAGCCCAGTGGCTTGGTCAGGCGCGCCTGCAGATCGCGCGCCGCGGCCATGGCCGCGGCGTCGGCGGGTCCGATCGCCGCGAGGGCGCCCGTCAGGTCGGTCGGCGCAGTCACAACGCACAGCATGCCGGATGGATTTCACCGGCCCTACTTCGGCCGTTCCGTCACGACATGAGCCTTTTTTCCATACCGTTGACGGAGTGAAGATCCGCGCTCTGGCCGGGCTCGGCCGTTACGCACCGTTGGCCCGAGCCGGTCTCATCGCCGGGCTGGTCGTCGCCGGGCTCATCTTCCCGCTCGCCGCGCTCGCGGGCCACGGCGTCAAGTCGGGGTCAGAAGCGCTGGAGCGCATGCCCGCCGAGCTGACGGTCTCGCCGTCGGCGCAGGCCAGCTACGTGTACGCGGCGGATGGCAAGACGCTTCTCACCATGTTCTACGAGGAGTACCGCAAGCCGACGGCGCTGCGGGACATGTCGTGGTACATGCTGGAGGCCATCGTGGCCTCGGAGGACACCCGCTTCTACGAGCACAACGGCGTGGACGCCAAGGGCGTGGCCCGTGCGTTCGTGGCCAACCAGCAGGCCGGTGGCGTGTCGCAGGGCGCGTCAACACTGACCATGCAGTACGTCCGGATGGCGCTACGCGACGGTGCCCGCACGCCGCGGGAGGCGCTCGAGGCGACGGAACAGACCACGGTCCGCAAGCTGCGCGAGATGCGGCTGGCCATCGAGCTGGAGAAGCGGCTGTCCAAGCGGGCCATCCTCTCCCGGTACCTCAACTCGGCGTACTTCGGACATCGGGCGTACGGGATCTACGCAGCGGCCCAGGTGTTCTTCTCCAAGTTGCCGAGGGACCTCTCGCTGACCGAGGCGGCGCTGCTGGCCGGTCTGGTGAAGGCACCCTCGGCGTACGATCCGGCGTCCCGCGACCGGAAAGCGGCGACCGAGCGGCGCAACTACGTCATCGATCAGATGGCGAAGATGGGCGTGATCACGCCGGGGCAGGCGGCAACCGCGAAGAAGTCGCGGATCCGGCTCAAGCTGTCGAACCCACCCAACGACTGCGTCTCGGTGCCGCGCAGGCACAACGACTGGGGCTTCTTCTGCGACTACTTCCGCAACTGGTGGACGCAGCAGCCAGCGTTCGGGCCGACACCGCAGGAACGCGAGGAGCGGCTGCGCCGCGGCGGATACCGGATCGTCACCACGATCGATCCCACGATCCAGGCGTCCGCCATGGAGCACGTACTGGACAAGGAGAGGCGGCGCAGTCGGTACGCGCACGGCGAGGTCGTGATCGAGCCGGGCACCGGTCGGATCCTGGCGATGGCAGTGAACCGCACCTATTCGCTGGAACAGGACGACAACGGCAAGCACAGCGATCCGGCCAAGCGGCGGTTGGGGCTCAAGGGCAACTATCCCAACACGGTCAACCCGCTGCTGGGCGGCGGGACCATGGCCGGCTATCAAGCGGGGTCCACGTTCAAGATCTTCACGATGCTGGCGGCGCTGGACCGTGGAATGCCGCTGTCCACGTCGTTCTACGCCCCGATGGTGTACCGGTCGAAGTACATCACCGGGCGCGGGCCGTCGTCCTGCGGCGTCCACTGGTGCCCGAAGAACTCGACCACGTCGATGGTCGGCCGGCAGACCATGTGGAGCGGCTTCGGCAAGAGCGTCAACACCTACTTCGTCCAGCTGGAGCAGAAGGTCGGCGCGGAGCACGCCGTCCGCATGGCGGAAAGGCTCGGCATGCGGTGGCGTACCGACGTGGACCGGACCATGGCCTCGCCGGAGCGGGCGGACGGGTGGGGATCGTTCACGCTGGGCGTCAGCGACGCCACCCCGATCGAGATGGCGAACGTCTTCGCGACGCTCGCGGCGCAGGGCCGCTACTGCGAGCCGCTCCCGGTGCGCACGATCTCGCTCACCAACGGCAAACCGGCCACTGACCGGGACGTCCAGATCGCGGACCCGCGCTGCCATCAGGCCCTCCGGCCGGCGGTGGCCCAGGCGGCGACGGACGCCGCCAGGTGCGTCACCGGCTACGGCGCCGCGAAAGGCAGCTGCGGCGGCTGGGAGACCTCCCCGATGGTGTACGCCACGCTGCACCGCCCGGTGGCCGGCAAGAGCGGCACCACGGACAGCAACAAGACAGCGTGGTTCTGCGGCTTCACCCCGCAGCTGGCCGCGGCGGCGTTCGTCGCCGATCCGGACAACCCGGAGAACATGGTCGGCTCGGGCCGCGGCAGGATCTCGAAGTACACGGTGGCGGAGACGCTGAAGGACGCGCTCAAGGGTCAGAAAAAGATGAAGTTCACTCCACCGCCGAAATGGATCGTGCGCTGACCCCGCGCTGGGCCGGAACGTTCAGCCGCGGCCGCCGCCACGCCGGGTCCCGGCCGCTGAGCGTCAGCGCCGCCTCCAGCAGCAACAGCTCATCGCCGGCCTCGATCACCGGAACCGCCCGGCCGGTGTTCTGGGAGAGGTACTCGATGAGAGCCTCCAGGTTGCGCGGGTCGGTCGCGAAGTCCTGACCGGTGGCCCGGGCCAGGTCCCAGCCGTGCATGGTCAGCTCGTTCACCGCTTCGGTGCCGGCTGCGATCGCCGGCATGGCGGTGCCGCCGTACTGCGCCGAACCGGTCCACGCGGCCGTGTTCTTCCACGCCGTCGCCAATTCCTCCAACAGCACCGGCAGGCGGCCGCGCCAGTGCGTCGGGAGACGGGCGGCGGACGGCCGTGACGGCGGGGTGGCCGTACCCGGCGCCTCGGTCAGCTTCTGCGCGGCCTGAGTGAGCGCCCGCGTGACCTCGATGATGTGATCGAGCAGATCACCGACGGTCCAGTCGTCGCAGGGCGTGGGCGAACTCAGGTCATCGTCGGTGATGCCCAGCAACAGCAGTCTCAGCTGACGAACCGGAGGGTCGAGGTCCAAGGGCACGCGGTCGGCCACGTCGTCCTCCTTCTTTCCAGCCGGTTTCCAGCTGCGTTCCCTTCACGTTACGGGTGCGCTACGACATCCGCCGTATCGTCGCCCTCCGGAGTCATCGCCGCACTGCCAGTAGCCCTGGGTCCCGCTGTCGCGACGGTGACCAGGCGCCGGGCGATCTCCGGCGCACCCGCCCAGTGCAGACCGAGCTGCGACGCGTGCACCTGACGCCAGAGAAACCCCTCGGGCTTGCCGCCGGTCCAGGTCCAGGCCGGTACCGTCCCGGCTCGCGGGGTGACCACTGCGCGGTGCTGCTTGAAGCCGGTGATCCGGGCCCCGGCCGGCGCGACCGGGGACGTCACCGGCGCGGTGGCCTCTCGGTAGCCCGCCACCGTCTGGTCCCCGCTGACCGCCGAGGCGTCCAGCACTGCGCACATCGGGCGGCCGTCGTAGTCGCGCCCCAGCCATGGCAGGCCCACACCCTCGGCCACCACCGCCCAGCCGTCGCGCGCGAACTGTGCCACCGCCGTGCAGAGCCGGCGGTTGGCGGACAGCTCCTCGGCGTATCCCTCGGGCAGCCCGGCACCAATGACCAGGGCCCGGGCGCCGAACGGCAGCGTCTCGTCCCGTAGCGGGTCCACGAGGGCGACGTCGGCACCTGCCGCGGTCAGCAGCTCAGCGTTCTCCACGTAGGTGTACGGAGCGCCCGGTCCACCGGCCAGGGCGATGACCGGCCGGCTCCCGGCCCGGTCGCCGCCCTCGCCGTCTAACGCCTCCTCCGGCGACCAGGCCCGCCCGGGAAGGGCCGGCGCCGATCCCGCCAGCGCCAGCACCCGGTCCAGGTCCAGGCCGTTCAATACGACCTCGCCGAGCCGGCGTACGGCCCGGGAAGCGTCCACCGACCGGTGTGCGACCGGTACCGGGCCGTGCCCGCGCGGCGGTACCGTCGGCAGGTCGCCCCGGCGCAGCGCGCCCAGCACCGGCATGCCGATGTCGTCCAGCGCGGTCCGGAGCGTCTCCTCGTGCCGGGGCGAGGCCACCCGATTCAGGATGACGCCGCCCACGTGCACCATCTCGTCGAACATCCGGAACCCGTGCACCAGCGCGGCCAGGGAGTGACCCATCGACGCCACGTCCACCACCAGGGCCACGGGCGCGCGCAAAGCGGCGGCCACCGCGGCCGTGCCGTCGACCTCGGGCTGTCCGGTGAGGCTGTCGAACAGGCCCATCGCGCCCTCGATGACGGCCAGCTGGGAGCCGGCGGCGCCGTGACCGAACAGCGGCACGAGGCGCTGCGCGCCGACCAGGCGCGGGTCGAGATTGCGGCCCGGTCGTCCGGCGGCCATGCCCAGGTACGCGGCGTCGGTGTGGTCCGGGCCGACCTTGAACCCGGCGGCCGGAATGCCCCGAGCCGCGCACGCGGCCAGCAGGCCGACTGCGATCGCGGTCTTCCCGTGCCCGGACGCCGGTGCGCTCACCACCAGGCGTGGTTGGGCAGTCATCAGCGGTCCTCCCTCATCGCCGAACTCGCACCCTATCCCGCGATCGTGCAGCAAGGAGCGCCCGCCAGTCCCGCACCCCAGTCCCCGCCGATCTTGGAGTTGTGGTTGCCCTTATGGATGGGTTAGCCCGTTTCGTGTCCACCACAACTCCAAGATCGGCGAGACGTTCGGGCGCCGGGTCCGAGGGCGCCGAGCGACAGCGAGGCCGGTAATTCAGCTAGCCTCGGGGCGTGTACCGGTTCCTGCTCTCGCCGCGTTGGCTGGGCGCGTTGGCGCTCGCCGTGGCCGCCGCGGTGGCCATGCTGTTCCTCGGCGTCTGGCAGCTGCACCGGTATCAGGAACGCGCCGCGATCAACGATCGCATCGACGCGGCGGACTCCGCCCCGGCCGTTCCGCTGAGCGGCGTGCTGCCCGCACCCACCGCCGCCGGCACGGCGGGGGCGGCGCCCCGCCCCCGCCAAGGCAGGAGCAAGGGAGACGTCCCCGGCCGGTACGACCCCGCGCGCCGGGCAAAAGGCCCCCGCCCGCCCCC
>Ga0081539_10004410_pt1 | contig 15585 bp, 15 predicted proteins | sample TabmetS4T2R2_FD_71023 | JGI IMG/M metagenome (GOLD analysis project Ga0081539, IMG submission 71023) | Tabebuia heterophylla rhizosphere microbial communities from the University of Puerto Rico - S4T2R2 | ecosystem: Host-associated > Plants > Roots > Rhizosphere ...
AGTTGAATCAGTCGCCCCGGGAACAGCAACGCTGCTGATTCCCGTGAGCGAGGAGTTGATGCGCAACGACAGCATCGTGCACGGCGGCGTGGTGGCCTCGCTGATCGACTCGGCGTTTGCTTTTGCGATCATTCCGATACTCAGCGACGGCGAGCGCACGGTGACGGTCGATCTCACCATTCATTACCTGCGACCGTTGAGCGGCGGCGTCGCGAAAGCGACGGCGCGAATCGTGCGCGCCGGCCGCCGCGTGATCACGGTTTCAGCCGACCTGTTCGACGAAAACGATAAACTCGCCGCCACTGCACTCAGCACTTACCTCCGCATATCATCCTAGCCAACGCTTTCAGCGTTGTTTTCTTGTTTTCTTTGTGACCCAGGGTTGAAGCAACCCTGGGCTGGAATTTGCGAACGCCGTTGGCGTTCAGGAGCGTAGGTGTCATGACATCTGACACGTTCAGGAGCGTTGCTGCCGCTCGTCGAACCTGACGTGCGACCTCACTTGCCCTATCTGTTAAGCTGTAGCGACGGATGGATGACTTAAAGAAATTCGCGCGTTATTTTCGTCGCTATAAATTACAACTGATAATCGGAATTGCCTGCATCTTCTGCGGTGTCGTCGCCGGCCTGTTCATTCCGCTCATCGTCGGCCAGGCGGTGGACGCGAACTGGAACCAGGTCACGTGGCCGAAACTCACGATGGCGGCCGCGAAGGTCCTCGGCGCGAGCATCGTCAGCGGTATCTTCCTGTTTCTCCAACGCCGCATCCTGATCGGCATGTCGCGCAACGTCGAGTACGACCTGCGCGAGGAGTTCTACGGCCATCTCGTCAACCAGCCGCTGTCGTTCTTTCACGAGCATCGCACCGGCGACCTGATGGCGCGCGCCACGAACGATCTCGCGGCCGTGCGGCAACTCGCCGGACCGATGATCATGTACACGTTGCAAACCGTGTTCGTCGTCGTGCTCGTGTTGCCGCTCATGTTCTTCCTCAATTGGAAGCTGACGCTGCTGCTGTTCCTCACGATGCCGCTCGTGTCGCTGACGGTCAAGGTTTTCGGCCAGCAGGTCCACACGCGGTTCGAGAAGATCCAGGACTTTTTCGCGCAGATCACGGCGCGCGCGCAGGAAAACTTTACCGGCGTGCGCGTGGTGCGGGCCTACGCGCAGGAAGACGCCGAGATGGCGGAGTTCAGCAAGCTGAACCGCGAATACGCCGAGCGCAACCTGGGTCTGGTACGAATTGACGCGTTGATGCGGCCGTTGATGACGTTTTTGATCGGCGTCGGCTACGTGCTGATCATCTGGGCGGGCGTGCCGCTCGCCGTGCGCGGCGAGATCACCGTCGGTGAGTTCACGATGTTCAATATGTACCTGACGCGCTTGATCTGGCCGTTGATTGCGTTGGGGTACGTCGTGAATCTTTATCAGCGCGGCACGGCGAGTCTGAAACGCATCAACGCGATTATGCGGATCGAGCCGGCGATTGCCGACGAGCGCGGGACGGCGGAGCAGCCGCCGATCCAGGGCGCGATCGAATTTCGCGATCTGACTTTTCGCTATCGCGAGAACGACGAGCCGGTGCTGCGCGATTTGAATTTGAAGATCCCCGCGGGACTCACGGTCGCGTTTGTCGGCCGCACCGGCAGCGGAAAATCGACGGTGACGAATCTGATTCCGCGTTTGATCGAACCGCCGCCGAATTCACTTTTGATTGACGGCGTTCCGATCGAGAAGTATCCGTTGCAGCAGCTCCGTTCGAGCATCGGGTACGTGCCGCAGGAGACGTTTCTGTTCAGCGACTCCGTGAAGGGAAACATCGCTTTCGGTGTCGAAAAAGCGGAAATGGCCGACGTCGAATGGGCAGCCGAGATCGCGGGTCTGTCGGAAGACATTGCCGCCTTCCCGGAAGGCTTCGACACGCTCGTGGGCGAGCGCGGCATCACGCTTTCCGGCGGTCAGAAACAGCGCACGGCGATCGCGCGCGCGGTGTTGCGCGCGCCGAAGATTCTGATTCTCGACGACGCGTTGTCGTCGGTTGACACGTACACGGAAGAGAAAATTCTCGCGCAGCTTCGCGGCGTCATGCGCGATCGGACGAGTTTGATTGTGTCGCACCGGATTTCGACCGTGCGCGACGCGGACCTGATTTGTGTGTTGGACGACGGGCGAATCGTCGAGCAGGGAACTCACGACGAGCTGCTCGCGTTGGAAGGCGAGTACGCTGATCTGTACGAGCGGCAACTGCTCGAGGAAGAGCTGGCAGCCACGTAAGATATTGTCGATTTCCGATTGCCAATTGCCGATTTAAGCTGCCCACGACGCTTGCGCAAATCGGCAATCGGCAATCGGCAATCGGCAATCGACAATTGGAAATGGTGTAGATGTCCGCAGTCACACAGTTTCACGAAGAAGAAGCGATCGGCAAGACTTACGATTTTCAGATCGCACGGCGGCTGTTGCGCTATCTGAAGCCGTACGAGCGCCAGCTATTTCCTGCCCTGCTGCTCACGCTTGCGCTCAACCTGCTCGGCGTGCTGCAGCCGAAGTTCACGCAATACGCCATCGACTGGCACATCCTGCCGCGACGGCTCAATGGCCTCGGCGTGCTGGTCGCACTGTTCTTCGCGACGCAGCTACTGCGGATGGTCTTCTCCTACTTCCAGACGATCCTGCTCAACACCGTCGGACAGTACGTCATGTTCGACATGCGGCGCGAGCTCTACGAGAAACTGCAAAACCAGGAAGTCGCTTACTACGACCGCAACCCCGTCGGCCGCATCATGACGCGGCTCACCAGCGACGTCGACGCGCTCAACGAGCTGTTCACGGCAGGAGTGACTGACTTGCTCGGCGATCTCGTGATGATCGTCGCGATCATTTCGGTGATGTTGTGGATGGACGTGCGGCTGACGCTGGTGACGTTGTTAACGGTGCCGCTGCTCTTCGGCGCAACGACGTGGTTCCGGCGCGGCGCGCGACGCGGTTACGATCTCGTGCGCACGCGCATCGCGCGTATCAACGCGTTTCTCCAGGAGCACTTCGCGGGCGCACAAACGGTGCAAATCTTCAACGCCGAATTAAAATCCCTGCGCACGTTCGAGCTCATTAACGACGAGTATCGCCGGGCGAACATCGACACTATCTTTTACTACGCCGTGTTCTTTCCGCTCGTCGATCTGATCGGCGCGGTCGGAGTCGCGCTGATCATCTGGTACGGCGGTTATCGCGTGATGCAGAACACGCCGCAGCACACGGTGTTGACGCTCGGCGCGCTGGTGGCGTTCATTCAATATTCGCAGGCGTTGTTCCAGCCGATCCGCGACATTTCTGATAAGTACAATGTGCTGCAAGCGGCCGTGGTCGCGTCGCATCGCATCTTCCGCACGCTCGATCTCCCGATTGCGATTCTGCCGCCGGAGAAACCGCTGAAAGCCGAACGCGCGCGCGGCCGGATCGAGTTTCAGAACGTGTGGTTTGCTTACAAAGACGAAGACTGGGTTCTGCAAGACGTGTCGTTCACCGTCGAGCCCGGGCAATCGATCGCACTCGTGGGCCACACCGGTTCCGGCAAGACGACGATCACGAACCTCCTGATGCGTTTCTACGACATTCAACGTGGGCGCATCCTGCTCGACGGCGTCGATCTGCGCGATTGGGACCTGAAAGCGTTGCGGCAAAACTTCGCGGTGGTGTTGCAGGAGATTTTTCTGTTCAGCGGCACGGTCGAAGGGAACATCCGGCTCGGCCATGAAGACATTACGGAAGAGCGGGTGCGTTGGGCCGCGCGCGAGGTGCACGCGGACAGTTTCATCAGCCGTTTGAAAGACGACTACAAAGCCGAGGTGCGCGAGCGCGGGGCAGGGTTGTCGGTCGGGCAGAAGCAGCTCATCTCGTTTGCGCGCGCGCTCGCGTTTGACCCGGCGCTGTTGATTCTCGACGAAGCGACCAGCTCGATCGACACCGAAACGGAGCAACTGATTCAGCGGGCGATCGAACGCGTGATGCGCGATCGAACGTCAATCGTCGTCGCGCACCGTCTGTCGACAGTTCAGAACGCGGATCGGATTATCGTGCTGCATCACGGTGAGATTCGCGAGCAGGGAACGCATCAGGAATTGTTGGCCGAGCGGGGACTTTACTGGAAGCTCTACAAACTGCAGTACGCCGACCCGTCTTACCGCGAAGCCGTCACTTAGCGGCCGCGCCGGCGCGGGTCTTCAGCGGCACCAAACCTTCGAACGACTTGTAGATCTGCAAGTACATCTGCGTCTCACGCGGGATCAGCGTGCGCCAACCATCACCACCGCGCTTCAGATACGACGGCAGTTTCGCGGCGTTGGAGTTGTAACCCGCGGCCATCAGCTCGCTCGGCGTCGCGATCTTGGTCTCCAACGCATTCTTCACTTCGTCGTTCGCCGTCAATTCACTCCACGTGTCGTTCATGTAAAGCAGCATCGCCTGCAGCGCGTTCGCGTGATTGCGCATGCCGGTCACAAAATCCGGAATGAGACCGACGCCCGGATGGCGCGTGCGTTCGAGGTTGTAAGCCCACGGAATCATCTGCACCATGCCGCCGGCACCCGCGCTGCTCACCGAGAAGCGATAGGTATCGAGCTCGTTCAGCGCAAACAAGGAATAGATCTCTTCATAAAGCGCGAGGCGGTTCTCACCGCGGAACCGGTCGTGATCGACGTGTTCGACGACGCACAGGCGTTCAGCCACGTCGACCATCTGCGGTGAGATTGCGACGCCGCGCTCGCGTAGCCGGGTAGCGGCGAGATCGAGCATGTTGCGGACGTACGATTGTCCGGAGCGTACGAGATCGTTCGACAGCAGCGCCGGATGCGCGGACGTGTAATAAGCCATCTCGCGAAAGATACCGCTTCGCTCGATCGGATACTCGATCGTGAGCGGGACGAGCGATTGTCCGGCCGGCGTAAAGATCGTCAGCGCCGTGTTGACGCCGTTCGCGCGCAGCACGTTCACACTGACGTTTGTGCCTAACGAAGAAATCGTGTTGATCTGCGCGCCCTTCGTTAAGAACGACTGCTTCGAAATCGTGATCAGGTGGGTCTTGGCGTTTTCGCGGTCGAGCGCCGCAATTGTGACAAACTCGATCGACGGAACGCTCAACGCCGTCGTCATCGGACGCGTCCTCAGCAGCCGGCGCGCTTCGGAGATTCGCGACTGAATCATCGAGGGCGTCAGGTAAGTCAGTGGCGCTGCCGGCGTCTTCTGTATTTCAGCGGACACTTCGGCCGCGGCCGGCGTCGTCCTGGGCGCTTCCGCGGCCGCGGTACCTCCCGGCAGCGGCACGTTTGGATTAATGGTCACCGGCAGCTTCGGATTAGCCGGCGTTTGTGCGACGACGCGCGGCCTCACGAGTTGATCGGGATTGCTCTCCTGCGCCGGCGCGGGCGTGGCGGAAAAGACAAAGAGAACGGGGGTCAGGGTGAATAGAAATCTTGTTTTCATAGCTGCTTACGGAGAGCTGCGGATCAAATTCGTGCTCGCCGAGGGGCGACGAGCGTTGGCTTAGATTCACTCATTCAATTCCCGGTTGTCAACTGTTTTGTGGGCATTGCAAACCTTTGTATACTCTGGTCGTTACCATCCCTGCGTTGTCTCAGAAATTCGAAAGGGAGTGTTGTTATGTTGCTGACCCCGCTGACCCGCACCATCGTCTTCGTGTGCCTGTTTGCAACTGCCATATTTATGATCAAAACGACTGACTATCCCCCGGCCAGAAAGAGCGATCAGGTCGACGATTATCACGGCGTAAAAGTCGCCGATCCGTATCGCTGGCTCGAAGATCTCGACTCCGCAGAAACGCGGCAGTGGGTCGAAGCCGAAAACAAGCTCACCTTCGCCTTTCTCAATTCCATTCCGCAGCGCGCGGCGATTCGCGAGCGGCTGACGAAGCTCTGGAACTTCGAGAAGTACGGCGTTCCTTTCAAAGAAGGGAACCGCTATTTCTACACGCGTAACAGCGGCTTGCAGAACCAGTCGGTGCTTTACACCGTCAACACGCTCGAAGCGCAGCCGCAGATGGTGCTCGATCCGAACGCGCTCTCGACCGACGGCACGGTCGCCGTTTCGGGATTGCAGGTCAGTCCGGACGGGAAGCTGCTGGCTTACAGTCTTTCAGCGTCGGGTTCTGACTGGCAGGAGTGGAAAGTTCGCGACGTCGCCACGAGCAAAGATCTCTCGGACGATCTGAAGTGGGTGAAGTTTTCCGGCGTCTCGTGGACGCGCGACGGCAAAGGCTTCTTCTACAGTCGTTACGACGAACCGAAGGCTGACGCGCTCAAAGCGACCAACTATTTTCAGAAGGTCTTCTACCACCGGCTCGGCACGCCGCAGACGGAAGACGTGCTCGTCTACGAACGACCTGATCAGAAAGACTGGCTGTTTGGCGGTTCAGTCACCGAAGACGGCAGCTACCTCGTCATCACGATCTACGAGGGCACTGACGTAAAAAACCGTGTCTACTACAAAGATCTCAAGGCGAAGGACGCGCCCGTCGTGAAGCTGCTCGACGATTTTGACGCGGCTTACACCTTCGTCGGCAATGAAGGCTCACGCTTCTGGTTCCAGACGGATCTCGGAGCGCCGCGCGGCAAAGTGGTTGAAGTCGACGTGGCAAATCCCGCGCGCGCGAATTGGAAAGTGATCGTGCCGGAGAGCACGGAGACGCTGCAGGGCACGAGCTTTGTCAATCACAAGTTCGTGCTGAATTATCTGAAGGACGCTTACACGCAGGTGAAGATTTACGACACGGCGGGCAAGTTCGTGAACGAGATTGCATTTCCCGGGATTGGCTCGGCGGAGGGTTTCGGCGGCAAAGCCACGGACAAGGAAACGTTTTACGCGTTCACCGGCTTTACCACGCCAACGACGATCTATCGCTACGATTTCACGACCGGCAAGAGCACGATCTTTCGCCAGCCGAAAGTCGAGTTCAATCCGAGCGACTTCGAAACGAAACAGGTCTTTTACGCGAGCAAAGACGGCACGAAAGTGCCGATGTTCATCACCTACAAGAAAGGCCTAAAGCTCGACGGCAACAATCCGACATATCTCTACGGCTACGGCGGATTCAACATCTCGTTGACGCCCGCGTTCTCGGTGGGAAATCTCGTTTGGATGGAGATGGGCGGTGTTTACGCGCAGCCGAACCTGCGCGGCGGCGGCGAGTACGGCGAAGAGTGGCACCAGGCTGGGATGAAGTTGAAGAAGCAGAACGTGTTTGACGACTTCATCGCGGCGGCCGAATGGTTGATTGCGAACAAGTACACGTCGACGCCGAAACTCGCGATTGGCGGCGGCAGTAATGGCGGCTTGCTCGTCGGCGCGGCTTTGACGCAGCGTCCGGATCTGTTTGGGGCGGCGATTCCGGCGGTGGGTGTGATGGACATGCTGCGGTTTCAGAAGTTCACGATCGGTTGGGCGTGGGTTTCGGACTACGGCTCGTCGGATAATCCAGATGAGTTCAAGGCGTTGTACGCGTATTCCCCGCTGCACAACATCAAGCCGGGTACGTCGTATCCGCCGACGATGATCACGACCGCTGATCACGACGATCGCGTCTGGCCGGGACACAGTTTCAAGTTCGCGGCGGCTATGCAGGCGGCGCAGGCGGGCGACGCGCCGATCCTGATCCGGATCGAAACGAAAGCCGGACACGGCGCGGGCAAGCCGACGTCGAAGATCATCGAGGAGCTCGCGGACCGCTGGGCGTTTCTGGTGAAGGTGTTGGAAACGAAGGCGGCGAAAGACGCGAGCCAGTAGTTAGCTGTGTCCACCGTCCAATTCCTTTTTGGGAACGGCCACGTCCTATGGAGGAACCGTCAGTCCCTATCAGGGACCCGCCAGTTCCTATCAGGGACACGTCACGTCCCCTCAGGGACCCGCCACGTCCCCTCAGGGACCCGTCACGTCCCCTCAGGGATCCGCCACGTCCTGTCAGAGAACTATCCGTTTTCTATCGGGGTTTTGTCGATCCCATATAGAAACGCGGCACTCCTATACAGGTTCTTATCGTTCCTAATTATCGGTTGAGAGTTGCCAGTGCATTTGCCGGAACTCCGACATGAGCCTGGTTGCGGAGTTCAGTTTATTGGCACAGTTTACCGTAAGCAGGCGATTTCCCTTTTTCTGCGCTTCCCAGCAAAAAGGCAGTGAGAATTCGGCGCGATGGGGGATGCTCCTTGTGGGTTTCGAGTCGAGTTTGAAAAGCATCTCTTGGGGCATTTGCGTTTTTAGAAATAAGGACTAAGCAGTAACTTCGCGTCATAATCAATGAGACCTAACTTAACGCGGTCGAGCCAGCCAATCCTTCCTAGAACGCTCCTCGTGAATTGCTCGTCCGCCGCGAAATAGACTGTTGCTTCTGAGCGGATACCCAATACTTCGATTGTGACGGTGTGAAGATGTGCCTTGAACGAACCAGTAACGGTTCCGATGTTTTCCGCAGCAGTGCTTTCGATATCAAGCCCTAATAACTCGCCGTGAGCTCGCTTGAAGATACAGTGGCTGGAACCCGTGTCCAGTCTTGCTTCGCACTCAACTGACTCTTGTCCGTAATGAAGAATTGCCGTGAGGCTGATTCCAGATTTAAGTGTGCTGTAGTAGTGAGTTTTGTCGAACGTGAGGGTTTCGCTCAAGAAAGCCATCCTCCCGTAAATGGTCCTGATTCTCGTTCAGTCACGAGCTCGACAAACGGTATCTCAATACCTTCGGCCTTTGCTTTAGCATAGACTTCTTTGGCCGTCGATCCGCTGGCAATCAAACGATCACCATCCAGAGCTACCCATTGCCCCGCATATTTCTCTCGGTTTTCGTCCAACCATCTGAGTGACTTTGTCGAACAACCACCGTGTGCTGGTGAGGTATTTTCTTCTCCGTTAGACGCTCCTTTTTCATCCAGCCATTGACGAATCCGTTCCTGGTCTGATGTCGGCAGTTGTTCAATCGACTTGATGATTTGGTCAAAGCTTATGGTCATTGTTCGAATTGTAGCACAGGCGGTTAAGCAGGCTCGCGGGAGCGGGTTTTCCATTGCCAGAGGCCGTCGACGATTTGTTGGGGGAGGCGATGGCCTAGTTGGCGGGCGATGAGGATTAGTTGGCCGCGGTGGTGCGCTTCGTGGGCGACGAAGTAGTTGAGGAAGTGGATAAGATCCGTGGGGAAGTTTTGCCAGACGGCTGAGGGGACGGAGCCACCGTGTTCGGCGCCAAGGCGAATCAAGGAGATGATGCCTTCGCTGCTGCGCGCGAGTGCGCGCACTAAGGACGGCTGACGAACGGTGCGAAGATCGACTCTCGCTGGAACCGCGATGCCGTGCTTCGCACCGAGCGATTTAATCCACATGCACCGCGCGTTGTGAATGTGCGCGGCGATCGAACGGACGGTGCGGCGCGGCATGCCCGGAACCGTCTCGGACCACAACTCGGGCGGCAGGTTTTCGATCAGGTAGGTCGTGACGCGGTTGTTCGTGCGCCAGGCGGCGATTAGCGCTTCAGTGTTGAGTTCTGCCATTTACAGGTTGGTTTACGGGGATAACACGGATGAAACGCAAGCCGCGGACGACGAGGATCACTGCGACCAGGGCGTCGGCTTGCGCACCCAGCGGAATGCCCGCAACTTCTCCTGCAACTCGCGCGGCAGCGGACCAGCATCACTCGCCGCGATGTTCGACTCCACGTGCGACAACTTCCGCATCCCCGGAATGATCGTACTCACGTCTTCATTCCCCAAAATGAAGCGCAACGCGAGTTCCGGCATCGTGATGTGTGTTTCGTGTTCGCGGTTCCACTCTTCGAGCAGCTTCTTGATCGCCTCGGCGCGTTCGACGCTCGGAACCAGGTTCTCCGGCACGAAGTAAGTGTTACGCCAATCGCCTTCCGGCCACTTACTCTCTTTTGTCAACGTACCTGTCAGCGTTCCTTCATCGAACGGCACGCGCGCAATCACCGCCACATTCATCTCGCGACACGCCGGAAACAGATCGTCTTCCGGATTCTGATCGAAAATGTTGTAGATCACCTGCACCGCATCGACTTGCCCGCTGCGCACTGCACGCACGCCATTCCACGGTTCCCAACGATTGAGACTAAGGCCGATCGCATTGATCAGTTTCTGACTGCGCAGATCGTCGAGCTTGTAGAACCAGCGATCGTCGCGCATCCACTCGTCGCTCCAGGTGTGAAACTGCATTACGTCGAACCGATCGAGTTTCGCGTTCTCCAAACTGCGATGCACGTACTCCTCGACATAATCCGGTGGATAAGTTTCCATCAAAGTGGATGCGGCAGTCGCGGGCCACTGGCGTGTCTTCGGCGGGATCTTCGTCGCAGTGTAAAGACGCTTGCCCTCATTTGCTCTGACGATCTGGCCGAGCAGGTTCTCGCTGTGACCTTCACCGTAAGCGTACGCGGTATCGAAAAAATTGCAGCCGCGATCGACTGCAGCTTGCAACGAGCGCAGCGACTCCTCGTCGTCGGAGTTGGACCAACTGGCCATGCCCCACATGCCATAGCTGATCTCACTCACTTCCCAGCCCGTGCGGCCGAATCGTCTGTATTTCATGGGGCCATATTAGAGATTCGGGCGCGGAAAAAACAACTACGCCTCAAAGCCCGTAAGCTTCGAGGCGTAGAGGGGATTTGCAGCCTTTCGGAGAAACCCTGGTTAGTTGTTACCCGTGGTCGTTGCTCCGCCCGCGCTGATCACGACGTCTTTGTCGGAACCACCGAACGTCACGCCGACGAGGTGGGTGTCGTCGCCGCTGCCCATGGATCTCAGTTGAAAATCGTTAGCCTTCTTCGCACGCGGCTCCAGCTTGGCCATTGCCTGCGCGACAACTTTTCCGTCTTGCTTGAAGGTCAGTTGACCAGTTTGATCGTCGAACTTAACGTCGTACGTTCCTTTTTTCAGCACTGTCCCGTTCACCTTGATGTCGCTATCAAAAGTGATTCTGTGCTTCTGCACTTTAGCCAGCGCGACCACACTCGTCAGTGCACCGACCATTAAAACGACCAGCATTCGATTCATGATTGACTTCATCACAGCTTCTCCTTGGCTTGTTATTTAGCTCACTCTCTCGGTTCAGGCTCCTACTGCGAACTAAACACCACTCGCAGATTTCTTATGACAGAAAATGAACTCATCAATTTCTTAAAACGCCGCGCGTGGTACGCGCCTTAACAAGCGAAGGTTGCCGCGTTGAGATTCTTTACCTTCTCTTTACAATTCTTTGCAGTTCATTACAGTTTTTCGTTCATCGTTCTGCTAGACTCCCAAGCATTCGCCAATTATTTGGACAATCCCACTGATAGTAAGGAGATGTTGAATGAGAAAGTTGCTTTGCGCTCTGAGTGTGATGAGCGCGCTTGTAATCGCTCTGGCCGTGCACGCTGCCGCACCCGCCAACTTCGCCGGCACCTGGACGCTTGATAAGAGCAAGAGCCAGGGCCTGAATCAGCGCCTGCAGAACGCTGAAAGTGTTTCGTGGGTGATCGCGCAAACCGACAAAGACATCACCATCGAAGAGAAAGTAACCGGCGGCACTCCTCCGGCAGGCGGCCCGCCGGCAGGCGGACCTCCCGCAGGAGATCGTCCCGCTGGTGGGGGCGGCGGTGGCGGCCGCGGGATGGGCGGCTTTGGTGGTCCAAGAACGTTCACGCTCGACGGCAGTGAAACTTCCGCCGACACGGGACGTGGAAAAGTTGTTCGCAAAGCGACAGTGTCCAGCGACGGCAAGACACTCGAGCTGACCAGCAAAGCAACTTTCCAGGGACCGGAAGGTGAGATCACCTCGACCACGACCGAGAAGTTGACGTTGTCAGCCGACGGCAAGACGTTGACGGTGACTCGTCACAGCGAGAGCCCGCGCGGTCCGCAGGACTCGACGCTCGTCTTCACTAAGTAAGGCTTACCCACGGATCACACGGATTCGCTCCGTGTGATCCGTGGCTTTTACTCCAGCCAGTCGCGAGTCACGTCGCACCACAACGCCAGCCCGCGCCATTCATTAAAGCGTGAGTAGTAGCGCGCGATCTTTTTGTCGTTTGCTTTCCGGCCGCCGTTCCTGATCTGAAAAAACCGCGCGCGCGTCCACGAATCGAGCGCGAGCCCGTCGTAACGTCCCAACAGCTTCAACAGATTCTCCGCCGCGTAATTCCCCACGCCTTTCACGCCTTTGATTTGTTTGGTGAGTTCGGGTGTCGAAAGCGGACTGGTCAGCCATTGCTCGACGTTCAGTTCGCCCGCAGCGACGCGCTCCGCGAGCTCTTTCAAGTATGGCGCGCGATAGCCGGCGCGCACTTCGTCCACAAAAAACTCGAGCGGCATCGACGCCATCGCTTCCGGCGTGGGAAAAGATCTGCGCTGGTCGTTGCTTTCGCGTCCCAGGTTTTCGACTAGCCCGGTGACCATCTTCACGGTCAGTGCCCACGAACAATTTGTAGTGCAAATCATTTTTACGAGGTCTTCGAAGACGGTGGGCGAGCGCAGCATGCGTCCGGCGCCCTGCGTTCCGATCCAGGCAAATTCCGGTTCTGCTTCGGTGGCGTTGTAAAAGGATTGCAGATCGTCGTCGAGGCGAAGAATATGGCGCGCGTCGCGCATCACTTTGGCCGTCTCACCTTTATTTAAGGGCCGTGAAGTGGCGACCTGGACGTGGCGTTTGCGACCGGACAGCAGGATGGTTACGGGTGGCTTAAGGCCAACGTCGATGACGCGTGTTAACGTCCAGTTTTTGGAGTCGAGAGCGAAGGGGAGCAGACCGTACCAGCCGTGGCTGACGATGGTTCTTTTGAAGTTGAAATTAGGTGGCGTCGGTATTTTGATTTCCATTTTGAATTTGTATTGTTCACATTCGGTCAAGCTGAATCTTGACACATCAAGGCACGTTGCCTAGACTGACGGAACTTGAAAAAACAGTGTGTGGAAGGCTGTCTCCCTCAACCCCACCATACGAGGGTTATGGGAGCGTCGGGACCAAACACTAGGTCCCCACAGTAACTCCGGTGAACGTACGCACCGCTTCCAAAGTCGAATAGCCGGAGCTTTCCGGCGATGGTTTGTCGCCCCACAGGGACGCTAGCAGGGCACCCGGTGGGGCGCAGCCGTTTTTGCATCACGAAAAGGCACAAAAGTACAAAGAGGCACACTACCTGATGTAAATCGGGTTGGAGATGATCCACGGTTTTTCCCCGATAATCTGTTCAATCTGTGGCAAGTAAACCTCGACCCGGTAAACGCCTCGCTCACTGACGGCAAATTCCTTCGTCGCAATCCCGCTCTCGTTCAGAATCACCGACCCGTCTTTGAAAAGCACGATGCGGGACGCTACCGGCGTTTGGATTCGCAGGCGAAGGTCATTTTGGAAGGGGATTTCGTCGCCTTGAATCCGAGTTTGGCCGGAAGTTGACGCTTCGAAGTTAAAGCCGGATGTATCGCCGAAGAGATCGAAGCCGATGAAGCAATGACCGGATTTGAGCGCATTTAGAAGTTGCACGGCGTCGAGGGCTTTGGCTGCATCTGTCAGCGCGTGAAGCCGAACCAGCCGGAAGCTCGTCGCGTACGGATCGAGTTGAATTCCCGCCAGCGTTTTGCCGGTGCCGTCGCGCAAACTCACGCCGATGTTCGCGTGTGCGTCGTTGCCGGGAGTGGCCGTCAACTTCGAGTGGGCCAGCGCCTGGTCCCACTGTTTCAGCGACTCGTTCGGCCGTTCGTAATAAAGCGCGAATAGCAGATCCGGATATGCGCGATGCGACCACAGCACGTCGAAGAACGCCTTCACCGGATTCGCTTTCCGCGTGTTCGTGTAAACGTTGTAGACCTCAACGCCGGCGAGTCCGGGCGTGTCCCAGTTCTTGAACTCTTCCGGATAAGCGACGATCGAAACACCTTCGGGGAGCGCGAGCAGCCGGTCGCCGTTCGCGGCTGCAGTCTCGTTGCCGTTTATGAAGAGCACATCGGCGTGAACACCTTTCAGGGTCATCGCGGCAGTATCGAAGTCTGCTTCTGTATGCTCGGTCATGATCACGAAATTCAGCTCGTTGGCTTTGGCGGCGGCGATGATGTCGGAGAACGTGCCGGAGCTGTGGCCGCCGAGAAACGAGTGCACGTGGATCACGCCTTTGTATTCGCGATACTGCTCGGACAAAGGAATGGCTGTTCGTTGGAAGTTGATCTGTTGAATTACCGCGCTGAGCCGGTGAAGTTTGTAGCGACGGTAAATAAAGGGAACCTGAATCAGTAGAATTACGATAACGACGGCGAGGAGGATCTTTTTGAGCACGGATGACACGGAGCTTTAGTCGACGAAGTCTACCGACGCGACATGCTCGCTGATGCTTCGGCCAAACTCCGCGACTTTCACGTGTTCGGGATGAATGGTGTACGCGTCGAGGGCCGCGCGATCCGCAAACGTCGCGACGAGACCCGTGTGGTAAGAACGCGGCAGAAACAGAACATCGAAGCCGACGGCGAGACTCTGTACTTCCGGAATGATCGACGCGAGCGCGCGCAGCAGTTTCACGTGTTCCTCGCGGGTAAACTGCTCGACGTCAGCACGGTATTTCCAGATCACGATGTGGGTCAGCATTTTTGACTCAGCGCTGCCGGCGCTCACCTTTCAACCTGTCGTTCGCAAAAACGTGGTCGTGTCTATGTGCCTCTTTGCGGCTCAACTCTCGCCGCGCACTGCTTTGAGGTCCTTGATTAGATCGCCGATCGCGTCTTCCACAAACAAGACTTTCCGCGCGCGCCAAACCACTCGCGGCGGTTTCAGTTGTTCCGGTGAACCTTTGACGATCACAAACAGTTCGCCGTACGGATAAATCGAATCGAGAATCCGGCGATATTCGACGACGTTGAAGTAGATGATGTAATCGGCGTCCGCGAGTCCGTCCGCTGCGGTCAGGCTTTTGTATTTACGAATGTAGCTGTTTAGCTTTCCCGCCAGTTGGGTGTAGACCCAGCGATTACGTCCTTTTGGTTGCGGGTCGGCTTTGAGCACGTCCTCCATGATCGCGCGTTCGCGGTCGTTGACGTCGAGCACGCGGGAGCGAAACACGACAAGCAACGCGCGTTGCTTGTCGCGCAGCTCAACCAAGGTGTTGCCGGCATGGGCCGCTTTCGTCGTAACGGGGCTGTCCTGCTGGGCCAACGCCGTAGCGCAGGATGTGAGTGCCAGAGTGACGAGAGTCAGAAACTGTTGCTTACGAATGCACACCAATCAGTTGCTCCGGGTCGCACTCTTCGGTGGATGCGGCATGGCTGAACCTTCGTCGGAAGCTTGCGGCTCGAGCTCGAGATACGCGGCGCCTTGCGTTGTCAACGAGACGTAGTCGTTGCCTTCAGTGGTGTGACGCACCAGCAGGCGCTGCTTCTTTTCGAGGTCTTCGAGTGCCCTGACGAGATCGGCATTGGCAAACTCGGCCGTGCTGTCGAAGAGTTCCTGCGCGAGAATGCGGGTGTGGCCGGCGCCTTTGAAGAAGCCAAGCACGTATTGCTCAATCTGCTCGAGCCTTCGTCTGTCCATGGTATTCTCCGATGTAGTAAACTGACTAT
>Ga0081539_10004411_pt1 | contig 15585 bp, 17 predicted proteins | sample TabmetS4T2R2_FD_71023 | JGI IMG/M metagenome (GOLD analysis project Ga0081539, IMG submission 71023) | Tabebuia heterophylla rhizosphere microbial communities from the University of Puerto Rico - S4T2R2 | ecosystem: Host-associated > Plants > Roots > Rhizosphere ...
GCGATTGCAAAGAAGATCGATAAAGCTGTGTTTCCCGGTGAGCAGGGCGGCCCTCATGTCAATGTCTTCGCGGGCCTGGCACTCACGTTCAAACTCGCGCAAACAAGACAGTTCAAGAAGCTGCAGGCGCAGACTGTCAAGAACGCACAGGCTATGGCAGATCAGTTCAAGAAGCGCGAGCTGCGCGTCCCGTTTGGTGGCACGGATAGTCATTTGGTGAATGTCGATACAACAACTGTGAAATCACCTGACGGCATCCCATTGACAGGTGACCAGGCCGCGCGCATTTTGGATATCGTCGGCATCGTCGTCAATCGCAACACGATTCCAGGCGACAAAAATTCCCTCGATCCATCTGGAATCCGTTTGGGTACACCGTGGATTACACAGCGCGGCTTCAAGGAAAAAGAGACGCGCGAGCTCACCGATATCATGGCAGATGTTTTATTAGCCGCGGCTCCGCATGGGGTGGATACACCTCATAAAGGCAAGCAGCGCCGCGCGAAAGTCGATTTCAATGTATTGAATGACGCGAAGCTGCGCGTGAGAAAATTGGCTGAGAAGGCAGGCATTGACTTCAAGTACAAGAAGAGTGGTTACCCGCACTTTTATTACATCGATGATAAAGTTAAAGCCAGGGATAATGCTGTTTTCGAATTGAGTGGTTCACGCGTGCGCCAAGTTTTGGATTATGCGGCATCATCTGATATCTCCGCGTTGAGGAAGAAACAGAGTCAGCCGACCACGATTGGGACTGCAAAAGGCGTCGTCAAAGGTACGTTGATTAATGTGGATGATCAGACGTATCAACTAGTGGCTCCTGTCAATAAAGCAGCCTTGGTCGCGACCTGGCTGCGCGATCTATCCGATGGATATACATCGTTCAAGCTGGATGGCGAAAAGGATTTCAGCGCCAAGCGGATGCCTGGTCCGTTTGTGGTGGATCAGGTGAAGAAGCCGAAGGTCAAGGTAAAGGTAGGGACGGGCAGCCGCCCGTCCGTACAGAGCGAAGCCGTCAGTGTAGACAAACCTTATTTCATCGGGATCAGTTCGGAGGTCAAGAAAGAGGCGCTGCCGTCGTTTGAGTGGAACACCCCTCCGTCTCCCCCCGAAGCGGGTGGGAGTGAAATCCTCAAACGAACATCATTATATGACGTTCATAAATCCAGCGGCGGGAGGATGGTCCCTTTTGCGGGTTGGGAGATGCCTGTTGTGTACACATCGATTTATGAGGAGCACCTCGCCACGCGGCAGGCGGCGGGATTGTTCGACGTCAGTCATATGGGTGTGTATGATGTGCGCGGCGCGGATGCAGCGTCGTTCCTCGATTCGGTTTGCGGCAATGACTGCGGCGGTCTGGAGCCTGGTGAGTCGCTGTACACACATTTCCTCACGCCCGATGCAGATGTGATCGACGACACGCTGGTGTACAGACGCGGCTGGGGGGATTATCTCGTGGTGGTGAACGCCTCGAACGATGACAAGGTGCGGACGTGGCTGGAGAGCGTGCGCGATGGAACGGTCTGCATCGACAGCGCACGACCCTGGGCACGGACGTATGGATACAACGCCGAGATCCGTAACCTGCGCGACCCGAAGGCAGGGAAGGACATGCGCGTGGACATTGCTTTGCAGGGACCGAAAAGCCGCGATGTGTTGTTTGCCATGGGAGTCGATAGTTATACCAAAGAGCGCATCATGCACTTGAAGCGTACCGCGTTATGCGACGCGAATGTTGGCGGCTTTGACTTGATCGTTTCGCGCACGGGCTACACGGGTGAGAAAATGGCATTTGAATTATTCGTCCACCCCGAGCGCGCCGCAGAGTTCTGGAACGCGGTGTTGAAAGCGGGCGAGCCGTTTGGAGTCAAGCCGATTGGCTTGGGCGCACGTGACTCACTCCGCACGGAAGCAGGTTTGCCGTTGTATGGTCACGAAATGGGAGAGGGTTCAGGGGTCTCGATACGCCCCGACGAGCACGGGGCTACTCGACCACCAGTGCGTGATTTAGGAGTTGCAGAGGCTGGTTTCGGTTCGTATGTGAAAACGTACAAGCCGTGGTTCATAGGGCGGGACGCCCATGTGGCGCGCGAACAGGAACGCAAGGGCGTGGTTGTGCGCTTCCGTTTCGACGACCAGCGCGTCCGCATGGCGCACAACGGCGACCCTGTGGTCAATGCCAAAGGCGAACGCATCGGCTTTGTCACCTCCTGTGCGATTGACAGCGAGCGCTTCCTGACGGGCCAGGCATTTGTAGAGAATGGATACACCAAAGTGGATACGCCCATCGGCATTCACCAGGGCGGCGTAATGGATCGCCCCGCGACGAGCGCGAAGGTGGTGAGTCGGTTCGCGAAACTCTAAGGTAACCATCAAATACAGTAAGCGTCATGTAATAGCAATAGATTCTTACATCGGAAGCTAGGACGGCAGAGGGCGGGATGCCGTCCTTTAATACAGAATTCTGGGTAGCATTATGAATTTCGAGAATTTGATTTCGAAAAAGAACTTGTTATTAGCTTGGAGGCGTATAACTTCATCGCATGATGCACGTTATAAAGCATTCTTTCGTCATATCCTTGAAGCATATGAATTGAGTTTTGATAAAAACATTGATGACCTGCGAAGAAGGTTGAAAAATGGAGAATATTTTCCCCAAACACCTTTGCGTTTTTATGTCCCGAAGTCGTCAGGTTTACAAAGGCCGCTTACTCTGTTGTCAATTGAAGACCAGATCGTTTTGCAGGCACTTACCAATTTATTTGCAGAAAAAGTTCGTGAGAGAAGAAGTAAATTGTCAGGTAAGTATGTATATAGTAATAAACTTGGCCAAAAAGATTCGCAGTTCTTTTTAGAAAGATGGCAACCGGGATTCTCGCAACTCAAAAGGAATTTGAAGTCAAAATTCGAAGAGGGCTATACATGGATTGCAATCTTTGATATTTCTGCCTTTTATGACACAATTCCCCATGAAATTCTGCTAAAGGTCTTGATCCCGCACAGCAGTGGAGCTTTATATAATGTTGCTCAAAAATGGTTGAAAACATGGAGTTCAGATAATCACAGTGATGAGCACAATCATGGCATTCCTCAAGGGCCAATGGCTTCTGATTTTCTGGCCGAATGTACTCTATTATCAATTGATGAAAAAATGTCACAACGATACATGTATTTTCGATATGTTGATGACATTAGAATATTAGGCAAATCGGAACTTGAAGTTCGAAAAGCTTTAGTTTATCTTGATGTTCTTTGCAAAAATAGAGGCTTAATCCCAAACTCTAATAAGACCAAGATTCGACAGGCTAAATCAGCAATTGATTTGGTTGAGGATATTCCTGAAATAACTCGGTACTTTGAGGATGGCAATGAAAAGTCATTGAGTAAAAAGTCTGCTGAGAAATCTATAGAAGACGCTATTGTGCAAAAAGAGAAATTAGAGGTAAAAGACAGAACTCTTCTTCGATTTGCTCTGTTTAGGGCGCCTGCTTCTGATACTGTGCTAAAAACTGTGTTAGGGTTATGGGAACATTATCCAGAACATACAGACGCATATGTCGCTTTTTTAGAAAATTATCAAAGGAGTGACAGCGTAGTTATGTTAGCAAATCGTCTGCTCCAAATCGACTTTCCATACGACTTTGTACAAGGGGAATTATGGAAACTCTTAGCACGTATGGGTAATATCTCAGAATTGGTGTCTTTAAAAGAACTTGCAATTGAAACTGTTAGATCTAAAGTCGCTGGTTGTGCATCAAGAATAGGTGCCCAAATTTTTCTAAGTAAATGTAACGAGGTTGGCCTGGGTAACTATCAAAAATGGCTGATGTACGAAAAAAGAGCACTTGTGCAAGCTTTTGTTACCCCATATATAAATCTTAACTCAAATGGCGGTATTCTTACAGGTAAATCAATACTTTCCCGCTCGTTAATTGATCCGCATTTAGGTCTGATCAAACCATTAATAAATTCAAATTTGCGAATAGATATTTTCGGAAATAATCCATCTGATTTTCCATTTGTTACACAGTATTCTTATAAATCGGCAGGTTTAACTGGACATAATGTTCCAAAACCTGATGCAGTTGGAAACTTGATTTCAAAGCGATATGCAGTCAAGAAATGGAATAAATGGCAAGGTATTCTCCAGGGAGAATATGAACATGCCCACATGGAATTAAGATTTGCAGACTTATATTTTGATTCTCATTTGTCATCTTGGCTAAACTATCAAGATGCCTTTAATGAAATTGTATTTCGAGCATTCCAAGATTTTCTTGCTAAAAAAGGTGCACCTGGCACCATCGCGCATTTCAAACCCAATGGAGAGCGCATAGACTACGGTCACTTGTTAGGTAATCCCATATTTAAATCAGCATATTGTGATTTACAAGATGACTTACATAAGGTACATAAAAGACGTAATTCAGTCCCTAGTACACATCCTTATGACAAAAAAACTGGAAATAAAGCGCGCCCCTTGAAAAAATCAGAACAAAAGACTTTGAAATTATATCTTGATGATGCTTTCAATCAAATCATTAAGATAACTGAAGCATTAGGAATATAAGAGCATGAGAAACTCGTGGTCAAACATGATGAGAGTCTCAATTGACCTATCCCCGAGCCCCTTCCCACTTGGGAAGGGGAGTCTGCTTATAGGGAATATCATTTAAAGTAGTGACAAGCAAATATAAATGAGCTATTATTGGAAGACTCGATAAGGGAGGCTTGTATGAAACGATTTCTCCCATTAATTCCTATCTTCCTGTTCCTATTTCTCAACGGGTGTGGCAACGCTACTGAGGTAATATCTTCTGCACAAGGAACGGCTGTTGGGCAGACACAAACGGCCTCAATGTGGACGCCGACCATTACCCCGATCCCCGACCCCAATGAGGCCAAGATCGTGGAGTGGTTGAATGAGCACCTCTTAGCAAGAGACCCTCTCGAACGATCTTTAGACGCTATGTATCAGGTTCGAGATGTCGTTTTTCCAGGTGTTCCGAGCAGCGCCCCTGTAGTGTTTCGCGTGGATATTCGTTGTGACTGCACCTTCAGCGCGCAATGTTGTGTTCCCGAGCGGATGTTTGTTGTCGCCATGTTGGCGATGAAAAACCGTGCCGACAAGATTGTGGGTCAGATACCCAATAGCGTCTATGAAGTGAAAATAGTATGCTTCAATCGCGAGATTCAGATTGAGGTGCTGGCTGCAAAATGGTCCGATGTGAGAGACTATCTCCTTGAACAGACCAATGGCTTCCAGCTCGGATCGCATGTGTATCGAAGTTCGCTGCCCTAATTAGAAAGATCAAATTCATAGAGGAGTCTGGGCGGCTTTAGTTCATATGGGTAAAATGTTTAGCTAAAGTTGTGCTAAGGAATTAGATCTTATGACCACTATGTCCGTCAAAGTCGGCTTGAACTATCAGATTACTATGCCTCAAATTGTGCGCGAGAAGTTGAATATCAAAGAGGGAGATCGTTTGCTTGTGGACATTCAAGACGGCGTAATTGTTTTAATTCCTGAGCCAAAACACTATACCTCTCACCTTCAAGGTTTGCATAGTGAGATTTGGAATGGTGTTGACATCCAGAAATATATCAACGATGAGCGCGGAGCATGGACTAACTCTACAAGTGAATGACATCTTCAATTTCTTAGGTGGGAAAAGGGTAAAATAAAGCCATGAATAAGAAAGTTCCAACACGTATCAGGAAACTATTGAAAGAATTGAAGGAGGGGCTTGTCTCGATTTATAGGGACGGGCTTAGAGATATTTATCTATATGGATCATATGCCCGTGGGGATTATCAACAAGGGTCTGACCTGGATATCCTGATAATTTTGAGAGAATACCAACGTTATGGAGACGAAATTAATCGTACTAGCGAATTGGTGGGGAATCTTTCGCTTGAGTATGGAATTTCCGTCAGCCGTGTTTTCATGACTGAGTCACAGTGGAAACAATCAGATGCGCCTCTGTTACGGAACATTCGGACTGAGGGGCTTCCTGCATGAAGACCGCAACTCTGCAACTGCTTGAGAAAGCAGGTCGCTCCATTGAGGCGGCTGAATTGCTTGCAGAAAATGACCAACCAGATTTTTCAGCCAGCCGGGCTTATTACGCCATGTTCTACGTAGCTGAGGCACTTCTCAACGAGAAAGGGCTGAGCTTCAGCAAACATGGGAACGTCCATGCGGCATTTGGTGAGCACTTTGCCAAAACCGGATTGTTTGATACAAAATATCATCACTGGTTGATCGATGCGTTCGGTACGCGCCAGGTAGGAGATTATGGCTTGGATGCGAACATCGGAGCTGAATTTGCATTGCAACTCATCAGTCATGCTCAAGAATTTTTAAAAGCTGCGCAAGAATATTTATCAAAACAGAAGTTATAAGCAAGGATTCTAACTTCAGCGAAGGCAAGCGGGGTAATGAGGGGAACGAAATACAGATGAATGGGGTATTTTCATAGAATGTAAAATATTGAAAGATAAACCCAATGAAACGCTGGTTAAGTTTACTTCTCTCGGTTGTGATGATATTGACGGTGACAGCCTGTGCAAACTTCAGCACGCAATTGCCCACACCGTCGCCAGTGCCTCGTGGTCCAGAAATTTATGGTGTGTTCCAGGCGAACACCCCTTGCAGTGCTCAGGCAAGGCCGCTGCCTCAAATCCCTGCTGATGCCGATTGTGATCAAATGAAATGGGACCTTGTTCTCTTCCAGGATCCTGCTACCGGAACTCCCACTACCTATCGCCTTAATAGTTCCTATGGCTTGTCCAAACAAGGCACAAATGACCTGATCGATGGAGGCACACCTATCGCGATGAAAGGAAAGTGGGCGATCACAACAGGAACAAAGACTGATCCGGATGCAACAGTCTATCAATTAAATATGAATGGCTCTCAAACATTGGTGTCATTTTTAAAAGTAAGCGATGATCTGATTCACGTTTTGAGTAGCGAAAAGACTCTTTTGGTCGGAAATGGCGCCTGGAGTTATACGCTGGACCGGATGGACAATCAAAGTCCAACGCCGAACATTGATCAATCGCGCCCAGACCCTCCCACTCGGCCGCCTCAACCACCGATGCCTGAGGGTTCATCAGTCTTCGGGGTATTCGATGGACGCACTCCCTGCGATGAGGTTGTGCTTGAATTTACGAATACCGAGCCTTTCCCCGGCTGCCTGAAAATAAAATGGCGCCTCACCTTGTATCAAGACAGCGCGACAGGCAAGCCCAATAGATATCTGTTTATGGGAACCAGCCACTTTCGAGGAGGCTCGTGGAAAATCATCACTGGCATGGAGGGCGATCCGGATGCTGTCATCTACCAACTTCAACCAGATGGTTCCCAAGATTTATTCGCTTTCCTGAAAGTGGATGAAAACCATCTTTTCATCATGGATAAAGAAATGAACCTTCTGGTTGGCAATGAACTGTTTAGTTATACATTAAGCAGGGCCGATCCAGATAATCAATAAGAAGTGCTTGCGAACAAGAACAGGTCTGTTGTTAGTGTGAGTTAGATGCATTTTGGCAGGAAGGATTAAAGCAACTTTCAACCTTCCTTTTGGAAGATGAACAGTTCCTCTGCATGCTTGCGCCGCGAGACGGATTCCGCAGGCTTCTCGCGCGAGAGTAGCTTGAATCCCCGCTTTTGAAATAAGTCGAAAATCTCTGTTTCGGTCACGGCAAAAGGAGGTCCGCCTTTGCGCCCATCGAGCGGGAAAGCCAGGTCAATGTAAATGCCATGAGGTTTAAGCAGGCGAGTCACGAGATCAGCATATTCAGCGCGGCGTTTCGGATCGATTGCGCAAAAGCACGTATATTCCAAAAGATAATCAAAGGTGTTATTTAGCGATTCTGGCAAAGTAAAAATGTCGTGCTGCAAAATTTCTACAGGCGTGGCCGGGTCAGCGAGGCGCTGCATTTCCTGAACCGCTTGATGAGCAAAGTCCACCGCCGTCACCTGGAAGCCATGCCGCGCAAACTCGCGCGCATCGTGACCACGTCCGGCACCGAGCACGATCATTCGTCCCGGTTTGAATCGTCCACTTGAAGCAAGGTGTTTGAATACAGGTGTAGGACCACCTAAATCCCAGCCATCTGTATGTCGCGCATAATCCGCTTCCCATTTGCGGGCTGAATTAACATTATCAGTCATATAGTAGTATTGAATTTGAATTCGACGAGAATCTTACAATGCCGAAGATAACCTCACCCCATCCCCTCTCCCATCTTTCTGCAACGCGTCTCTCAGCAGGTTAAGAAGCATTGCTGATCAAGATGGGAGAGGAGCGGCCGTATTGCGCTCAGTATACTTTTGGATCGAGCCCTCACTGCGCAAATGCGAACAAGATGCGTACTGTATACTGGCAGGTGCGCGCAAGCCTGCAAAACCTGCAGAGTGCCAGCGGAACTCTGCAAGACTTTGGTTTCGTAAAATATTTTTTCTCTGTAGGGTGGTCTGATCGTACCTAGGATATCAGCAATAAAGTGGACCTACAACGAACGATGGTCACCATTGCGGTCCTGGCATAAAAGCCCTCATTGATCAGTCATCTCCAAAGATAAATCTCGCGAAAGTATTTGATGTTTGATTTTCAGGGTCATACAGTGCTACGTCAATAAGGGTTTACCCTACCTTTTTACCCTCATTAAGCAAATTGGCCGTCCTCGAAGGAGGAGCTGGTTTAGGAAAAGAATTTGTTCATTGAGTTTGTTGAGAAATGCTCGAAACCCACCTGGTGAAATTTATGCTATTAAACCGTACTGTTCCCGATTCTATCTATTGCCAGCTTTAAGTATTCCTCATTGACTTCATAACCCGCAAAACGCCTTCCGGCTTTTAATGCGGCGATCGCGCTCTGACCCGATCCCATGAATGGGTCGAGCACTACTTCGCCAGAAAATGAATAAAGCTGTATCAACCGGTACGGCAGTTCGAGCGGGAACGGCGCGGGGTGACCTATCTTCCTTGCGGACTCAGAGGCAAATCCCCAGACCGATTTGGTAAATTCCAGAAATTCCTCTTTTGAAATCGTGCTCTTACGACCATCCAGCTTCTCGCGGCGAAAACTTCCCTTGGAGAAGACAAGAATATACTCGTGCGTATCCCGCAAAATGGGATTGGTGGCAGACTGCCACGACCCCCAGGCGGTGGATGCGCTGGCCGAAGCGGCTTTATCCCAGATGATCTCACCGCGCATGAGAAAGCCTAACTCCATCATGTCGCGCATAATAAACGCATGGATTGGGATATAGGGTTTCCGTCCGAGGTTGGCGATATTGATACACGCTCGTCCTCCGGGAACAAGGACTCGATACGTCTCCGCCCAGACGCGCTTCAAAAAGGAAAGATATTCCTCGAGCGAGAGGTTTTCATCGTAATCTTTGCCCACATTGTATGGCGGCGAGGTAACCATGAGATGCACGGAACAATCGGGCAGTTCCTTCATCTCTTCAGAGGAATGATTGAAAATGACATCCAACGGCTCGATACGGTTTTCCACATACATTTCAGATCCGGCCTGAGGCTGGTCCTCATAGAGACGCGCGTTATAAAACGTTGAAGAATCATGCCCTTCACGACCTGGGGAGCCAAACGATGAAGTGGACGTATTCTTACGCTTCGACATTTTGTTCTTGTGCGATGGTTGGGAAAATCCGTTTCAAACCTTATCAACGGCAGAACATAACCCCAAATATAACACAGGGTAAATAAAAAGGCATAAGGCGCTCCATAACAAGTACCTTACGCCTTCTATGTTCAATTTTGTTGCTCAGTGGCTGAGTTGATCCATCAAGTTCAGCAGCTTTGTAGTCGTGTTCCAGTTACGAATGGTCATGCTTTGATAGATCGGCATACCAATGATGCGGGTCAAGTGACTCGAGGAGGCCTTGCTGATAAGCCTCGAAAAATAAAGCACACCTTTTCCAGCGAAGGCCTGATCTACTCCCTCTTTCACGCTGACGCTCTTCATCGCCTGGACTGCAGTCAACGGCTCTTTTAGAAAAATGACATCATAGCGATAGGTGGCTTGATCACTACCAAAACCCTTTGGCGCTTTAGCCACAATCTCTTTCATTTGCTTGTGAGATCGTATCACCACGCGGGACTGATAATTAAACGTTTTCGAGAGAGCTTCTTCGATCTGTTTTGTCAACCTGGCGTGGTCCGACTTGGCTGCCCCAAAAAGTACATTCCCGCTTTGGATGTATGTACTCACATTCGTAAGGCCCAGCACTTCGAAAGAAATCTTCAAATCAGTCATCTTGATCAGATTTTTACCGCCCACATTGATGCCACGCAGCAAAGCTACATATTGATTCATAGATGATTGATTATAACCGTCATCGAAAGTTACTGACGGCGATGAAGCCATTTATTCAAGCGTGGCATCTGCCACATGATAAGCCCAGTCATGAGGAAGCTCGGGAAGACCATGAATTGCACAATCTGGCCCAAGATTCCAGGTTCGTCCAGACCGGTGTAGATTACCAGTCCCAATGGGACCATTCCTAATAAATGAAAGGTACGCAGCCATATACGAAGTTTAGCACTTGAGATTTTCATTTTCATGCTCCTTTAAAAATGGTTGTTATGACAACTATTTCGGTAAAAAAAGAGACCTACTCTAAATTGTCTAGCATATGACGAAGCGTCACTTTGAATTGAGTAAGCTCTTCCTTGGTTAGATTTTTTCCACTTTTCACTAGCACCTCTTCCGCGCACGGAATTAGTTTCTCTTTCAGATCTTTACCGATCTTTGTGAGAAAAACCCGAAGTATGCGTCCGTCTGTTTCATCGGGTCGCCGCATGACGATCCGCTTCTTTTCGAGCAGATTAAGAATCCGCGTGGTACTGGGTTTGTCCTTGAAGGTGCGCTCAGCCAATTCGACCTGTGAAAGACCATCCTCTTCCCACAATCGATTCAGTACAGCCCACTGTTCAGGGGTCACATCGTAGCCTTTCGCCAAGAACGTCTGATGCAATTCATACTTCAGGCGTTGAGCTGCCAGGTTTATCAGGTAGCCATATGAGTCATTTAACTTGAAATTACTCATTGCGAGGCAGCACCCTCAAATCTAAAATAGTTGTCATGACAACTATTTTAGCATATTTCGATCAATCTTGTCAAGTATATAAAATAGAAGGAACTGGTGGACTCAAGTAAACAGGATACGTTTTCGACCCAATTTAGAACGCTCATGTTCCGCCCCTAATAAATAGAATTACCATTCTTAAAAGATAATGGGCTGCAAGAATGACCCGACAGCCCATTATTTTTTATTCGTTTTTATTTGTTATGAGTGAAACCCACCAGCTCAAACCGCTTTGTAGTGAAATTTAAAAGGGTATCTCAGGTTCAGGCTCCTCTTCACCGATTACACTACTCTGCTCAAGCAAGGAATCACCAGCTCGATTGCCAGACAGAAACTGGATAAATTGGGTGACGACTTTCGTGAAAAACTTCGTCTCGCCATCCTTATCTTCATATTTTTCGGTCTTAAGACGTCCTTCGAGAAAAACCAGGCTTCCCTTTTTAAGATAATCCTGGCAGACTTCTCCAAGCCGCCCCCAGGCCTCGATGTTGACCCATTCCGTATATTCCTTCGATTCGCCGTTCGCCTTCCAGCGCCGCGAAACCGCCAGGCTGAAATTGGTCACTTTTTTCCCGGTTGGGGTGAACCTGCTTTCGGGATCTTTACCCAGACGTCCGATGAGTTGAACGCGGTTTAGTGCTGGCATGTCTCCCTCCTTTTCTGTTCCTTCATACTTTTAGAGGCAATGTTACGTGTCATGATTAGTCTCCTTTACTCTAAAATAAGCGTATTTAGTTGTCACATTCTTACACTCCAGAAGCCTGGAGCACTACACAAACAAGGTTATACTTTATTCTCCTCGTACCTCCGCCATAGGCTCCGCTGAACCTTCTTCTTCCGGGGCGGAGGAGGCAGACGCAGAATCTTCCACCTTCTTGAGCACTGGCAAGCCTGTCTTCATTTCGACGACTTCATAGCCAGCCGGGACAGCATCCAGCGTGCCTTCCTTCTGCTCCTTCGAGAAGAAGAACAGGGTGCGTTCCTTGCCGGTGGAAGTCGTTGACTTCTTGGTATGCAAGTAATAGGTTACACCCTTCGAATTCGTAAACGAGTAAGCCATATTTTCTCCTTTGCACTAGGTGAGTTGAACTACTCAGTACCGTAATTTTAGCACGGATTTTCTATTCCATCAACAAGGACATAAGTAGGATATGAAAGTTGTCTCGACAATTAATGAGATCCACGCTGTACGCCGCTCCCTCTCAGGGACAGTAGGTCTAGTGCCAACCATGGGCTATCTGCATGAGGGGCATTTGTCGCTTATCCGACGCGCAAGGGAGGAGTGTGAGCATATTGTGGTGTCTATTTTCGTCAACCCGACCCAGTTTGGCCCAAATGAGGACCTCTCCAAATATCCCCGCGACTTGGACCGTGACCTGAGCCTGATCGAGCCGCTGGGTACGGACCTGGTCTGGATGCCTACAGCGGAGATCATGTACCCAAACGATTTCCAGACCTGGGTGGAGGTTGAAGCGGTGACGCGTCCTTTGGAAGGAGCGCACCGGCCGGGTCACTTCAAAGGTGTGACCACCGTTGTGGCCAAGCTGTTCAACGGAGTCCAGCCACACAAGGCCTATTTTGGTCAAAAGGACGCGCAGCAGACAGCCGTCATCCGCCAGATGACCCGCGACCTCAACTTCCCCATTGAGATCGTTGTTTGTCCAATCGTTCGCGAGCCAGATGGATTGGCGATGTCCAGTCGGAATCTGTACCTTGACCCCGAACAGCGCAAAGCCGCGACCGTACTCTATCGCTCATTGAGTACCGCAAAGGAATTGTATGAGGCGGGCGAACGAAATGCTGAAAAAATAAGAGGAAAGATGAAAGAGGTGTTGGCTGGTGAACCACTTGCAAACGTCCAATATGTTTCGTGCGCAGACTATAACACGCTTGAAGAACTGGAAGAAATAAAAGGAAAAACACTTCTCTCGATGGCAGTGTTTATCGGAAAAACAAGGCTGATCGATAATTTTGTGTTGGGATAATTGCGCGTTCGTCGAGCAGTTGAACTGCTGGACGAACGCCAAAAATTACGGTCCCCATTTCATCTGTTGGGCAAACTGAGTTAGAACCACATTCGGTCTGCTATCCAGGTAAACGATCTCTGCCCTTCCACCTTGATACGTATCCTGATTTGGCGCAAACGCCACAATCACAAAGCTTGCATCGGGTGCCCAGAGTGCTTCATTCATTAACTCGAACGTATCTGGGCGAAGGACAGTTCGACCAGTCACGCCGTCCGGCGCAGAGCGGACAAGTTGCAGCGGGGTGCGGCTATTGAATTCGTTTGTCCCTTCAGCGAAGAAGAAATATAACTGACCATCAGGGGCGAGATAAGGCTCATCGGCATAAAGAAATGAACCCGAATCAAAGTTGCTGGTAAACAGTGTGGTTACTGCTCCGCTCGCAGGATCTACTTTCCACAAGCCCGAATTGAACATACCTGCCGCGGGACTGGCAGAGTAAATACTTGAACCATCAGCCGACCAGACAGTCTCATCGCAGCAGATCAATGCGCCTTCCGCTCCGGTTAACCGCACCAAGTTGGTGCTGGTAGGGTCATAGATCGCTGCTGACGCGCCTTCATAATATCCAAGCGTAATAAGCAATTTGTCTCCATCTGGCGAATAACGCTCAGGCCAATATAATTCCTTCGGGAATAGGAAACCACTACCGGAATCCTCAATCTGATTTTCGATCACAAGATTGGAAGCACCAGTCGAAACTGAATACAAGTTCAAGCCTTTGTAACCATATGCGAGGGTCTGCCCATCCGGCGAGAAAACAGGATTGTTGATCATACTAATAAACGGGTTATTCTCGTCCACAGCGCCGCCGTCCACCACCAAACGGCGGTCAGACCCATCTCCATTGACCAACAGCAATTGATTATTGGCCACATAAGCAATACTTCCATTTGCCAATGAGACATCATAGCCCTTCACATCAACAGGCTCAGATGTGATTTGTTTTTGGGTCGTACCATCGCGCTCAATGCGAAAGACTTGCATGATGCCCGCGGCATCCTTACCAAGAAAATAAAACGTATGAGGAAGCAAGCTATCTGCGGACGTTTCTGGTTCGGGGGTTTCTCCATTGTTTGGTTCTGGCGTACGTGCCTGCAGCGTAGACGCAACGACAGTTGCCACCTGATCATTAGCAGAAGGTGGAGTTGCATTATTTCCCGTCGGTACGTTACAAGCCGCTATGAGAATTGTAAAAGCAAGAAAAGCAGGTAAGAGTTGAAATCGTCTATTCATGAACATCATGACTTGGTTTAGGTTGTTTTGGTTCCGCTTAAACCTGTTCAAATCGCTCCACTGGGACAACGAAAAGGGTGACCCGTTTCTCGCCAGACGGCAGAGGTGTTAACTTGGCACGAATCAATTCCAGCGCAGATTCGACGCGCTCATCCCGCGTACCTAATAGAAGAGTCACAATACCTTTTCTTAGGAATCCACCGGTGGAGGCCACGCGCGTGACGCGGTATTCGGCAGAGGTGAGTGCCTGGGTGATGGTATCTGCGTCTGTGTCTTTGACGATCAATATGATCATTTTCATGATTTCACCTCGTCACAGACCCTAAAGGTTTTGAAAACCTTTAGGATCTCCTTAAATTTCCTCAAAGTGTTCAACAGGTAACGTGAAAACGGTCGCGCCGCCCACGGTAACGGGAACAGGCGTGGGCATAGGAAGAGGCGAACCTTCCAAGGGAAGGGTGAGATATTCCACCCGTTGACGGCAGGATTCTTCCAGAGTCTGGATTGCCTCCATTTCGTGTCCCTCATGCATACCGATAAGCAAGGTCGCGTTGCGCCTGCCCAGAAAGCCGCCTGAGCTGAATAAATACACAACTGGCAGATGTAGTCGTTCCAACGCATGGGTGGCGGTATCCCGATCCTGATCCTGAACCACAGCAAGCATCAACAATTTGATTGAATGGGTATCCATAACAACCTCACAGGGAGAGGTTACACTATCTATGGAATAGTATACAGGATACTGTTAAATACACAAGTCACTAGAATTGCGATTTCCAAAGATTGTGAGTTTCCGAACGTGAATTTTACGTGGTCTTTCCAAACTTTGTTTTGTATTCCATCACATCCAACATAGGCGGGCGTTCGCCTTCGGCGATCTCATCCACATCCAAGAAGAACCGCTCACGTTCATAACGAATGAGCTTCATCGTTTTATTCACATCATCTAAGAAGCTTTGGTTATATCGTTTTTCAAGTTTTTTGATCACCGCCTGAATGATCGCGAACGACATTTTGCTCAAGGCTTCCAGAGTCTGGTTGTGATGGACGCGCTCCTGCAAATCTACCTGGGCAATCGCGCCCAGCCCAAATGTCTCGAATAAATCGATCAACAATCCGATCTCGACGCCATATCCCGAAAAGAATGGGAGTTGCTCCAGCGCCTTCCGCCTGCCCCCGTATTCACCGGAAAGCGGCTGGA
>Ga0081539_10004412_pt1 | contig 15582 bp, 13 predicted proteins | sample TabmetS4T2R2_FD_71023 | JGI IMG/M metagenome (GOLD analysis project Ga0081539, IMG submission 71023) | Tabebuia heterophylla rhizosphere microbial communities from the University of Puerto Rico - S4T2R2 | ecosystem: Host-associated > Plants > Roots > Rhizosphere ...
AGGGCGCCCCCCGTTGCCCCCCTCCCGGCCCGGGGGGGGGGCGGGGGGGCCGTGAAACCCGTGGGGCGCAGGGTTGGGGAGCCACAGCGTCAGCCCCGCGGCATGCGCTCCGAGCGCTGCCGCCGCGGCCGCGCCGAGGCCGACCGCGAAGGCGAGCAGCGTGACGACCATCGGATGAACACGCCTGCCCACGACGCCGGCAACCGGCATCAGAACGCGCTCCTTCACGGGGCGCAGCAGGTCGTCGAGCATGTCAGCGGGCCGTCAGCCCGTGTAGACCATCGCGCCGCAGCCATCGAGCGTCACGATGACTTCGTCGCCGGGAACATGGTCCGTACCCTCTCCGGCGATCGCAGCCTCGGTCAGCGTCGCCGCGGCACCATCGTCGAGCCGGAGGACCAGCGTGCTTCCGCGCGGACGATGGCGCGTGCCGACGACGCTCGCGCGCGCCCCATTCCCGGGGACGCCGGCCCCACGCGCACTGGTGAAGACGCGGACGCACTCCGCCCGGAAGGCGACGGTGACGACGGTGCCCGCGGGTGTATCGCGCAGCCGCTCTCCCGGGTCGAAGGTACCGAGCGGGCAGGTGATCGCGCGGTCCCGTCGTACCTCGCCGCGGAGCTCCTGATAGATGCCGAGGAACCGGGCGACGCCGAGCGTCGCCGGGCGGGCGAAGAGGATATCCGGCGTCGCGGTCTGAGCGATGCCGCCGTCGAGGAGGACCGCGACGCGGTCGGCGAGCGCGCCCACGTCGTCGAGATCGTGCGATACGAGCAGCATCGCCGGCCCGTACTCCGCCTGCGCCGCGGCGATGGCCGCGCCCACGTCGGCGCGGAGCGCTGGATCGAGCGCGGACAGCGGTTCGTCGAGCAGCAGTGCGGCCGGGCGCGCGGCGATGGCACGCGCGAGCGCCGCGCGGTGTCGCTGCCCCCCGGACAGCGTGTGCACGGAGCGCCCTTCGAGCCCGTCGAGCCTCACGGCCGCCAGCGCCTCGCGCACCCGGTGCCGTACCGCATCGCCGCGGCCCCCGCGTACGTGCAGCGGGAACGCGACGTTCCCGCCCACGCTGAGGTGCGGGAACAGTACGGGGGCCTGATGCAGGTACACGACACCGCGGCGCTCGGCGGGGAACGTGGTGACATCGTGCCCGCCGACGAGCACCTGTCCGTCGTCGAGCGGCGCGAGCCCCGCGACGGCTCTGAGGAGCGTCGTCTTCCCGACGCCGGACGGCCCCACGACCGCCACGCGCTCGCCGCCCCCGACGTGGAGCGAGACGTCCCTCAGGCCGGGCCCGTGCCCGAATGGCGCGTGGACGGCGCGGAGCTCGAGGGCCGGAACCATGCTCTCCGAGCCCGATGCCGGCGTCCGCATCGTGGTCACGCCGGCATCATCGAAGTGCGCCGAGCGGCCCAGCGGAGCGCCGCCAGCCCCAGGACCGGCGGGACCACGAGCAGCAAGGCGCCGACGGCCGCCGCGCGGTCCTGGCCGGCCCGGACGAGCGCGAACACCTCGAGCGGCAGAGCGCGCACGGCGCCGCCGCCGACGACGAGCGTGAGCGCGAACTGGCTCCAGGAGATGAGGAACCCGAGCGCCATCGATTCTCCTGCCGCGCCACGCAGCATTGGCAGCAGAACATGTCGCCACGTCTGCCACGGGGTTGCGCCGAGGGTACGCGCCTCGGCTTCCACGCGCGCGTCGAAGAGCGTGAAGGTGCCGAGGAAAAAGAGCGAGAGGTATCCCACGACGGGCACGAGGTGCGCCAGCAGCACGCCGGCCGCCGTGCCCCCAAGGCCCGCCGAGAGCAGCGCGACCTGCAGCCCCGTCCCGAGCGCGAGCGGCGGAGCCGCCACAGGCAGAAAGGCCGCCGCGGCGCCGGCGTGTCGGCGCCACCCGCGCAGCCGCGCGAGCGCGCGACCGATCGGCAGCGCCACCGCACACCCGACCACCCCGGCGGAGACCGCGAGCGCCACGCTCGTGATGAGCGCCGGCCAGAGGGCTCCGCCGCCGAGTGCGCGCCAGCTCTCGTCGCTGTACTCCGTCGGCAGTATCGCGGGATAGAGCCAGCGCCCGCTGAGCGACCAGAGGCCGAGAAGAAGCAGCGGTCCGAGCGAGCTCGCGATCAGCGCCACCAGGACGACGCCGCGGACGATCCGGCTCGCGTCCAGCGAGCGCGGGGCGATCGTACCGCGCCGAGCGCTCACGAGTCGAGGGGCTCCCACCGGGCGCGGGTCCACTCGTGCGCCGCGACGGCGACGGCGGCAATCCCCAGCAGGAGCAGACTGATGACGTAGGCGTCGCCGCGGCGCGCGAGATCGGGGTCAGCGGCTCGATCCGCCATCAGGAGCGGCAGCACCAGGGGGTCGCTCGGCGCGAGCAGCGCGGCGGCCTCGTAGCTTCCCGCCACGAACACGAAGACCGCGATCACCGCCGGCAGCAGTCCGCGCCACAGGATCGGCCAGGTGATCCGGAAAAAAGTCTGCAGCGGCCCCGCGCCCAGCGTTCGCGCCGCCGCCTCGAGCTCGCGAGCCTGGCTGGCGAGCAGCACCGTCGCGACGACGACGAGGAAGGCGAACTCCTTCCACGCCATCGTCAGCGCCAGGCCGATCCCCCTCTCGTCGTAGACGAGTGCCGGCATCTCCGCCGGCATCCTCACGGCGCCGAGCGCGGCGAGGATACGCGCGACACCTCCGCTCTGCCCGAGCACCCAGAGCCCGAGCGCGCCGGCGACGAGATGAGGGACGGGAAGCGGAAGTACCGCCAGGCCACGCGCCACGCGATCGAGCCCGCCCGCCCCGCGAAACGTCGCCGCGACGAGCACCGCTCCCGCCGTGGCGAGGGTCGTCGCGAGCGCAGCCACCCACAGCGTCAACCCGAGTCCCCGCCACGTCGCGCTCTCGGCGAGCACTCGTTCGATCCGTTCGATACCGGCGCTCGACGCGCCCGGCCCGACGGCACCCACACTCGCGGCCGCGGCATACCCGATGCCCGCGAGCACCGGCCCGGTGAGGAGCAGCCACGCGCCGAGCCAGATCAGATCTCCAGCACTTCCGCGACGCAGCCGTTCGAGAGCCGGCATCGAGATCTGCGTCAGCGCTGACGCGCGCGTACGTGCGTGCGCCAGTCCGCCGCGAGCCGCTCGTGGTAACGCGGCGAGACTTCGGGCCGCGCGTATTTCGCGAGCGAATCGCGCGGCAGCTGGCGCGGGTCCGCCTCCAGCGCGGCGAAGCGGGCCCGCCACTCTGCCGGAAGCCGCGCCACGTCCAGCACGCTCCCGTCGGCCCAGACGTCGGGCTTCTGCTTCTCGAGCTGCGCTTCCGGGGAAAGGAGAAAGTTCGCGACGACCATCGCCCCGGCGGCGTTCGGCGCGTTCGCGGGGATGCCGAGGTAGTGCGTGTTCGCGATCGTGCCGTCCGTCATGAGCAGCGCCCGGGACGTGGACGGGAGAATGCCCTGACGCACCTTGGTCACGACTTCGTTCTGGTTGTTCGACATGCTGAAGTCGAGCTCCCGGTTGGCGAAGAGCCGGTGCATCGCCGCGACGTCCGCCGGGTAGGTCGCCCCACCCCGCCAGAAGAAGGGCCTGAGCGAGTCGAGCCAGGCGAAGGTCCTGGCCCGCGCCGCGGCATACCGCGTCGAGTCGAATCCACCCTGCAGGCCGACCACGCCACCCGCCTCGCGATAGAGCACGATCTTGAGGAACGTCGTGCCCGCGAAGCCCTGGTCGTGGGTGAACCGGCCCGGGTGCGCGCGGATCCAGCCGGCCAGGGCGTCGAGAGAGCGAGGTGGCACCGGCGTACGCGCGGAGTCGTAGATCAGCGCGAACTGCACGCGGCCCCACGGGCTCTCGTAGCCCATTGGGTCCTGCTCGAAGTCGCGGGCGACGATCGGCGAGGCACTATCCACGTAGGCGGCATTCGGCAGGCGCCCGGCCCACGGCCCCGCCAGAAGCCGCTCGCGCCGGAGGTTGGAGAACGTTTCGCCGTTGATCCAGACGAGGCTCGCCGTCCCGGTGCGTCGGCGCGCTTCCCGCTCGACCACGAGCTGGTTCACGATCTCCGGTCCCTGGCCCTCCACCGCGCGCAGCGTGACGCCGTATCGCTCGCGCAGCCTTGGCGTCACCCACCCGTCGACGTACATGTTGATCGACGGGTCGCCGCGCCACATGCGCCACACGACGTCCGTCCCGCGCGCGCGGACCGTCACGGTGTCCCAGGGTAGTGAAGCCAGCGCCTCCACCGCAGCCTGCCCTGCGGGGCTCGCGGACACGCCATCCCCGCGCCCGCATGCGGCGCTCGCCAGCGCGACGATTCCAAGGAGTCGGGTGCATCCGCCTGTCGGCCGTCGGAGCGTCGCCCGTTCAGAAGGCATAGCGGGCCGAGAACTGAAGCTGTCGCGGGGTGCCCGCATTCGCGCGGACCATCGGATCCCCCGGCCGGCCGAGCTGCGTGCGCGAGCCGCCGCCAGGAATGCCGTTGGCCACTCCGCTCTCGTTCACGCGATTGAAGACGTTGAAGACGTCGGTCCGCAGCTCGAGCGATTGGCCCCGCGCGGATCGCATGGGGACTGCGTACGCGAGGCTCGCGTGCACGAGAAACGCGCTCGGCAGCCGCTCGCCGTTCCGTGGCACGCCGTAGAAGCGGTCATGGTTGCCGACGAAGCCGTTTCCGAAGGTGTTGCCCGAGCCATCGAGATCGCGGAAGAACGCGATGCGGTTGACCGGCGTGCCCGTCTGGAAGTCGGCGATACCGGCGAACGTGAAGTGTCGGATGCCGACATACGTCGCGCGCGCCGTCACCTTGTGGCGACGGTCGTTGATCGCGTCGGCCCACTCGAGGTCGAAGCGATTGCCCTGAGTCGCGTTGAAGTTGATGTCCTCCGTGTCGTTCCGCGAGCGGGACCAGACCCAGTTGGCATCCACGACCAGCGCGCGCGCGGCGTCGTATCGCAGCGCCGTGAAGAGCGCCGCATAGGTCGAGCGCCCGCCGCTTTCCGTCGTCGTGCGCCGCCGGAAGCCGCCGGGCACTGGTGCGACCGGGCGGAACTGGTCGCCCGTCTCCGGGGCCAGCGACAGCGTATCGACCGGGCCGATGCCGCGCGTGTCGGCGTTGAGGTCCCACGAGCGGGGGAGGTGGCGTGTGTCCACCCACACCGCGTCCAGCGAGAGCGCCGCGCGAGGGCCGAGCTGGCGCTGCACGCCGGCAGAGAGCTGCCGGCTCATCGGCTGCTCGAGCCCGAGCGCGAAGAGCTCGCGAACCTCGCCGGGTGGCAGCGTCGAGCGGTCGAGCGTCGCCGTCCTCGGCCCCTGCAGGAACGCCGGCGCCGCGGCCCCCTGAAAGGTCACCGTGCGGTTGCCTTCGGGTCCGAACTGGATCGCGTCCGAGTAGACGGCGTAGGGGAACTTCCCCGCATACAGTCCGGCACCCCCGCGTACGACGGTGGATGGGCCGGCGATCCAGTTGATGCTCGCTCGGGGCTGGAAGTTGTCGAGGTCGGGCGAGCTGGCGCCCCTGCTCGTCAGGTCGTCGTAGTCCCAGCGCAGCCCCGCCGTCAGCGTGAGCGAGGGCGTGACGCGCCAGCGGTCCTCGAGGAACGCGCCGACGAGCGTCTGCGAGAGGTCGACCTGTTTCTGTGCCGCGTCCACGGAGTACGCGAGCACACGCACGTCCGTGGGGACGTCGACGAAGCGGTAGCGGCCGTCGGGCTGACGCGGAATGTTCCCTTCGTCGAGCACGGCATACGCGCCGCTCGGGTTGGTATTGGATGCCCGTAGCGAGAACTGCGAGCGCCACCCGTCGGCGCCGAGGCGCAGCGTGTGGCCGGCCCACCGGCCGCGCAGGGCTGTCTCGAAGACTTCCTTGAGCTGCAGCTGCGTCTCGCGCTCGTCGAAGACGAAGTTGCTCGACCCCACGACTCCCACGTCCACGGTGTCGCTCCCCTGCACTTGTCGGATCGTGACCTGCGGCCGGGAGAAGTCCGATGCAGCCGGAGGGTAGTTCCAGCGAAAGGTGCCGAGCTGCACGCTCGCCTCGTTGCTCGCGCGGCCCTCGCGCAGCGCCGTCCGGTGCACGAGCGCGCTCGCCGACCCGACGCGCTGTACGGTGATGTCCGCCTCGGGCGCCACGATGCCGCTCCCGCGCCCTTCACGCTCGACGGCGCTCGCGGCCACGCGCAGCGTCGTCGTCTGCCGCGAGCTCCACCCGTGGTCGACGCGGCCGACGCCCTTCCACGTCTCGCGCACCTCGCGCCCGGTAAAGGTCGCGCGCGCCGTGGACGCGATACGGTCCTCGGTCTCGTCCGTGTACTCGAGCGCGCCGAACACGTAGGTCCCGGTGCCCCTCGCGGCGTTCGTCCGGAGCGGGCCGCCGCCGGCTCCGCCTGCCTGCGTGCGCCGGAATCCCTCCTGGGCGCGGCGGAAATCAGCGGCGTTCTGACCGCGCGGGACCACCGCCGGCCGCGCGTCGAGGGGAATTCCCGGCCGGTTGTAGACGAACACCTCGCCGGTCCAGCGGTCTCCACCGGCCCGCGACGCCATGTCCACGACGCCGTTCGACGACCGTCCGAAGTCCGCGCCGTACGTCGTCGCGAGCACCTGGAACCTCGCGAGCGCCGAGAGCGGGACTTCCACGCGCGGGCCGCCGAGGAAGCCCTCGTTGTTCTCGAGGCCGTCCAGCGTGTACTGCGTGTACAGGCCATTCGCGCCGTCGACGGTGAGCTTCGGCGCGTCGCCGAAGAACCCGGTGCCCTGCGCCACGCCGGGAATGGCGTAGCCAAGAGGGAGCGGGTCGCGCGCGTCCGTGGGCAGGTACTGGAGCTCCGTACGCTCGATCGTGCCACCCGTGGCCGCGTCCCTCGTGTTCACGAGCGGCCGACGGCGCTCGGCGACCACGCTCACGACGTCGAGCCGGGCCAGGCCGGGGAGCGTGACACCGACGTCCCGCCGCTCGCCAGCCCGCAACGCCGCCACGGGCACGGTAACGGGCTCGAACCCGACGCGACGAATCACCAGCACGCCGGCAGACCCTGCGGGCACCGTGAGCGTGAAGCGTCCGACCGCGTCCGACGTCGCGGTGAGGTCGCCAGGCATCCATTGCAGCGCGGCGTCGGCAACCGGGCGCCCGGCCTGCTCACGAATCACGCCTCGTACCGAGGCGGAATCCGGGCTCGTCTGCGCGCCAGCGGCGACGCTCGTCGCGAGCAACAGACCTGCCGCGACGACGGTGCGCATGGTTCCGGAGCGCGCATGTGCCGCTCTGCGGGCGGGGTCGTGCGCCGCGTCGGGTGCGGCGTCGTGTTCTGCGTTGTGGGCTGCGGTGTGTGCTGCGTCGAACCGACGTCTCGTCATGGTGCGCCCGTGCTCGTCCGTGAGGATGACATCGTCCCCGGCGCCGCGGCGGCTCGTCACCGGCGGACATACCAGTTGACGACGCGCTTGAGCGCACCCGTGAACCGCGCTTTCGTGTACTGCTCGGCGGCCTGTCGGATCGCCTCCGGGTACGTGGGATATGCGTGCATCGTGTTGCCCAGCGACTGCGCCGGGATGCCGTGCTTCATGGCGAGTGTGATCTCGCCGATCAGGCTCCCCGCGCCGTGGCCGAGCACGTGGCCGCCGAGGAGCTTCCCGCGCGCGGTCGTCACCAGCTTCACCAGGCCGCTCGTCTCTCCGTCGGTGATCGCGCGGTCTACCTCGGCGAAGGGGCGTCGCCAGACGCATACGCCGTCGCCGTGACGCTCGCGCGCCTCCGCCTCGGTGAGCCCGACACGTGCGAGCTCCGGCTCGGTGAACGTCACCCATGGCACGACGGAGTAGTCGGCCCTGCTCGCGAAAGGGAAGAACGCGTTCCGGATGACGAGACGCGCCTGATAATCGGCAACGTGCGTGAAGCGCAGCGGGCCGACGCAGTCGCCCGCCGCCCATACCGCCTCGGCGGTCGTGCGAAGCCCCGCGTCCACGGTGACCCCGCCCTGGCCGGCTTCCACGCCGCCTCGCGCGAGGTCCAGCGCGTCGAGGCGCGGCGTGCGTCCGGTGGCCACGAGCAGCACGTCGCCGTCGAGGGGAAAGGATCCGGCGGCGTGGTCGTTGCCGCTCGGCGTCGCCGTCACCCGTACGCCGCTGCCCTCCGGCCCGCGCTCCACGCGCGCGGCCTTCACGCCGAGGTGCAGCCGCACGCCCTCGGCTCGGAGGCGCTCGCCCAGCACGGCGACGAGCTCCGCGTCCTCGCGCGGGAGCAGCTGCGATGCGGCCTCGATGACGTTCACTTCGCTGCCCAGCCGGGCGAACGCCTGCGCGAGCTCGAGTCCGATCGGGCCTCCGCCGAGTACGACGAGCCGCCGCGGCAGCCCGGTGAGCGAGAAGATCGACTCGTTCGTGACGTACGGAACCTCGGAAAGGCCGGGGATCGGCGGCACCGCGGGCGCCGAGCCGGTCGCGATGACGATGCGCCTGGCCGCGATCGGTCGGCCGTCGACCCTGATCGAGCGTGGGCCCGTGAACCGCGCCTCGCCCGGGATCACGTCCACGCCGAGTCCACGGAACCGTTCGGGGCTGTCGTTAGGCGCGATGCGCTGCTGCGCGGTCCGCACCCAACGCATGGCGGCCGCGAAGTCCGTCTCCACCTCGTGGGTACGCACCCCGTAGCGGTCCGCCGTACGCACCTCGACCGCGGCCCGGGCGGCGGCGATCAGCGCCTTGCTCGGCACGCAGCCGTTCCACAGGCACTCGCCGCCGAGCCGGTCGCGCTCCACCAGCGCGACGCGCGCGCCGATGCCCGCACTCCCGGCGGCCGTCACCAGGCCCGCCGTCCCCCCGCCGATCACCAACAGGTCGTAGGTCGCCATCTCACTCGCGCAGCCGCTCGCCGTCGCTCTTCGCGGGACGCAGCACGGCGTCCTCGTTCAGCCCGAGCTCGTGCTGCGCCCGCGGCGACGAGCCCTCGCGCGCGCGGCCGACGCGCATGCGCAGGTCGCGCCACTTGAGCTTCGCGTCGGCCCAGCGGTGGCCCGGCGGCTCGTAGCCGTATGCGCGCCAGCGGCCCGGCTCAACCTTCCCCTTGGCGGCGACGAACGAGGCGAAGCGGTCTGTCCAGGCGTCGAATGCCTGCATGAACTCCGCTTCGCCCGTCATGTGCTCGGCCTGGTCCTCGCTGTAGGGCCGTCCTTCTCCAGTCGTGCCGTTGGTCCAGAGCTCGTCCGGGATCTCGATCCCCGAATAGCGGCATTGCCAGACGAGCGGACGATAGGCGTCGCGCGGATCGTCGAAGGGCTCTTCGGCCGGATCGAACCAATCCTTGTGCCGGAGCTTCGCCGGCCGGCCGTCGGGCCCGATCTCGTTCGCCCCGGCGTCGTCGTAGCAGAAGAACGCAGCGGTGCGACCCTCGAGGTGGTTCACGGAGAGCTCCTCCCATTCCCGCGCGTGCTCGAGGGCCATCGCCTTCTCGGGGTCCTTGTGGTCGATGAGCGCTTCCTGCGGGTTGCCGCCGTTCATGCAGACGAGCCGGTCGAACATGAGCTTGAGGTTCGACGTGGGCCCGTACCAGTTGTGCGGCCCGATGATCGCCCATGCGTCGGCAAGGTCGAGCCGCGCGTAGAGATCGAGGTTCCACATCAGGTCGGGCTCGGTGTCGTCTCCCTTCTCGTAGCAGTTGCACGGCCAGCAGCAGAGCGCCATCGACGTGGAGACGCAGGCGTTGCAGCTCTGAATACGCTCGCGTCCGTACACGTTGCCGAGGTCCTCGTAGTCGATCTCCCATTCCTGCGGGAGCCGTCCGGCCATCCGCAGCATGAGCGCGCGCGACTTGGAGTCCACGCCCGGACAGTTGTACTGGCGGCGCCCGGAGCCCGCGATGATCAGCACCCGGAACGGGCGCTCGCTCGTCGGCAGTTTTCCGCTGTCGTCGTTGGGCTTCACGCGGTCATCGACGTTTCGGGGTTGGCGCATTCGACGCGAACCGGCGTGCCCCGTTGGCCGCCGCCAACCGCGCCGGCCGGGCAAGTCGCCAGCTCGCGGAACAGTTCCCGTCGCCGCGAAGTGCGGTCGCGGCGATCGCCGTCGACGGCGGAACTGCCAGCGCCCCTGCGGACTTGTCGGGGCAGCGGCGCCACCGACGACGCCGAAGGTCTCTCAGTCCCGACATGGCCCATGTCTTCGCCCCACGCACCCCACCCCGAGTCCGGCCCGGCGAGCAATGGCCCGCGGTCGCCTCGCCCGCCGTCAAGGCGCGGTGCGGTCGGCCGCCTTCTGCTCCTGGCGATCGTGATCGCGATCGTGGCGCTCGTCGCGTGGCGACTCGGCCTCTTCGAGCTGCGCGATCGCGAGCGGCTCCTCGCCGTGGTGGGCGAGCTGCGTGGCGCACGACTGCTCGCGCCGGCCTTCGTCCTCGCCTACGCTGCGGCCGTGACCTTCGGGCTTCCCGCGTCGGCGTTCACTCTGGCAGGAGGCGTACTGTTCGGCTTCTGGCGCGGCCTCCTTTTCAACTGGCTCGGTGCGACGGCGGGCGCCATGCTGGCCTATCTGTTCGCCGACCTGCTGTGCCGTGGAGATTGTCGCCGTCTGCTCGGACGTCGCGGGAGCGCGCTGGAGCGCGTCGCGGCCGATCACGGCTTCATGAGCATGCTTCGCCTGCGTCTCATCCCCGTCGTGCCCTTCTCGCTTCTCAACTTCGCCGCCGCGCTCGCCGGCGTCCGGCGGCGCGACTATGCGCTCGCGACCGCACTGGGCATCGTACCCGGCGCGGCCGTCTATACCTATTTCGCGGACAGTCTCCTCCAGGGCGCCGCCGGGGCCGAGCGCCACGCGCTGACCCGGCTGACAATCGCCGCCGGGCTGTTGCTGCTCCTGTCGTTCACGCCCGCGATCATCCGCCGCGCCAGGGAAGGGTGACACGTCGCCGCAGCAGTCGCGACTCGCGCGACTCGCGCGACTCGCTCCGGCGTCGCACCTTCACCCGGGCTGACTCGCGCCTCGACGCGCACCGCGGCTCGCTGACACCCCCTCGCAACGAGAGCCGTCCCGGCCCTCGCGTCCTAAGCCTCGGTCATCCCTCTCTCGCGGAGGCGTTCGACGAGCCGCGCACGCAGGCGATCGAGATTCGAGTGTTCTCGCGCGGCCCTCGCCACGGCGTCGAGGAACGACCGCTCGAACTCGAATTGCGGGTAGCAGCGCTTGCAGAGCTCCAGGTGCGCCCGGATCGCCGCCATTCGCACCGGCGTCAGCTCTCCATCCAGATAGTCCCAGAGCTGCCGCATCACCTCGTCGCAATCGAGCATCGGCGCCATGTCGTGCACTGCTGCGGCATCGGCGTGGGTCGGCTGCTCGCCGGTCGTCCGGCGCCAGCGTGCGAGCCAGCGAAGGAGGAATCGCTTCATCGCGGATTCGGGCCGTCGTCGGTGGGGTTGGTTCCGGCCCGCACGAGACCCGCGTCGCGCGCGTGGTCGACGAGCGCCTCCTGGAGGAGGCGGCGAGCCCGGAAGAGGCGCGAGCGCACGGTACCGACCGGCACGCCGAGCATCCCGGCGGCGGCCTCGTACGGCTGCCCGGTCACGTCGACGAGGAGGACCACGTCACGGAAAGGCTCGGGCAGCTCCGCGATCGCGCGTTCGATCGCATCGGAGAGATCGAAGCGGGTGAAGAGATCCGAATAGCCGCGTTGCTGCGCCGATGCGTGCACCGCGGCCGCGGCGAGCGCTTCGAGCTCCGGATCGTCGCAGCTCACGTGGCGTTCCTCGCGAAGCCGGCGACGGTAGAACGAGTTCCGGCAGATCGTGAAAAGCCACCCCCGGCACTCCGTGCCGGGGGTGTACGTGTCCCACGCTTCGTACGCCTTGAGGTATGTCTCCTGAACCAGGTCGTCGGCATCGGCCTCGTCCCGCGTGAGCGACAGGGCAAAGCGCGTGACCTCCGGCAGCCAGCAAAGCGCCTCGTTGCGGAACTGCTGATCCCGCTCGCGTTTCGTTTCCACGATCACGAGTGTCGCGCCGTCAGCGCTGGTCCTGCCTTCAGGAGACCCGCGTCACTCCCGCGGCCGCGGCGTCGTCCTCGCGCCGCGACGGCAGCGCGATCGCGAAAACGGAGCCCCCGCCCTCGGGGAACTCGGTCCAGACACGACCGCCGAGCGACTCCACCGTCTCGCGGACGATGCTCAACCCGAGTCCCGATCCCTCGACGCCGGTGACCGTTCCATCGTGCGCGCGGTAGAACTGCTCGAAGAGCTTCCCGCGCGCCTCGGCCGGCACGCCGATGCCGTTGTCGCGGACGCGCACGACCAGCTCGCCGCCGGTGCCGTCGGCGCGGCGGGGGTGGAAGTCTCCCGTCACCTCGACCCAGCGCTCGGGCTTCGCGCGGTCCGAGTACTTGATCGCGTTCGAGAGAAGGTTGACGAGACAGAGCTCCACCGCCGCGGCGTTGACTTCGACCGCGGGCAGGCCGTCGGCGATGCGCACGACCACTCCACGCGCCAGCGCCTGATCGCGGAGCTGCCTCACGGCTTCGGCCGCCGCGCTCGGCAGCAGCAGATTGCGCTGATGGCGCGCGTCGGTGTCGAGTCGCGACAGCGCCTCGAGGTTCTCGAGCAGCTGCTGGAGCCCCTCGGCGTTCTCGCTCACGACGCGCTGCAGCCTCCGCCGCTCGTCGGGCGTGATCCAGTCCTCGCCGAGCAGGCTGCCCGCGCCGCGGATCGCCGAGACGCGGTTCTTGAGCTCGTGCGACACCATGCGGTTGAAGCGCCGCAGCCGGTTCTCGCGGTCCTGCACCTGCGCCGCCGAGAGGTGGAGAAAATGGTTCGCCGTCGCCTGGCGGATCTGCTCGACGGCCTGGATGAGGCGGCGCAGACAGGCAGCGAGCTCGCGCGGCGGGCAGGGCGGCGTCAGCTCCTCGACCGTCTCCTCGATGAACGCGAGGATGATCGCGCCCAGGATCTCGTGCTCCTTGAGGATCTCATGGGGTCCGAACCCCTGCTCGTGGCGCAGCGCGCCGAGCTCGCGCGCCTTGGCGACGACCGTGTCCGCGTCGAGCTCCTCGGCGGGGTCCTCGAGATAGCTCGCGATCCCGTCGATGAGCAGCGGGACATGATTGAGCAGCTCGTCGGTGGGGAAGACCCGATTGGGGTCGATCGCGACGCGCGCGACGATGCGGTCGAGCCAGCGGCGGACCAGCTCCTCGCGCGCCGCGTGCAGCCTGGCCGCGAGCTCGGTACCGACCGTACAGACGGGGGACAGGGTCATCGGCGCGGCGCCGCGAGGCGCGACAATACCTTCCCCGTGATGGGGACGGAGCGGGGATCGGAAGAGCGGCCCGGCCGGAAAGAGCGCCGCGCGCGCGGGGCGCCCATCTGGCGCGACTTCGATACACTACTCGTCCGCGCGGGCATCGACAAGCGGCGCGGCACGACGAGGGCTCGCAGCGATCTTCGAACGGCTCAACCGGCAATCAAGCCGCCCGCTCGCGCCCTCACATCTTCATCATGTCGCGCCGCATGGCGAGCATGGCCTCGATGCGCTGCCGGTGCCCGCGCATCGCCTGCTGAAGCTGCGGGCCCGTCATCGACGCCATGCGATCCAGGTCCCGCCGCAGATCCCTGACGGCTCTCTGCCACTTGGGCGGCGGCTCCATCTTCATCTCGCGCATCATCTGCTCGCAGTCGGCGATGAGGGCGGTCACGACCGCCCGATCTACGGGAACCAGCGCGCGAAGCGAGTCGGGAGCCGCGGCGGAGAGCCGCTGGAGGTGGGCTTCTACTTTCGGGGCCAGCGTGTCCTGATGCATGCCGCCCATCGCCGGCATCCCGGCCACGGCATGGCTCGCATCGGCGCTGGCCGTCGAGCCCGTGACGCTCACGGCTCTCGAGCTGTCGGCGACATGGTCGCCGCGCTCGGAACGGCACGCGGCAATCGAGATGAGCAGCAAAAGCGTCAGGGCGGACGGCACCGGGCTGATATTCGTCGGCATGTTTGGGCGCTCCTGCGCAAAGGGGTGGCGTCGAGGCGGAGGACAGCGGACAACTCATGGCCGCGCCGGGAAGTTCCGCGCTCGCGGCTCGGTCGCATGCCCTCGGAGCCAGTGGGAACCCTGAAGTGGGAGTGTGGCTTGCCTCGCACTGCACTCGATTCGAGGAGAACACGACCATGCCGAGCCAGCACTACGACCTCATCGTCATCGGCGCCGGACAGGGTGGGGGACCGCTCGCCGGCGCGTTCGCGCGGGCGGGCCGCCGTGTCGCGCTCGTGGAGCGCGTGCACGTAGGCGGCACCTGCGTCAACGAGGGGTGCAGCCCGACCAAGACGATCATCGCGAGCGCGCGCGTCGCCCACCTCGCGCGTCGCGCAGCATCATATGGTGTCCAGGTGAGCGGCGACGGACGTCGGGCAGGTGGAGCTCAGGCCGATGTCCTCGTCGACATGAACCGGGTCCACACGCGCAAGCAGGAGATCGTCGACAGCTTCCGTTCGGGAAGCGAGCGGTCCCTCGCTTCCGCGGGCGTCGAGCTGGTGCGTGGGCAGGCGCGGTTCGTGGGGCCGCGCACGGTGCGCGTGACCGAAGACGGGACTGCAGACGGGGGCGAGGGTGCCGCGCGAACGCTCTCGGGCGACCTCGTGGTCCTCAACACCGGCCTCCGCGCCGCCGTGCCTCGACTGCAGGGACTGGACGGCGTCCCCTGGCTCACCTCGCCCTCCATCCTCGAGCTGACGGAGCGACCGGAGCACCTCGTCGTGCTGGGCGGAGGCTACGTGGGACTCGAGTTCGCGCAGGCATTCCGCCGCTTCGGCAGCCGCGTGACCGTCGTGCAGCGGGACGCGCAGCTCCTGCCGCGCGAGGACGCCGACGTGGCGGAAGCGGTGGCGAACATCCTGCGGGAAGAGGGCATCGACGTGCTGATCTCGGCGGAGGCGGACCGCGTCGTCGGAAGCGAGGACGGTATCCGCTTGACATGGCATGCCCTGGATGGCGACGGCACGGAGCGCGAGCTCGCGGGCTCGCACCTGCTCGTGGCGACGGGGCGCGTGCCGAACACCGCCGACCTCGGCCTCGACGTCGCCGGCATCGACGCGGACGCTCGCGGTTACGTGCAGGTGAACGAGCGTCTCGAGACCTCCGTGCCCGGCGTGTACGCCATCGGCGACGTGAAGGGCGGCCCCGCGTTCACTCACATCTCCTACGACGATTTCCGCGTGCTGCGCACGAACCTGCTCGAGGGCGGCGTGGCCACCACGACGCATCGGCTGGTGCCGTACACGGTATTCATCGACCCGCAGCTCGGCGCCGTCGGCATGACCGAGCGCGAGGCCCGCGAGGCGGGAAAGCGCGTCCGCGTCGCGAAGCTTCCGATGACGAGTGTGGCCCGCGCGCTCGAGGTGGACGAGACGCGCGGCTTCATGAAGGCGGTGGTGGATGCAGACTCGGGGCAGATCCTCGGCGCGACGGTGCTCGGGATCGAAGGCGGAGAGATCGCGACGCTCTTCCAGATCGCGATGATGGGGAAGCTGCCCTACACGGCGCTCCGCGACGGCGTCTTCTCGCATCCCACGCTCGCCGAGGCGCTCAACAATCTCTTCATGGCGATGGACCGGGCCGGCGGCGGCGCTGCGTGACCA
>Ga0081539_10004413_pt1 | contig 15580 bp, 11 predicted proteins | sample TabmetS4T2R2_FD_71023 | JGI IMG/M metagenome (GOLD analysis project Ga0081539, IMG submission 71023) | Tabebuia heterophylla rhizosphere microbial communities from the University of Puerto Rico - S4T2R2 | ecosystem: Host-associated > Plants > Roots > Rhizosphere ...
CGGCAGGCGTGGACATGGCGGGCGGAGCGTGGGCGGTCGTCGTCCTCGACGGCTTCCGCGTGACGGACGCGTTCCGCAGCGAGACGTTCGCGGAGGCGCTGCTCGTCGACGCCGAGGCGATCGCCGTCGACGTGCCGATCGGGATCCCGGACACGGGGACGCGGCCGGCGGACGAGGCGGCCCGCCGCTTCGTCGGTCCGCGCGCGGCGAGCGTCTTCACGACGCCGGTCCGGCGCGTGCTCGAGGCGGCGACGTACGCGGAGGCGCGGGGTGTGGCGACCGAGCTCACGGGTCACTCGGTCTCGAAGCAGTCGTACTCGCTCCGCAAGCGGATCCTCGAGGTGGACGACTACGCGCACCGCGACGAGCGCGTGATCGAGGTCCATCCCGAGGTCTCGTTCCGCGAGCTCGCACGAAGGCCGCTCGGATCGAAGAACAAGCTCGACGGCTTGATCGAGCGCCGCGCGCTCCTCGAGGACGCCGGGATCGAGGTGCCCGAGACCGTCCCCCGGCTCGCCGAGCCGGACCTCCTCGACGCCGTGATCGCCGCCTGGACGGCCGGTCGCTACGCCCGCGGCGAGGCCCTGCCGCTGCCGGAAGGCCATGCCGAGCGAATCGGCGCGATCTGGCGGTAACGGGCGTGCCGGGCGGAGCCGTGTCCTGGTGCCAGGCACCCTTGAGGAAGGTCGAGGGTTCGTGACGCGACCGTCACACGGTCGTCAGGAGATCGCGCGGACGTAGCGCTCGGCCGAGCGCCGGACGACGGCCTTGCCGTCCTCGCGGACGACCGTCGGCCACCACGCGCCGTAGATCCGGTCGAACTCGTACGGCTCGAGAGCCGCCGCGATCCGCTCCACCTCGCGCGCCGGCAGCGGGATCAACGTCGGGTAGCCGTACATGAAGCTCACCCACTTCGCGCCGGCGACGACCTGGACGATGTCGCCGGAGAGGAGTGCGCCCCGCCCTTCCGCGCCGTCCCGCCAGAGCAAGACCTGCCCGCCTTCGAAATGCCCGCCGAGCCGCAGCAGCGTCAGGTCCGAGGACAACTCGCGCACGTCGCCGCTCCAAAACTCGATCGACGGATCCGGGCGCATCACCCACTCCCGCTCGGCCTCGTGGATCACGATCGAACACGAGAACGCGTGCGCCCACTCGACCATCGTCGTGTAGTAGTGCGGATGGGAGATCGCAATCAGCGCCAGCCCGCCGCGGTCGCGCACGAACGACTCGTGCTCCTCGAGCAGCGGCAGACAGTCCCAGAGGACGTTGCCGCTCGGCGACTCCACCAGGAGCGCGCGCTGCCCGATCGCGAACTGGGGCTCGATGCCGACGCCCGTGAGCCGGGGCTCCTGCTCGCGGATGTCCGCCTTGCGGTCGGCGCGCACCTCGTCGAGCGTCGTCCACTGCTGGCCGTCGGGCGGCAGGTACTGGCGCTCGTCCTCGCAGATCGGGCACGACGCGGGCGGCGACTCGCCGGAGTCGGCGAACTGCGTGCCGCAGGTCTGGCAGAGGAACGTCACCGCTCGAGCAACGCGACGCACTCGACGTGCGGCGTGTGGGGAAACATGTCGACCGGACGCCCGCGCACGAACGAGTAGCCGTAGCCGTCCCGCAGGCGCGCGAAGTCGGACGCGAGCGTCGTCGGGTTGCACGACACGTAGACGATCCGCGGCGCGCCGATCTCGCCGAGCCGCTTCAATGCCTTGCCGGCGAGCCCCGCGCGGGGCGGATCGACGACGACCACGTCGGGATCGCCGCCGCGGTCGCGGAGCTCCTCGATCGAGTGCCCGACGTTCCCCGCGAAGAAGGCCGCATTCGTGATCCCGTTCAGGTCCGCGTTCTCGAGTGCGCAGGCAACGGACTCCTCCACCACCTCGACGCCCCACACCGTCAGCGCACGCGACGCCATCGAGAGCCCGATCGTCCCGATCCCGCAATAGAGATCCCACACCGTCTCGTCGCCGCTCAACGCGGCGTAGTCGATCGCGAGCTCGTAGAGGCGCTCGGCCATCGCGGTGTTCGTCTGGAGGAATGCGTTCGGGCGCACGCGGAAGCGGAGGCCGAGCAGCTGCTCCTCGATCGCGTCCTCGCCCCAGAGCAGCTCCGTGGGGAGGTTCGTCACCTCGGCCGGGGTCTCGTTGACCGACCAGTGGATCGAGCGCACCTCCGGAAACCGCCGCAGAACGTCCACGAGGTGCTCGCGCTCGAACTGCTCGCCGGGTGCGGTGACCAGCTGCACCAGGGCCTGCCCGGTGTTCCGCCCCTCGCGGACGACGAGGTGCCGCAGGTACCCGGTGCCGTCCTCCTGCGAGTACGCCTCGAGGCGCTCGCCGCGCGCCCAGTCGCGCACCGCGTCGCGAACCGCGTTGCCGATGTCGGTCGTCAGCCAACAGCGCTCGATCTCGAGCACCTCGTCCCAGCGGCCGGCCTTGTGGAAGCCGAGGGCAGGACCCGACGGCGTCCGCGTGAACGAGTACTCGACCTTGTTCCGATAGTGGAAGACGTCCGCGGCGGGGACGAGCTCCTCCAGCGCGGGTGCCTCGATGCCGCCGAGCCGAACCAGCGAGTCGCGGACCCATTCCGCCTTCTGGGCGGCCTGGGCGTCGTACGCGAGGTCCTGAAATCGGCAGCCGCCGCACGCGGGGTAATGGCTGCAGGGGGCGTCGACGCGGCGCGGGCCGGCCGCGAGCACCTCCGTGGCGAGCGCCTCCGCGAAGTTCCGCTTCACCTTCGTCACGCGGGCCCGGACGCGGTCGCCCGGAAGCCCTCGCCGGACGAAGACCACGTAGCCGTTCAGCCGCGCGACGCCGTTCCCGCCGTAGGCGAGCGACTCGACGTCGAGCTCGATCTCCTCGTCGCGCTGAACGGGTGCGGCCACGTCGAGGAGGGTAACGGCCCGGTGCAGGCGAAAAAGTTTGGTGTTCGGGGGAAAGCGAGAGACAATCGTTGCCCCTGCGGAAACCGGTCTCCCCCCGGAAGGACTGAATGCGCGTTCGCCTCCCCGCCGTCTTTGCTGCGTGCCTGCTCGTGGTCGGCTTCGCCGGGTCGGCGGCGACCGCGCTTCCGCCGAATTTCACCGACTCGCTCGTCGTCGAGGTCCCGGCCCCGACCGCCGTCGCGTTCGTCCCCGACGGACGAATGCTGATCGCCACCCAGACCGGACCGCTGCGCCTGTTCGACGGGACGTCGCTGCTTGCGAGCCCCGTGCTCGATCTCTCCCGCGTGGTCTGCAACAGCGAAGAAGACGGGCTGCTCGGCGTCGCCGTCGACCCGGCGTTCGCGTCCAACGGCTTCGTCTACGTCTACTACACGCACGCTCAGGGAGGCGCCTGCTTCAACCGCGTCTCCCGGTTCACGATGTCTGGGAACACCGCTTCGCCCTCGAGCGAGGCCGTGCTCATCGACGGCATCCCGGCGACCGGGGGCATCCACAACGCCGGCGATCTCCATTTCGGCAAGGACGGGTACCTCTACGTGAGCGTCGGCGACGGCGGTTGCGACTACGCCGGCGACAGCGGCTGCGGAGGCTCGAACGACGCATCCCGCGACGAGAACGTGCTGGTCGGGAAGATCCTGCGCATCACCGCCGACGGCGGGATCCCGCCGACCAACCCCTTCCAGGGCGCGGGAACTGCCCGCTGCAACGCAGGCACGGTGTCGGCGGGGTTGAAGTGCCAGGAGACATACGCGCGCGGCCTGCGCAACCCCTTCCGCATCGCGTTCGACCCGAACGCGTCCGGCACGCGCTTTTTCATCAACGACGTCGGGCAGAACCTCTGGGAGGAGGTCGACGCCGGCCAGGCGGGCGCGGACTACGGATGGAACGAGCGCGAGGGGCCGTGTGCGAACGGCTCGACGACCGACTGCGGGCCACCGCCGGCGGGGATGACGAATCCGATCTTCGCGTACGACCACGCCGACGGCTGCAGCTCGATCACCGGCGGCGCCTTCGTGCCGAACGGCGTCTGGCCGGGCTACGACGCCGCGTACGTCTACGGCGACTACGTCTGCGGCAAGCTCTTCGTCCTCAGGGAGAGCGGCGGCTCCTACTCGTCGACGGAGTTCAGCACGGGTGCGGGCTCTCCCGTCGACATGCGCTTCGGCCCGTACGGATCGACGCAGGCGCTCTACTACACGAACTACGTCAACGGCGGACAGGTGCGCCGGATCGCCTTCACCGGGACCGCGAACCGCAACCCGACGGCGGCGATCAGCGCGAACCCGACCTCGGGCCCGCCCCCGCTCGCCGTCTCGTTCGACGCCTCCGGCAGCAGCGACCCGGACGCAGGCGACACGCTGTCGTTCCGCTGGGACTTCGGCGACGGCAGTCCCGCCGTCGACACCACGACGCCGGCGACCTCGCACACGTACACGTCGTCCGGAAGCTTCACGGCTTCCGTCGTCGCAATCGACAACCACGGCGCGGCGTCGCAGCCGGCGACCGTACGGATCGACACCGGGAACACGCCGCCCGTGCCGTCGATCGACGCCCCCGCGGCGAGCTACACCTTTGGCGTCGGCGAGACCATCGCGCTGCGGGGCAGCGCCACCGACGCCGAAGACGGAACGGTCCCGGGCACGAGCCTGTCGTGGACGGTGGTCAGGCACCACAACACGCACACGCACCCGTACCTCGCGCCCACGACCGGCGCCGCCGTCAACATCGTCGCCCCCGAGCCGGAGGATCTCGCCGCCGCAGCCAACAGCTACCTCGAGGTCCTGTTGACGGCGACCGACTCACGCGGGCTCTCGAAGACGGTCTCCATGAACATCCAGCCCGCCAAGGTCGACATCACGCTCGCGACGAGCCCGTCCGGTCTCGCGCTCGAGGTGAACGGCTTCACGGCGCCGTCGACGTTCGTCTCGTGGAAGAACTGGGCCTTCACCGCGAACGCTCCCGACCAGACGGATGCGGCCGGAAAGCGCTGGACGTTCGCGTCCTGGTCGGACGGCGGAGCGCGGTCGCACACGATCGTCACGCCGGCCTCGGCCGCGACGTACACGGCGACGTTCGCGCCCTCGGCGCCGGCCGGCCTCGTGGCGGCCTACGGCTTCGACGAGGGCAGCGGCACGACGGCGGCGGACAGCTCCGGCCACGCCAACACGGGCACGCTCTCGGGAGCCGGCTGGACGGGCGCGGGGAAGTACGGCTCGGCGCTCTCGTTCAACGGAACCAGCAGCAGAGTCGTCGTCGCCGACGCCGCTTCCCTCGACCTGACGAGTGCGCTCACCCTGGAGGCGTGGGTGCGTCCTGACGCGCTCTCCACCTGGCGGACGGTCGCCGTCAAGGAGCGAAGCGGCGGCATCGTCTACAGCCTCTACGCCAACAACAGCGGCAACAGACCGGTCGGCCAGGTCGACATCGGCGGCGAGCGCAACGCGCTCGGAGCCTCCGCGCTCCCCCTCGACACCTGGACGCACCTCGCGGTCACCTGGGACGGCACGACGCTCCGCCTCTACGTCAACGGCGCAGAGGCCGGCAGCACCGTCGCCGTCGGCACGCTGATCGATTCCGGCGGGCCGCTCGACATCGGCGGAAACACCGTCTGGGGGGAGTACTTCGACGGCCTGATCGACGAGGTCCGGGTGTACAACAGGGCCCTCGGCGCGGCCGAGATCCAGGCGGACATGCAGCAGCCGATCGGCGGCGGCGGACCCGCGCCGGACACGCAGCCGCCGACGGCGCCGACGAACCTGCAGCCGACGGTCAGCGGCAACAGCGTGGCGCTCGCGTGGGGAGCGGCAACCGACAACGTCGCCCTCCGCCGGTACCACGTCCACCGCGCTGCGAGCAGCGGCTTCACACCGAGCGCCGCCAACGAGATCGCGACCACGACGTCGACGACCCACACGGACGGCGGGCTCGCCCCGGGCACGTACTTCTACAAGGTCACCGCCGAGGACACGAGCGGCAACGTCGGGCCTCCGTCAAACGAGGCCTCCGCCGTGATCTCGCCGCCGACGTCGGGCGGCGGGCTCGTCGCCGCATACGGCTTCGACGAAGGAAGCGGCGGCACGACCACGGACGCCTCGGGTCACGGGAACACGGGGACGCTCACCGGCGGCGCCGGCTGGAGCACGAACGGCCACAGCGGCGACGCGCTGTCGCTCGACGGCGGCAGTGGTCGCGTCGCCGTTGCGGACGCCGATTCGCTCGACCTGACGACGGCGATGACGCTCGAAGCGTGGGTCAACCCGACTGCGCTCTCGGGCTGGCGCACCGTCGTCCTCAAGGAACGGAGCGGCGGCATCGTCTACAGCCTCTACGCCAACAACAGCTCCGACAGACCCGTCGGTCAGGTGGACCTTGGCGGCGAGCAAAACGCCGTAGGCACGGCCAAGCTCGCGCTCGCCACCTGGACGCACCTCGCGGTCACCTGGGACGGCGCGATGCTCCGCCTCTACGTCAACGGCGCCGCGAGCGGCGCCAAAGCCGTGAGCGGCACGCTCGTCGACTCGAGCGGCCCGCTCGACATCGGCGGCAACACCGTCTGGGGAGAGCACTTCGCCGGCCTCGTCGACGACGTTCGCGTCTACGACCGCGCACTCACGGCGAGCGAGGTGCAGGCCGACATGCAACAGCCCGTGGGCGGCGGTACCCCGCCTGCGGACACGCAGCCGCCGACCGCTCCGACGAACCTCCAGCCCAGCGTGAGCGGAACCAGCGTCACGCTCACCTGGGGCGCCGCGAGCGACAACGTCGGCGTCCGGCGCTACCACGTCCACCGCTCCACCAGCAGCGGCTTCGTCCCCAGCGCGGCCAACGAGGTCGCGACGCCCACCGCGACGACCTTCACCGACACCGGGCTCGCAGCCGGGACCTACTACTACAGGGTCACCGCCGAGGACACGAGCGGCAACGTCGGCCCCGCTTCGTCCCAGGTCGCGGCGAACGTCGCGGCGCCGCCCCCCGCCGACAGCGGCCTCGTCGCGTCGTACGGGTTCGACGAGGGCAGCGGGCCGACGACGCGTGACAGCTCGGGCCATGGCAACACGGGGACGCTGGCGGGCGGTACGAGCTGGACGGCGGCCGGGCACACGGGCGCGGCGCTCGCCTTCGACGGCGTCGATTCGCTCGTGACGATCGCGGACGCACCCGCCTTGCGACTCGCAGGGCCGCTGACGCTCGAGGCCTGGACACGGCCGGCCGCGGTCGATTCGAGCTATCGCACGGTCGTGCTCAAGGAGCGAAGCGGCGGGCTCTCCTACGCGCTCTACGCGGACACCGCCGCGGGCGGACCGAGTGGGCATGTCTTCGTCAACGGGTCGGAGCCGCGTGCGCGCGCAGCGATCCCGCTGGCGAGGGACACGTGGACGCACATCGCGATGACGTACGACCTGGCGACGATCAGGCTCTACGTCAACGGAAGCCTCGCCGCCAGCACGCCCGCCGCCGGCAGCGTGACGACGTCCACCGGCGCGCTCCGCATCGGCGGTAACGAGGTCTGGGGCGAATACTTCGCCGGCGTCATCGACGACGTCCGCGTGTACGACCGCGCGCTCAGCGCCGTCGAGGTGGGTGCGGACATGGGAACGCCGGCCTAACGCCGCGCGAACGTTGCGTCAAGTGAGCGGCGTCACGTAAACGCTGCGCTCACGCGGGCCGTCGAACTCGCAGAAGAAGATCCCCTGGTACGTGCCGAGCGCGAGCCGCCCGTCGCGGACGGGGACGAGCACCTGCGGGCTCATCAACGACGCCCGGATGTGCGACGGCGCGTTCTCCTCTCCGGCCTCGACGTGCTGCCAGCCCCAGTCGTCGCCGACCATCCGCTCGAGCGCGGCCTCGAAGTCGCGCGCGACAGCGGGATCGGCGTGCTCGTTGATCGTCACGCCGGCGGTCGTGTGCGGCACGTAGACGAGCACCGCCGAGCCGCCGTCCGCGTCGCCGTCGAGCGCCGCCTGGACGTCGCGCGTGATGTCGAGGAGCTGCGTGCGGCGCTCGGTCCTGACCCGGATCTCGCGCATCGGCGCATATCCTACGGGCCGTGCCGAGCGCCCCTTCCGCCTCCGAGCTCGACGCCTACCGCGAGCGCGTCGACCGCTTCATCGCCGACCTCGACCAGGAGTACTACGACCACTTCGCGGGCCTGAAGGTCGACTTCGACCTCGAGAGCGTCTACCGCAACTACGAGGACATCACCACGCTGGAGATGGCCCAGCGCGTCGGCCAGGCGGTCGACGGCAGCTTCCGCTCGCGCGAGCTCTGGCGGTTCGCGTGCGAGGGCTACCTCGGCAACCTGACGCGCCGCTACGAGCAGGACGCGGCGACGATGGAGGCCAAGCTGACCGCGACGCTCGACGGCGAGGAGATCCCGTTCCGGATGCTCCGGCCGACGATGGCGAACACGGAGGACCGCGGCAAGCGGGAGCGCCTCGAAGGGGTCCGCAACGACCTCACCGACGAGCACATCAACCCGATCCTCCTCGCGCAGCACCAGACGACGCACCAGGCGGCGCGCGACTTCGGCGCCGAGTCGTACCGGGACCTCTACGTCGACAAGTTCGGCTACCGGCTCGAGGAGCTCGCGGAGCAGTGCCGCGCGTTTTTGGACTCGACGGAGCAGATCTACGAGGAGGCCGCCGACCGGCTGTTCCGCATGCGCGTCGGCGTCGGCCTGGCGGATGCTCGGCGGTGGGACGTCGCCCGCGTCTTTCGGGCGACGGAATGGGATCCGTTCTTCCCCGCCGATCGGATGCTGCCCGCGCTCGAGGCGACTCTGAGCGAGCTCGGGATCGATATCAACGCCCAGGAAAACGTGCACGTCGACGTCGAGGAGCGGCCGCACAAGACGCCGCGTGCGTTCTGCGCGCCGATCGAGGTTCCGCAGAAGGTGATGCTCGTGATCCAGCCGATGGGCGGCCCGGACGACTGGCGCGCGCTCTTCCACGAGGCCGGCCACGTCGAGCACTTCGCGAACACGCGCGCCGAGCTCAGCGTCGAGGAACGCCGCCTGGGCGACAGTGCCGTCACCGAGGGCTGGGCGATGTTGCTGCAGCACCTGACCGACGAGCCGGCATGGCTGAACCGGCGGCTCGACGTCGGCCGTCCCGACCAGTTCGCCGCCGAAGGCGCAGCGAATCTCCTCTACTTCGTGCGGCGTTACTCGGCGAAGCTGCTCTACGAGCTCGAGTTCCACGCGGCCGACGACGTGACGCTGATGCGTCCGCGCTACGTCGAGCTGCTGTCCGACGCGCTGAAGATCGAGCCGAGCCCGACCGACTACCTCGGCGACATCGACGCGAGTTACTACGTCTCGGCGTACCTGCGCTCGTGGGCGTTCGAAGCCCAACTGCGTGCCCACCTGCGCGAGCAGTTCGGGAACACGTGGTTCGCCCGCCGGGAGGCCGGCAACCTGCTGCGCGAGCTCTGGGGCGAGGGCCAGCGCTGGCCGGCAGAGGATTTCCTCAAGGACATCACCGGCGCGACGCTCGAGATGGAGTCGGTCGCCGACCGTGTGCGCGAATCGCTGGCGCTGGCGTAGCGCACCAACCGTTGCGCGTGTGAGCGAATCCTCAGACTGCTCGCGCACCCATCCGCGAGGGGCAGCCGTTACAACTCCGTGCTTCGGAATCGGCCGCGGTTCGCATTCGCGTACACGGCGCTCGCGCTCGCGGCCGGCGCGTCGGTCGTCGCGTTTCTCGGTCTGACCCGGGAAGCACCCGAGGCCGTGCCGGCGGCCCAGGCCGCCACGCCGGCGGCCCCCGCGGCGCCGAACGCCAGCGACTTCGCTTACACCTTCGCCGGTACGGCGAACGCGTACTCCAGCGCGCACGGATCACACTCGCGCGTCGCCAAGGTCCACTGCGTGCAGGCCAAGCGCGGTCACTACATGTGCTCGTACGCGATCGTTCGCCCGCAACGCGAGCCGGAGTGCCATCTCATGCAGGCGCGGTGGACGCCGGGCCGGCTCTCGTCCTTCGAGGTCACGCTCTCCGGCCGCACGACGCGCTGCGGATCGCTCCGCGAAGCGATCGCGTCGCTGGGCTGAGCGCTACGTCCTGAACTCGAGCTCGACGCGGCGGCCGGTCTCGCCCGCACGGACGATCGCCTCTGCGATCTCCGACGCGCGGTAGCCGTCCTCGAACGTCGCGCCGTGCGGCGCGACGTCGGAGTCGTCCGCGATCGCGCGCAGCAGATGCACGGCTTCGTGCATGAACGTGTCGCCCCAGCCGACGATGTGACCCGGCGGCCACCACCACTCCATGAACGGATGCGCGGTCTCCGTGACGAGGACCTTCCGGAAACCACGCGTCCGTGATTCGCCCGCGGTGAAGACCTGCAGCTCGTTCATCCGCTCCATGTCGAATGCGAGCGAGCCGTCGGAGCCGTTGATCTCCCACTGGAACGCGTTGCGGCGGCCGAGCGCGAGCCGCGTCGCCTCGATCGTCCCGACCGCACCGCTCTCGAACTCGACGGCGGCTTCGAGCGCGTCGTCGACACGGCGCCCCGGCAGGAACGTCTTCACGAAGCCCGCGACGCTCTTCATCTCGCCGACGAGGTAGCGCGCGAGGTCGATCACGTGGGTCCCGAGGTCGCCGAGCGCCCCCGAGCCGGCCTGGCCCGGGTCGAACCGCCACGTGTCGAGCGTCGGGTCGTCGCCCCAATCCTGGAGGTAGCGGCCGCGGAAGTGCCGTATCTCGCCGAGTGCGCCTTCGTCGATCAGCTCGCGCGCGAGCCGGACCGCGGGGACGAATCGGTAGTTGAACCCGCACAGGTGCTTGACACCGGCAGCGGCAACCCGCTGCCAGACGTCGAAGCTCTCCTCGGCCGTCCGTCCCAGCGGCTTCTCGCAGAGGACGTGCTTGCCCACCTCGGCGGCGGCGATCGTCGGCTCGGCGTGCAGCGAGTTCGGCCCGCCGTTGTCGAAGAGGCCGATCGTGTCGTCCGAGACGACGTCCTGCCAGTCGGTCGTCCAGCGCTCGTAGCCGTAGCGCTGCGCCGCCTCGGCGACGGCCTCCTCGTTTCGCCCCGCGATCGCGACCAGCCTGGGCACGAGGGGCGGCGGCCACGCCATGTACGCGAGCTTGCGGAATGCGTTCGAGTGCGCCTTCCCCATGAACGCGTAGCCGAGCATGCCAACGCCGATCTCCGGCATTGCGCGATAGTACGCAGGTCATGGCGGACGCGGTGAAGTGGGGCATCCTCTCGACGGCGGACATCAACCGCAAGCTGATTCCCGGCGCGCACGAGTCGCCGAAGGTCGAGCTCGTCGCGGTCGCGAGTCGCGAGGAGTCCCGGGCACGCGACTACGCGGCCAAGTGGGAGATCGAGCGGGCCTACGGCTCGTACGACGAGCTGCTGGCCGACCAGGAGATCGAGGCGATCTACAACCCGCTGCCGAACACGATGCACGTCGAATGGTCGGTCAAAGCCATGCAGGCGGGGAAGCACGTGCTCTGCGAGAAGCCGTTCGCCCGCGACGCCGCGGAGGTCGCGCGCGCGTTCGACGTCGCCGACGAGACCGGCCGCGTCCTCAGCGAGGCGTTCATGTACCGGCACAACCCGCAGACGGCACGGCTGAAGGAGCTCGTGGACGACGGAGCGATCGGCGAGCTGCGCCTGATCCGCTCGGCGTTCAGCTACGCGCTGTACGACCCCGACAACATCCGCCTCCGCACGGACGTCGAGGGCGGCGCGCTGATGGACGTCGGCTGCTACTGCGTCAGCGGCTCCCGGCTGCTCGGCGGCGAGCCGCAGCGCGTTTTCGCGGAGGCGCGCATCGGCGAGACGGGCACGGACTGGGTCCTCGCGGGCACGCTCCGCTTTCCGGGAGATGTGCTGGCGACGTTCGACTGCGGCACAGCGCTCGCCGAGCGGGACGAGCTCGAGGCGATCGGCAGCGAAGGCTCGCTCTTCCTCGACGACCCGTGGCACTGCACGAACCCGGTGATCGAGATCAGGCGCGACGGCGGGACCGAACGGATCGAGCTGGAGCGGGCGGACTCCTACCGGCTCGAGCTCGAGAACGTCAGCGACGCGATCCGCGGCCGAAGCGAGCTGCTCCTCGGCCGCGAGGACGCCGTCGCGCAGGCGCGGGTGCTCGAGGCGCTGCACGAGTCCGCGACGAACGGCGCGCCGGTCACGCTCGCGCACTGACGACACGGTTCCGGAGCGCCCCTACGCGCTCCACCTCGCACTCGACCACGTCGCCGATCGCCAGATGCCGGGGCGGGTCCATGAAGTGGCCGCAGCCCCAGGGCGTCCCGGTGAGAAGCACGTCGCCCGCCTCGAGGGTGAAGCTCCGCGAGCAGAACGCGAGCAGCTCTGCCACTGGGAACACCATCAGCGACGTCGAGGAGTCCTGCATCGTCTCGCCGTTGACGCGCGTGAGCAACCGGAGCGCCTGCGCGTCGCCCACGTCGTCCGGCGGCACCGTCTGGCTCAGCGGACAGAAGGTGTCGAAGCTCTTCCCGCGCACCCACTGGCTCTCCGAGAACTGGACGTCGCGTGCGGAGACGTCGTTCGCGACCGCGTAGCCCGCGACGTATTCGAGCGCATCGGCAGCGGGGACGTTCTTCATCGTGCGTCCGACGACGACGGCGAGCTCCACCTCCCAGTCGACCTGCGTCGTCAGCTCGGTGTCGACCACGATGTCGTCGGTCGGCCCGCAGATGCTCGAGGGATACTTGCCGAAGACGAGCGGCCGCTCCGGTCGCGGCAGCCCGGATTCGCGGATGTGGTCCTCGTAGTTGAGACCGATCGCGACGAGCTTTCCGGGGCGCATCGCCCGAGAGTACAGTCGCTCGGTGGACGTGACCGGCCAGCGCCGCAGGGCGCGCGCCTCGCTCGCGCGCGGCGCGGAGCGCGCAGGCGCGCGTGCGCACTTCCGCGCGATGGGGATCGATCCCGCGCGACTCGACGGGCCGATCATCGGCGTCGCCTCGACCTGGACCGGGACGATGCCGTGCAACCTCAACCAGCGCGAGCTCGCCGACCGCGTGACCGAGGGTGTCGACGCGGCGGGCGGCGTGGCGCTCGGCTTCAACACCATCGCCGTCTCGGACAACCAGTCGCAGGGAACGCCCGGGATGCGTGCGTCCTTGATCTCGCGCGAGGTGATCGCCGACTCGATCGAGCTGATGGTGCACGCGCACGATTTCGACGGGCTCGTCTGCATCGTGGGGTGCGACAAGACGACGCCCGCCGCGCTGATGGCGCTGGCCCGCGTCGACAAGCCGGCCGTCGTCCTCTACAACGGCCCGATGCGCGCGGGTCGCTGGCGCGACCGCGAGGTCACGATCCAGGACGTGTGGGAGGCGGTCGGCGCCGAGGAGCGGGGCCTGATGTCGCGCGACGAGCTCGACGAGCTCGAGCGGTATGCGTGCCCGGGCGCGGGAACGTGCGCCGGCCAGTTCACCGCGAACACGATGGCCGTGGCAATCGACTGCCTGGGCATCGCCGCGCCGGGCGACGGGCTCGTTCCGGCCGACGACCACGAGGCGAAGGCGGACGCCGCGGCGCGGGCGGGCTCGCTCGCCGTTCGACTCGCCGAGGAAGGCGTCACCGCCCGGCGCTTCCTCGACCGGCGGGCGCTGCTCAACGCGATGGCGGGTATCGCGGCGACCGGCGGCTCGACGAACGGACTGCTCCATCTCTTGGCCGTGGCGCACGAAGCCGGCGAAGAGCTGACGCTGGACGAGCTGGTGGAGGTTGCCGCGCGCACGCCGGTCCTCGCCTCGCTCGCCCCGTCCGGTCGCTGGGCGGCGGAGGACTTCCACCGCGCCGGGGGGACGCGCACCGTCATTCGCGAGCTCGTTCGCGGCGGCCTCGTCGACGGCGACGCGCCGACACTCACAGGGGCGACGCTCGCGGAGGCGACAGCCGATGCTCGGAGCCCCGACGGCGACGTGCTCTCCACGATCGACGCCCCGTTCGCGGTGGGCGGCGCGGTGCGCGCGCTTCGCGGCAACCTCGCGCCCGAGGGCAGCGTCGTGAAGACGTCAGCAACGGCTCGGCGCGAGCACCGCGGGCCTGCGCGCGTCTTCGACAGCGAGGAGGCGTGCACGGAGGCCGTCCGCGCAGGACACGTCAGGGACGGCGACGTCCTCGTCGTGCGTTACGAAGGGCCTGCCGGCGGGCCCGGCATGCGCGAGATGCTCAGCGTCACCGCGTCCGTGATGGGCGCCGGGCTCGGCGAGTCGGTCGCGCTCGTCACCGACGGCAGATTCTCGGGAGCGACGCGCGGGCTGATGGTCGGACACGTTGCGCCCGAAGCGGCGCGCGGCGGACCGCTCGCCGCGTTGCACGACGGCGACGTGATCGACATCGACATCGACCGCGGGACGCTGGCCGTCGAGCTCGACGAGCTCGAGCTGGCGAACCGACTTGCGAACTGGCGCGCGCCGAGCGCCGCCTACGACGTCGGCGTCTTCGCGCGCTATCGCGCGCTCGTGTCCTCCGCGTCCGAGGGCGCCGTACTTGTCGCGCGCGCATGAAAGACATGCGCCGGCGGACCGCTCACTCCCGGCTGCGCGACGTAGACGCTGCCGTCCGGTGCCGCCGTCGTCACGAACAGCGAGCGGCCGTCGTCGCCGCCGAAGCAGCAGGCGGTCACGTTCTCCGCGGGCACTTCGAGCACCGCGTCGAGCCGGCCGCGCACGTCGTAGCGATGGACGGCGTGCCCGCCCCAGACCGCCACCCAGACGCCGTCCTCGTCGTCCACCGCGAGCCCGTCCGGAAGGCCGCCCTCGACCCGCGCGAACGGTCGGCGTTGTCCGTCCTCGACCACGTCGACGCGCCTCGTCGGCGAATCGACGTACACCATCCGGCCGTCCGTCAGCCAGCCGACGCCGTTCGAGATCGTGACCGAATCGAAGACGCGGACCAGGTCGCCGTCGTAGCGGTAGAAGGCGCCGCCTCCGGGACGTTCGTCCAGCGCCATCGTCCCGAACCAGAAGCTCCCCTCCGCGTCGCAGGCGCCGTCGTTGGCGCGGACATCGCCCCCGTGGGGCAGTCGGCAGAGCGTCTCCGTCTGCTCCGTCTCCAGGTCGAGGAGCGCCAGCCGGTCGGCGAGCGCGAGCGGCGCGCCTGCCGGGGCGGCGTGATGCGCGCCGCCCGCATCGGATGCATCGGTTCGTATCGACATGGCTTCACCTCACCTGCTTGTTTCATCGCTGGCCGCCCGCATGGCATGGTCGGCGACGGGCAGGCAATTCACGCGGGCATCACTTTTGGTCGATCGGTCTGCAACCCCCGATCGTGGCGCCATGCCGGTGCCGCTGAATCCGCCGTGCATCTCCTCGAGCGCTGTCCACTCGGGTGCGAAAATGCTGTACAAGGAGGCGGGGTGGCACTTGCATCAACCGGGGGACGGCCTGTGCGCGCGGCGGCTGCCATTCTGGCCCTTTCGGTCGCGGGATGCGGCAGTATGTCCGACGGCCCGTCGGCGGCCGAGCGCAAGGCGGCATGGGACGCCCAGAACATCTATCCCGCTGCCTACAAGGCGGAGATCCTTGCCTATTTCCGCACCTATCTGAACGATTTGGGCAAGATCCGCGGCGCCTATGTCTCCGAGCCCGCGCTGAAGCAGCTCACGCTCGGAGATCGCTATGTCGTCTGCGTGCGGTTCAGCCCCGGGAC
>Ga0081539_10004414_pt1 | contig 15576 bp, 12 predicted proteins | sample TabmetS4T2R2_FD_71023 | JGI IMG/M metagenome (GOLD analysis project Ga0081539, IMG submission 71023) | Tabebuia heterophylla rhizosphere microbial communities from the University of Puerto Rico - S4T2R2 | ecosystem: Host-associated > Plants > Roots > Rhizosphere ...
CCTGGCTTTCATATTCCGCGCCGTTGGCGCTCTGGTCCGACTTTTATGCCACACGTGCTTCTTCTTGCTTAGTTTTCCAAGCAAGCATGAAAATTCCAAACAACCCTCCCATTAAAAAGTGCAAGCAAAACCGTACTTCTGCTTGTAAAACTAAGCAAAAATTAAAAGTTTTCCCGTGCTGCGCGCTCGAAGATTAGAATCGTCAACATCTCAGTTGCGCGCCAATGACAGCGGCGCAGACTTTCCCCCAATAGTCTTTCCTGTTCACAAAGAAAAAATTAAACGAGCGCAGAGCTCAGAAAGACCGGTGTTCATCTATGTTGCCGACACCGACAACTACGACGCTGCATTCTCATCCGTCCATCACCGACAGAGCACGAAAGCACAAGGATGGGAGTGTGTTGCTTTCGATTTCAGAAGATCGTGTTTGCAAGTTGAACGGTGTCGGCGCGCTTACCTGGATGGTCCTTGAGGATATCCGTACCGGCCTGACTCTGGACGAGATCGTCGATGAACTCGAGCAGCAGTTTAAGGCCATCAACGCTGAAGGCGAGCTGCTGTACGAAGTCCCGCACGAGCAACTACGCGCGGACACGGAGCGCTTTCTCAAGAAGATGGCTTCCATGGGTTTGCTCGAGGTCTCACACGATTCGCGTGGTGAGGAGTCTTATTCAATCAGTGAGGACGTTAGTGCAACCACCTCAGCTCCGGCAACCACAGTTGATCAGTTCGACTCGACTGACGAATTGACAACAGAAGTCAACGGCTTCTCACCACGCGAAACACTCAGCGCCTTTGTCGGTCTACTCGCATTTGACCTGCTGCTGAAAGTCGGCGGTTTCAAAAAACTGATCAGGAAAGTCGAGCGCTGGCCCACGGCTGAGCCAAGGACCACCGATCCGGTGCTCTGCCGGCGCGTGCGCGGCATGGTTGATCGCGCGCAGATGTATTACCCGAAAAAAGCGATGTGTTTGCAGCACTCGGCGGTAGTGACGTGCTTATTACGCCGCCGCGGTGTGCCGGCTGAGATGGTCCTGGCTGCTCAGGACTTCCCGCCTAAAGCCCATGCCTGGGCCGAGGTGGCGGGCGAAATTGTCAACGATAAGAGCTCAGTGAGAAGCGAATACCGCGTGTTGAAACGGATCTGAATCGCGGAGGAGCCAATGAGTGCATTAGCAGGAATATTTAACTTCGGCAACGACGCAGCCCCGGTTAATGAGTTCGATTTGGCGAGGCTGGGTTCAGCCCTCGAGGCGCGCGGACCAGACGGCGGGTTCGACGTGGTCAGGGGAAACATCGGCATGAGTTATCGCGCGTTTCATACGAACCGCGAGTCACGCCTCGAAGTACAGCCACTCGTTACCAGAGACGGCCACATGCTGACGTGGAATGGTCGTCTCGACAACCGGGACGATTTGATCCGGCAACTGAACCTTTCGCAAGCCAACCACCACGCGATTACCGACCTGAGCATCGTGATGGCGGCTTATCTGAAGTGGGAAAAGGAAAGCTTCAGCCGCTTAGTGGGCGACTTCTCCCTGGCGCTTTGGGACAACAGGTTACGGCTTCTATATCTCGTGCGTGATGTCGCGGGTGCGCGGCCTCTCAAGTATCACATCGATCGCCATCGGATTGTGTGGTCGACTGAGATGGCTGCGTTGCTTAACGTGTGTCAAAGGGAGATCCACGAAGAATACATGGCGGGCGCCATGAGTCTGAACCCGGTTCCCGGTCTCACTCCATACAAAAGCATTTCGGATGTAAAGGCTGCTCACGTAGTCACAGTGAAGGCAACAGGCGAGTTGCGTAGCGAGCGCTTCTGGAAACTTGATCCTGCACATGAGATCAGATACAGCACGGACGAGCAGTACCAGGAACATGTTCTGCACGAGTTTAGAGAAGCAATACGCTGCCGGCTGCGATCTGATCGACCTGTCTTTGCTGAGCTGAGCGGTGGTCTCGACAGCTCCTCAATCGTGTGCGTGGCCGACGAAATCATCAGGAACGGTGAGGCGCAGGCAAAGAGGCTCGAAACCGTATCGCACGTTTTCGACGAATGTCCGACATCCGACGAGCGCAGGTACATACAGCTCGTCGAGGCGAAGAGACAAATACCAAATCATTACATTAGGGATGAAGATTTTCGACTGCTGGCGCCGCTTCCGAATGATGTTGCCATCGTTACTCCGAATCCCGTGGTGCTGTCGTTCGGGCTTCACTCCGGCATTGGCAAGGCGATGGATCGCGTGGGCGCCCGCGTGCTTTTGAGCGGTCTTGGTGGAGATCAAATGTTCGGCGGCATTTCCGGCGCTTACCCGGAAGTCGCTGACCTGCTCGCCTCAGGCAGATTCATTGCTCTCAACCGGAGTCTGCGCGCGTGGGGCAGGGCAAGAAAGCAATCCTATCTTTCCCTGCTCTGGAAAGACGCGATTGTTCGGCAGTTTCCACCGCGTCTACAAGCAGTCACACTCGGCAAGCGCGCACAACTTCCTTCCTGGTACAACCCCGATTTTTCGAGACGAATGAAATTGCAGGAGCGCATGCTTGCAAAGGATCGGCTGAAGAGTTTTCCAACACACAGCGCCCGCGATCAAGCGCAGGGTTTCTTATCCACAGTGAAGAGCATTTCGTCCTGCTGGCGCACCGAACAGTTTGGCATCGATGTTACGTATCCCTTTGCGCACCGGCCCCTCGTGGAGTTTTTACAGGCCATTCCTTTGGACCAGTTGATGCGGCCTGGTGAGAACCGTTTTGTGATGCGACGCATGCTGGCGGGAATTCTTCCGGATGAAATCGCGAAGCGTCGCACGAAGGGAAATCCCCGCGAGGCGATCTTTCGTGCGATCGCACGCGAATCAGGGCGACTGCATGCGGTGTTCGAGAACTCGCGGCTCAGTGCGCGCGGTTACATCGACAAGGAGCCGTTATTCGCCGCGCTTGATCGTGCGCGCAACGGCTACGAAACGCATTCAGCTTTTTTAATGCAAACGATATTGCTCGAGTTTTGGTTGCGAGATCTCGAAACCCGCGACTCGTCAACCAGAAGCCCTGCTGTAGTGCCTGAGAGAGTAGCTTGGGCACACGCGGCGGGATCTGTATCACACGCCGTGTGACTCTCGTCACACGTCCGCTGTGTCTTCGCACTGGTTCATAACTACCGGTGCTCAACTAAAGAAGGAGTAGGAAGATGAAACAGAATGAATACAACGCAGCAGAAGCTGTAGAGATCGGGAAGGCGGAAGACGTCATCCTCGGACAAAAAACCGAGCTTCCCTTCGAAGACAGCACCGCTAACCCACCCGTAGACCGGTTCTGGCAAGAGCCGTAAGTAATTCGTTTCGACTTAAGGAGGCCAAAATGAAAAAGAATGAATACGATGCAGCAGAAGTTGTGGAGATCGGTGCGGCCCAGGCTGTAGTTCTGGGTCAGAAGATTTTATTGCCCGATTTCGACAGTTCAGGAATGGATCCCATTGACCGGCACTACGAAGAATAATGCCGAAAGCGGCGAGCCAATCGCCAAAGAAGGGGTGTGTCTAAGCAAAAGCTGATCAATTCACGACAGAAAGCTCTACGAGTTTAACGTTGCTACCGACACACCCCAACATTTTCTGTAAAACCTGTCGCACCTGCCGTATTGACTGTTGAGCACTTGATTGTACTAAGCAGTGGTTGATGCGACCGGCGCTTAAAAAGGAGGTGGGAAGATGAAAGAAAACGAATACGACCCCGCAGAAGCTATCGAGATTGCCAAGGCTGAAGACATGATCTTGGGATGGAAAGATTTACCCGATTTCGACGCTACATTAAATCCACCCTTTGATCGGCTCTGGGTGGAGGAAGCAAGCAAATAGGCTTGGGCTGATGCCGAAAGGCATATAATCCGTACAGATCTGAGACTGAGAATGAAGTTTAGCGAGAACTGGTCTGACCCGCGATATTGAGATGTGATGCGAACCATTCGATAACACGGTTCCAGTAATCAATCCGATTGCCGTAGTACTCGATGCCGTGTGCTTCATTTTCGTATCGCACATAGACCACCTTTCGATTAAGGCGTCTCAGTCCGACAAAGACCTCTTCGGACTGAAATGGTGAGATGTCCATTCCTCCATTATTAATTAACAAAGGGGTCTCGATCTTGTTCAGATAAAATACCGGGGAGTTTTGCATGTACCGTTCAGGAAACTGCCACGGTGGACCACCCATGCGCCCCTGTCCTTCTTCTGACCAGACAACGCCCCACGGCATTCCATTTTTCAACATCACTCCGTACTCGCTTGTGAGATTACCTGTGCCGACGTCCATCACCGCGGCTTTAAAGCGCGTCGTTTGCACGAGCAGCGCGAGAGTGCTGTAGCCTCCGTAACTGATTCCCATGACACCCAGCCGGTTAGGATCGGCTATTCCCATCTCGATTGTTTTGTCTACGGCGGGCAATACAGTTTTCGCGAGGTCTTGTAGCGGGGTTCCTACTGACAGAGGTGAATCGGGCAGAAGAACAGCGTAACCACGTGAGGCGAGCAATTGCATGTTGTGGTGTTCCACCCCTGTGGCGCCATAACGATTGACGTTAGCCGACAACATCCAGCCGCCATAAACCCAAAGTATCAACGGATAACGTTTATCTTTTTGATAGTTCACCGGAAGGAGGAGGGTCGCCTGGAGCTTCCTGCCGTCCGCAGTGGAGTAGTCAATCAGGCGCGCGTCTCCGGACGGATATCGCTCCAGCTCGGGATTGACGTGTGTCACTTGTTGAGAGTGAGTAAAGTCTGGTTTCGTGATCCAAAGATTTTGTTCCTGCCGGGCGTTCTGCGCAGCATAAATCATGAACTCGCCGCGAGGGGGAACGCCATTCAGAATTGGATTGATGCTTATGCCCGTCTCGAGCGCCTTACTGAAATCGCCAGTGCGTGAATCGACGCGATAAAATCCCTCCTGTTTCGTTTCATTGTTGTTCGTCGTTATGTAAAGGGATTGACCTCCATCAGGAGACCAAATTCGCTGACCATCCTGCCTGGAGACAATTCCTCTGATTTGCCTGTTCCACGTGTTAGTAAGCGAGACTGCCTTTGCCTCGCTGGTCGAGATGCGCCAGATCTTATTTTCACCCAGTACATATATCGATCGTCCTTGATCGTCCCAGAGAGGCGTCTGACTAAACCTGACACGCACCACCGGCGAGATCTTTCGCGGTTGTTCGCCACGCGACCAAATAAAACAGTCGCCGTCGGAGATGTATGCGAGGGTCTGGCCGTCTGGTGACCACGACGCCGGCAGCGATGGCACGCCGGGTGAGAAATTCTGCACTCGTTCTATTTGTCCGTTTGCTAAAGAAAGTACTGAAAAGTTGTAAACGTATAGAAGTTGATTGTTTGCCATGAGCTGCATAGGAGATATATAGGCAACTCTATCGCCGGAGGTGGAGAGTGAATAAGCAACAATCTTCTCCTGCCGGACAATTCTTTTCACAGTGCCTGTGAGCGTATCCAACATTGCAAGATCCCCGAGGTAGGATTCTGTGGAGGGTGGGAGCTGTAACTTCGAAGTTTCAGAATCGTAGATTGCTCTTTCGGTCGGATCGAAGGGACGTCTTTTGGTTGTTCCGTCAAAACAATCACCCAGCGTTTGTCTGTTGCCGAGAATTTTGGTCAGGACTTGTTTGCTATCCGGTGTCCAAAAAATCTTATCAAAGCGAAGACGTACATGTACGAAACCGCTTGTCAGCGCTCTCAACTTGCCGGTGGACCGTTCCCAGATCCACACCTGTGCCTTGCCGGATCGATCAGAGTAGAAAGCCAGCGATTTACCGTCCGGAGACCATCTCGGTGCCCAGTTTGCGCCTTTGCCGGGGCTGATGTTGATCGTCTGCCCTGTTTGTGTGTTGCTAATTAAAACGTCGGTGTTGGCAAGCAGGTATGGTACGCCGGTGCAGGTGAAGGTTTTCCACAGAACACTCGGGTCACCCTGCAATTTTCGCCTGCGTGGATCAGTGAGTGTATAGGCGACCCACAAACCATCGGGCGAGATATCGGTCTCGAGCGGCGCAAACACTTTAGCACCGCTCGCGATCTCTACGGGCAAAGGCTCGCCAGCCGTGGGTGACGGGCCTTGCGCGGCTGAGGTAGCAAAAGCGACGAGTAGAAAACAGAGAAGCGCAAGGCTTCGCATTGCCGGGGTTCTCATCGGGTGTACTCCGGGGTTAGAAGCCGAGTTTAACGGCGAATTGAATAGATCTTGGACCACCAATCTGGTACAGCGGACTCAGGCCAATGCCGAGACTGCTAAGGCTTGACGCCAGAGTCCGTGTCGCACGACCAAACTGCGCATTGGTTAAACTGTTTTCCGGAAGACCAAAGTTCGGATGATTGAAAAGATTGAAAGCTTCAGCTCGAAACTGCAGGTGCACCTGCTCGGTAAAATTAAACTGGCGGCGGAGCGCGAAATCGATCTGCTGCAACGGAAATCCGCGCAGAAAGTTGCGGCCCAGATTCCCTTGTTGTCCGGCGGGAGCAGGACAGAAAGGACCTCTGCAACCGGGCCGCGCCGGGTCAACTGAGTTGTTCAGCCGTCTCCCGCCGGGCGCCAGAGAATCTTCAATCCAAATCGGTATTCCGGGAGTGACGTTCACGCGTCGTTGCACGGACCGGCCCAATTCATCAACTTCGATTCCTGAGCTGATGCTGAATGGTGCGGCCGATTGCGCCCGTGCGATCACATCAGTGGCCCACCGGCCGAAGACTGCTTTCGTGAATGCATTCATTTTTGGAGTCGGCAACTCGTAAGTAAGAGCGGCGGAGAAGTTGTGACGAATATCGAAATCAGCGTTTCCGTGTACGACGTTGTTCACGCCCTGGGTGGAAATCTGTTCGTCTGAGATCTCGTCGATTGCGTGGGCCCACGTGTAGGACGCCGTCGCTTGCAAACCACGAGTCAATCTCCGTTCGAACTGCAACTGCATTGCGTGGTAATCAGACGTGGCGCCGTTGTTCGTATAGGTCAGTTGGGAGAATGTCGGGTTCGGATTACTCATGATCTGAGTGCGCAGCAAACGCCGTCCGGCGGCGCCGACATAAGTCGCAGAGAAGACCTGGTTCTGACCCAGCGGGTAATCAACAGCAGTGTTCCACTGAAGCGTGTAGGGTAGCTTTAACTCCGGGTCATAGCCATTCATATTAAACGGTGGCGGAGGATTGAACGTTGGTAAAGCCGCTTGCGCGGGTGAAAGAGGATAGACAAGGTTTGGCGTACCCACGATTCTGGTTGCGAATGGATAACGAGTAAATGCTTCGCCAGTTTGGCCGTTTCCGAGGTCATAAAAAACTCCAAACCCGCCGCGAATGGTAAGGTCAGCGCCTTGCTTGAACGGGTGAATAGCGACTCCCATTCGCGGGGCGAAGTTGTTGTAAGTGGTGTCGTAAAGGGGCTCACCACGGGGCGCCAGAGCTATCGTTGCGCGGCTATTTACTCCGGTAAGGGCGAGTGGCAGATTGCCATCGACTTCTGACGGTGGAGGGTTGACGTCCCAGCGTAAGCCATACGTTAGGGTTAGCGTAGGAGTAGGTCGCCAGGTGTCCTGGCCGTAAAGTGAGATGTTATCGAAGATCGGCCTCGAGCTCTTGATGGCGAATATCGCTGCCGTCGAAGCGCGCCCTGAGGTGATGGCCGTCGTGTTGGCGAAGATCGCCGTCTGGCTATAGTCCCTCGGATTATAGATAGGTGCGAGTCTCCGGTAATCGACGCCGGTTTTGAACTGGTGGTTTCCGAGCTGATGAGAGTAGTTATCAATTATGTTGATTTGTCGCTGGAAATTATCGTTATTGATTCCCAGAAATAGCTGGCCCAGTACTCCCATCGTGATCCCGACTAGTGGTCGTTGGTACAAAGCAGACGAGGGAATTACAAGCGACTCATCAAATGGAACAGCGCCGTTAAAGTTATCCAGATCCGACAGGCTCTGGCCCCGCACTCGACTGTAGTTGAACCGCACTTCGTTATTCGCCCGTGCGGAGAGCACGTGAGTCATACCCAACGTGAGCGTTTGGGTCTTGAGTGCCGAAGTGCTCAAGGTACTCAGTGTGCGCGTGATCGTCTCTGACGGCGCGTGATCGTACCTGCCAAAGATCGTGACCCGGTCTCCAAACTTGTGATCCACACGAATACTGGTTGCATTCAACGTGGAAGGGTTTGAAAAACTTGCGGCATATGGCGCCTGGCCGGTGGTTCCGATTTCCGCACCGGTAGGCAACGGTAGTGCATTGAGGACGGGCTGCAACGCTGTCGGCGCGTTTTGCCGGATGCGAGTCGCGAGTATGACTCGATTTTCCGTTTGCGGCTGTCGCAAACGAAGTCCTTCATAGGAAAGAAAGAAGAACGTTTTATTATGCCCGTTGTAACCCACGAGTGGTCCACCTTCGCCGAAGTGAGGGAAGAGCACCGGGCCGCCGAGCACGAAGCCGAAGTCATTCTGACGTAGCGCCGGCTTCCTCAGCCGGTTGGCGTTTACAAACCAGTCTTTAGCGTCAAGAGCATCGTTGCGAAAGTATTCGAAGAGGGTGCCGTGAAAGGCATTCGTTCCGGAGCGCGTCAGTATTTGCACCTGCCCACCGGGCGTGCGGCCAAACTCGGGAGCAAAAGTCGAGGTCTGGATCTTGAACTCTTCCAGTGCGTCGACGGAGACTAGGCTGTTTGTTCCGCCAAAGGTGTTCAAGCCGGGTAGAGATCCGGCAAAGTCCTGCGAGATTCCGTCGGAGGAGTTTGCGCCGATATTTGCGCTCACGCCGTCTACGGTGAAGTAGTTTGCGTTTGCGCGTTGACCATTGACGCTGAACTGGCCGCGGTTGAAGCTGGTAGCGGGCGTCACCACCACGCCCGGACTCAATGCGATCAACGACTGAAAGCTTCTGCCATTCAATGGCAGGTTGCCCACGAACTGGCGATCGACTGTCGTGTCTACGGACGGAGAATCGTTGATCAAAGGACTGTCCAGCACGTCCACCGCCTGGGTGACGCTGCCTACGTTCATAGAGATCTTGATGGTCTTCTGATCGTTTACGTTGAGAATGACGTCTCTACGCTCGGCGGGGCTAAAACCTTCGTGCTCCGCCTTAACGGTGTAGTTGCCGGGCGGTAAAGCCGGTATGACGAAGATGCCTTCGTTGTTGGTGGTCGTGGTTCGCTGGAAACCTTGCGCCGTGCTGATGACCGCGATGTTTACATCCTGAATGACGGCGCCGTCCGGATCCGTTATCACACCACTTAGAGTTGCTGTTGCACCCTGAGCATAAACGCCGTTCGCAGTCGCGTTAAAAACACCGAATAAGAGCAGAAGGCAAACTACATACGGACACACGTCCGCTAATCTGGGCATGGGAGTTTCTCCTGTCGTGAAGTGACACGCTACTCATCGCAGAGCGTCAGTGTCAGTTGTTACTTGAGCTCATCGTCATGCTCTGGACTTGCACGGACGATGAACTACGGCTGCTCAATGGGGGCAAATCTCTCTTGGGTGAGGTCAGTACCACCCGCGGTAGCGGGTGGGTGCGTAGCCTATTGACTCCAACGCAATCTGATTTCTGTCAAGGCGAAGCTACTTGGTACTGCTCAATCTTCTTTGCTAACTCTTCCGCTTTGAATAGCGCTTGCCAAAAAGCAGCCGACTTAACTGCGGCCGCTGAGCTCTGTGACGATGTTGTAAACGCCGAGCGAACGGCGTTGTTGTTAGCAAGCGCAAGCTTGTGCAGTCGCTCGACCACACGCGCTAACTCAGCATCATTATTAATCGCCCCGCCTTCAGCCGGCGGGGCAGACGCTCCCGGAAAAAACACATCCTGAAGTTCCTGTCGCAAAGCTGTCGTATCACGCTCGAAGGCGGCAGCATGCTCGTGCAGCATGGCGAGCCATTTGGTCCGTGCGCCGGGAGCAACGGTCTGCATATCAACATTCGCAAACCGGTTCACGAGACGCTTCAATTCGATCGCCTGGAACAACGCGTCGTACGCCCGCCTGACTACTCGCGACGAGTATTTGCGAATCGCCCCGTCAGTTGGACCAGACGTTGCTCGTTTCTCGAAATACGCACGCAATTCATCGTCTGCTGCGATCAGGTTGGTTGTTTCTTCTGCTTCCTGAACCGAAACCGGGCCGAGCGGCAGTGGTCGCCGCATTGCCTCAGTGGCCTCAGTGACTGTGCGAATCTCGATCCTGACTGCGGGGTTGTTACTCACCGGCGCGAGCGCTTTGAGAAATTCCTGTTTCCGCTCTTCGCTATCGACAATTCCCTCGACGCGCAGTGCCCCCCCTGCGCTGCGCGTGAGGGTGACTTGCTCAGCCCGGTCGGCCTTGGTCCGATTGAGCAAGTAGGCGACGTCGACTTCCAGCTCTGCGGAAGCTGCTGGTGACGTCAAAGCGCTGGGCGAGGGAGGGACACGGCTCGAGGTAACGTCCCGGAGCACCCGAACCCCAGAGCCGCCCGCGGTCCCTCCATTTAGTTCCGGTCCAATCTCGAATACGTTCGGAGCCACCGCCGGCACTGGCAGTTGCTCGGAGCTTGCCTCAACTAACCGGTATTCGCGTAGCTCGCTGCCGCGTTGCACCAGCAAAGTCTGCTCGATTGCATGAAGATCACCCTTGCTCAGCGTGAGCGTGGCTTTCAAAAGACGGCTGGCGCCGATGTTTCGCTGTTTCTCGTAAATCAGCACATAGGTAGCAGACCGTTCCTCAGCGACGATGGCTGCCGAATCACCAATCAAAGCGGTAAAGGATTGCGCTGAAGGCTCCAGTTGCCAGATGTCATCGAGATTGAGCAGCAGATCGCCTGGCGTTGCGGGTGCTGTCTCCGGCCGCGGCTTCGAGCCGTGATGGAAGACAGTGCGTGAGCCGTCTGCTTTCTGTGCGGCGCCGGCGAGCAGTTGATTAGACTCATCGTAGAGCCTGCGTGCGCTGTTGCCGTTTGTGTGATGCTGCCAGATCTCGATCTTGCGCCGCGAGACCACCGCTCCCTCAGCACTACGACGCTCCTCGAGGTTAATGAAACGATGGCTGATCAGATCCGGGGTTTTCTGTGCGACCTGTTCAGCGCGCGTGGCTTTTTCCAGCAGCGCGCCGGCATTCAGCTCGCGCGACAAACTCGCCTTAAACAACAGGAATCCGGCTGTAACCGCAATGCAGGCGAGCACAATCAAAGCGAACTGCAAGTACGAATGCTGAGCTGTGTCGTTTAGCGTGGCAAGAAAGGGAAGTTCCTCAGCCTCGTCTAAGTTGACCGTCGTTCCACGCCACGTGTTGATGAGCCGCTTTACCCACGCGCGCAGGCCGCGTTGAGTTCCCACGTTTGACTCAGGCAACACGTTGGATTCGGGCACGACGGTCAGGGGTGAGGACAAGACACTCGTTTCTCGCATTTCGGCCTCGTCAGCCGCCGGATCTCTGTAAACAACGTGAAGGATCGAACCGCTCCGCTCGCCGTAAGAAGCCTCGAGCGATCTTCCTTCACTCAATTCGATGCAGGCCCACTGTTCATGCCGCGCCCCAATTGAATTGATACTGAAGAAGAGTAGTTGGACTCCCTGTTCACTGAAGATCTCCACAAACTCGATCGGATCTTCGGGCGCGAGGTTAAGATCAAGCTCGCTTAACTCTGAGCTGATTTTTATTGAGCCTACGTGAACACCGTTGACTGCGATGCGCAGTTCCTTGGGCTTATGCTCATGTGTTTCGCGCAGGCGATGTGCCAGTTTTTTCTTTAACTCGGTTGGACCACCCCCCGACGCACCGCCACCACTCGCATTACCCGGCGGCTCCTTCCATTCGCTGGACTCACTGCGATAGCGCTCGGCCAGACGAGGCAAGCCGAGCGATACGTTCACGGCATCCAGACATTTGGTACAACTCACAAGGTGAGCCAGCTTCGCTGTTGTCAGCGTTTCCGTCTGACCACTCGCGTATATTTGATTCAACTCGCTTTGCAATAAGCACTCACCACGACACGAATTGAAAATCAACTGGCGCAGGTCGGGCATCAGATCACCATCTGATCTCAGGTACCTGACGGGATGGGGCTTTGGAGCTTCGCCATTCACAAACCTCAAGCCTCCGGGCCTGTTCATAAACAATTTCGCTTCACGACGGGCCAGTCTTTGCCACTGATCGACGCAATTGCGTGAGCTGTTCAGAATGCTGGCGATCTCTGTGGGGAAATAGTTATGGAAGAAGCGCAGGATGAGTACGCTGCCGGCTTTTGACGATTCTTTTCGGGAGCATGCATAAGCACAAATCTTATGCAGATCTTCCGAGGCCTGCATGCGACGCGGGGGTTCAATAGCCGTCCAGCCAAAGTGGCTGGAGTCGTAGTCGGCGATTGAGAGCGTCTCATGCAGGCGTTGCGCCGCTCGAGTCATCCGTGAGAAATGCATGTTGCGCAACATAGTTCTGAGGTAGCCGTCGATGTTTTCAATCTCTTCGAGTCTCGTACGGCCCAAAACCCATTGGACAAACGCATCCTGTACGAGATCATCAGCCGAGTCCGGTTGTTGACTAGTCAGGTGTAGTGCCCAGGCGCGCAGACTGGCATAGCGTTCAGTAAACAACTGTTCACGGAACGACCGTTCGCGACGTTCATCTGGTTGTGCGGCCACTCGGCGCGGATCCAGCATCTGGGAGTCTCTGGGCTTTCTGGATTAGTCCCGGCGAGGCTTCGGCGTACCGATTCCCCGTCGAATGTCGAACTCAACGCGACCTTCGATTTTCAAACTGGGCTCAATCCGGGCTTTGACGAAAGACGCGTTTTAGATTTCTGTCCTTATGTGTATTTGTATGAGGCTGATCTGAAAGAAATTTTTAATGTAAGTGCTAGAAATATAAGGAGATAACTCAACTCAAGAACACAACTCAACCAGTACGCCCAACAGAGAGGCATGGGCGCGATTAAGAAGCGTTCACGTCAATAATCCTGGCGATGCAAAGGCATAAAGAGTTCGAAACTCAGTGCCTGATCATCGCCGAAGCTACGATAGTCTTGCCTCCAGATCGTTATTTTGTTAGAGCACGCAACTAAACTTCATCATCCGGTAACGCGAATAAAACATCCGAATCACTGCGTTGAGGAAGTTCAAAGCGAGTCGGTGGGGACCAGGAATGCCGAACGAGGTCATGCCTCACACGTGACCCTACGGCAATGCTGTTTTCGTTGCGGCGGATGCTACATCTGCCTGCAACGGTATGTCAAATAATTTGGGCGATTTTAGTAGTGCGTCAGTTTGAATTACGCCGAAGGCGTTCGCTAATTTTAGCCCGGGGTTCGAGCCGTGGCGAGAACCCCGGGTTTGTAACCCCGCGCCGAATTGAAACCCTGTAAGGGTTCGCCAACTGCCGAAACCCTTACAGGGTTTAGCGCACATTTGCATTTCATACCCAAGGTTGTCGCTACGCTCCAACCTTGGGCTGAAATTAGCGAACGCCTTCGGCGTAATTCAAACTGAGACACTACCCGAAATACTGTTGTGTCTTAATCTGACTTCTTCTCTTCGCAAAATCTGTATCCTCTATAGTCGTGGACAAGCGTGAGCTCACCGAAATTCTTCAGGATCCTGCAAGTGCGACCCACCGCTTGCTGCGGATCTGGGGTGAGGTTCCGTTGCTGTTGATGCTCGACGTCGACTGGAACCGAGGACCTCTGGTACTACTCGGAACAACGGACCGTATGATGTGGCCGCTTCTTCCTCCAGGCAGTCTCCTTCAGCTCGACCGAAGCGTGCGCACCATCGCCGATGGCTCGTTCTCAGAATTTGAGCGTCCTATTTACCTGATCGAATATAGAACTAGATTTTTCTGCTGCCATGCTCAACGTCGTGGTGACACACTCCGGTTGATCTCACACGGAGAGTCACAATGCCCGCCGGCGATCTTAATTCGCTTTAAAGAAGCCAGAGTGCGCGGCCGGGTGACTCCGATTTTTCGGCCTCTCGCAACCAGAGGCAGTGCTGCGGGACGACCCGGTACGCGCCGTCGTTAATCTCAGAACCGCATGCTGCGCGTTGCTTGACTTCGCAACGGTGGACTATGTAAGGACTCCAACCGGCGCCAGGTTTTGATCGTTGTTAAGGAATGCGACGGCGCATAACCGAGTCTCTCCGCTTTGATCGCGAGTCCCGCATAACTCAGTGTCGTTCCCGTCTTTCGTTTCAACTGAATCAGCGTCTTCGGCAGGCACTGATCCCGCCTCACACCCATCGCGCTCATATGCGAAATGAAATCACGATCCGGAAAGAGGAGTTCTGCCGCGAAAATCTCGGCACCAACTTCCAGACTCTTATTCAAATTGGACTGATCGCAGTACGAAATCCCGAGATCTCGATCGCGAAAGTAATGTTTCAGCTCATGGGCCATCGTGAAAACCATCGGATCGCGCGGCAGTCCCTTCGCGACCATCACCGTCGGCCCCAGATCGTCATTCATAAATGCACCGCGCAGGTGTCTGAACCTGTAAGGCCACTCGTCAACTTCGATTCCATAAAAGTCGTAGATTTTTAGCAGATCGCTGGGGAGGACGCGTGGTGAAGTCAGGCCATGTTCGGCGCGCACTTGTCGCGCCAGTAGTTTGAGGTCTTCGTAATATTGTTGAGTATTCACTTATGTTTTCCCCCTTTTCGACCAGATTTTGGTCGAGTCTTACCCTGGTAGATACCGCGGGCCCTGCGAAACTCCGCGTACTTTTGCAGCTCTTCCAGATCGGCTGGATGCAGTTGGCGTGCAGTACGCAAAAGGGCCTTGAGGTTTTCATCATCTTCTTTGTCGACGAGCTCCGACGGCACGAAGGCCATCATGCCGACTCCGAAGAAGCGTGCGATTCGTTCGAGGTCGACGACGCTCGGACAATACGTTCCTGTTTCCCACCTTGAAATGGTGTTGGGGGCAACTTTTAGTTGAATGGCGAGTTTTTCCTGTGAGAGTCCTTCGCCGCTGTTGTAGTTGAGACGGAGATCCCTGATTGTTGCTGCCAAGTGGCCGAGCAAATCCATTTGCTATTCCTCTTTTCTCATCCTTTATGAGGACGACATTTCACCAATATCGTTGACAAGGAGGCAGTGGGCCAGTATTATACGCGCACGGCCTAAATTTACAACTGAACACTCACATGAAATCTAAATTTTTTCGCAAACGTGTATTTCTCGCATCAGTTTCAACGGGCCACACTTCTTACATTCTCGCGGAAGTCGAATCTAGTCGCGGTGGTGAGAACAAGTGGGGCCACTGCATGTTGACGATCGCTGACTGTCGTCGACGGATTCAACTCGAGTTCTTTCTGGGAAGCGTGCGTGCGCGGCGTGAGAGTTTGAAGAAACTCGATCTGCTGTTGCAGGTGCTCAGCTCGTTTCGCAACGCGCTGCTTAAAGAGGCTCAGGCGATCACTGAATTCGAGCGCGCCGCAAAGCGTAAACGTCTTTTGCCACAAAAAAGCACAAAAGGCACATAAACTTTGAGTGGTGATGCAGTTTCAATTCACGAACCTCCTTGGAGTGCGGCGGCCTGGCGCCGCTTTGGCCTTGATCGCGCATCATCGATACCAAAGCGGCGCCAG